>BNJU01003064.1_pt1 | contig 50613 bp, 73 predicted proteins | sample 8539281 | NCBI WGS metagenome assembly BNJU01 (sample SAMD00202456, study PRJDB9452) | human saliva metagenome | isolation source: human saliva | place: Japan | reverse complement strand
GGAAGCGCTACGTATTGCTCCAGGTTCACTCTGTACACCTGCAAAGTGCTCAAGGCATCGCCCTGTTTTCCGTGGATGCCGTCGTTCCATATCAGCATGTGAAAGTGTTTGTACTCATGAACTTGCCAATACATTTCAGAAATGCGAGTCATTGACCACAAACCCTCTTCTATGGTTTGTGCTGTGTCAGATTCAATAGTCTGTGCTATCGCACCGAGCGGGCACAATAAAAGTAAGAAAGAAGCCAATTGCCTCAGATCTCATTCTGTAATCAAATGGTTCTATGCAGTGCCCTTCCTCGAGGGATGCAATGACTTGCAATGGCAGGTCTCCACTTGTTATCCACGTAGGTGTAAGCACCTTCCCAGCTTTTATATTCATCCAGTGGTATCAGCTACCAATGAGAGACAACTATACAGTGGACAGAAGTGAATGCACCGCTTTCCCTTTTAATCATGATAGTATGAACCTCATTGCATATGCAAAGATACGATAAAGGGGAGAGATAGGCAAAATAAAGGTGCACTTTTTCTACTTACAGCCTCATCGTTATCACCTGTTGAAAAGTGATTTTAGAGGGGTTTTTGTAGATGTTTCATCTTATGACCACCCCATTGGTTGTCATCTGTGTAAACGAAACCTACTCGATGATATAGTCGTTCTGCTTGTGGATTTCCGGTGTCAACAAGTAATCCAGTAGGGAGGTTCATCTTCTTCCTTTCTATTGTAGCCTCAAGTAGCTGCTTAGCAAGCCCTCGTCCACTTTGGAAAGAATTGTCAACACAAAGTGAGTCAATATACAGTTCACCAACTGTTGTCTCGTCCTCCATATCAGAAAAGTCACGACCGAAAACCCAAAGCTCCTTTATGAAAGCTTTTCTTAGCTCTCTAAGTTTAGCCCATCGTAGCTGACGCAGATACCAACAATCTTGTTTGTTTCTGTTATTGCTACAAGTGTATTAAGATAGAGTATTGCGAGTCTTCGCGTTCCACCAACTCTTGTTATGAGCAGATGGAAAGTCTTCTAACTATGGTTAGGGCCTGCAAAACCACTGACAACACTCGTGGTTCATAGCCTCCATAATCAAAACGAGCTATTACTCGTAGCTCGCTTTTGTGCATCTTCAATCTTAATCATGAGTGCGAAGACACGAAACCATTTGAGATAGTGTGTTTCTTGGATGATTTCTTTATCGATCGGCTTGAATAATCTCCCACTTCCTTCAAGCTGTGGAAGGAAGTGGGTAGATGATATTAGATACCCTAAGTCCTTTCATAGCCTTCTGTGCAGCCTCACCAGACTGTGCCCTGCATCTTTTCTGCAGCCTCTGGCAGCCTCTTAGCAGCTTCTACCTGCTCAGGTGATGCTGATTGCATAGCCTTCCTAGCCTTTGACATGCCTTCAGTAATAGCCTTTGGGTCAGCCTTTGATGCAGCGTCGATAGCAGCACCTACTGCGTTAGCGGCAGCTCATTACCAGAAGACTTCAAGGCAGCCTTAATATTCTCAGAGTTACTCTGCATCCACTGCTGAAGTTTTTGCAACATAAGCCTGTGCCTCTTTTGGATCTTTCTGTGCCAATCTGCCATTTTTGGTCTGTGCTGCTGTAAGCAATGCAGCCACACCCTTTATCATCCTTAGCCTTTACTTTCTCGTTGAGTTGCTCGATGAGCTGATCAGCTGAGGCTGGAGCTGCTGCAGTTGTTGCTGAATCAGTTGCAACTGACTCTGTTGTGTCTGAGTCTGCATTAGCCTCTTTGAGCATTAGTCTTACCGTTGTTACAACTTATGAGGGTCATTGCTGCGACAGCAATAGCTATAATAAATACTTTCTTCATAATCTTTTTAAGCTTTAGTGAATAAAAATTTTAACTACTATATTTGCCAAAGATAGGTATAATTTTGTTTAGTTGGTTTATTTTTAGCATGTTTTAACTATAAAAAGAGCATGGTTGAATGATTTGGGCTCTAAGCAAGCAATTGTTATTTGTTAATGGTCGTATTCATATATGCTAATGGTATTTTTGTTTTCTTGTTGACAACATAGCGTCTTGTGTTAAGCGTTCAACACTATTGGTGTTAAGCTCTGCACCAATCGTGCGGGGCATGCGCACCACATGTGTTGGGGCATCAACACGATACTAAAAAGAGGGTAGGTGGAGGTGTGGTCATCGATAGATTAATACGTCCTAGAGTGTTTTTATAGGCTTTCTATGATAAATGTCCCTATTATAGATAATTAGTATTTAATCGTGCAGAAATGCTTGAGGAAACAAAATGAAAACCAACTCTGGCTAAGTCCAGATTGTTTTATTATAAAGATAAAAGAGCAGTATATTCCTTTTTGCATCATAGGTGTACTCTGTGTCAATAGCCTCTGTAGATGATGCACACCATTGTGTTTTTTATGCTGTTTAGGTCTTATGTAAATGTTTATTATCCATGTAATGAGATTAAAACTCGGCTACAAATGCTTATTCTACTTGTGTTTTGGGGCCAGTTGACAAGGTAGAGATGTTCAGTAGCACGAGTGAAAGCGGTGTAAAAGCCAATGGATATAGTCGGGTGTGAGCATCTCATCTGTCATATATCCTTGGTCAAGATAGATGTGCCCACCGTCCGCCTTTGTGCTTTGTGACAGGTGATAGCATAACCGAACTTTTACCTGTAGGGCGTTATAATACTCATCTTCGCGCACCTTCTTCATGCGGTCTGCCTTTAGAGGGATGTCTTCATAATCCTCCAACACATGTTGGAAGAGTTGTTCGTTCTGCTCTTGTGTCAAGGCGGGGTGCTTCCGTCATCAGTGCATCAGGATGACCGTCATCTCCTCTTCGGCATTATTATAGTCGGGAAACTCCAGTGATACATCGGCAAAGCGGAACCCATAGAACTCGCGAACATTGCGAACACGACGTACAACAGCGCGGTCGCCGTTAGCAATGAAGGTTAGTGGGGTTTTTCTATCTCCTTTTCCACCTCCTGAAGGGAGTTGCGTAACCTGTCTTGTCGCTTGTCTAGTGATGCTGTTTACATTGTTTATTGCATTGTTGAGGCTGCCATTTGATGGATGGAGGAGGGGTGGGGCTGTTCTTATACTTATTCTTCACGACCATCAACATATCGCCTGTTGTCAGTTCTTCCTCACGTCCAAGAACCATGTTTCGAATGCCTTGATTGAAGACATTTAGCACGTTTGTTGGAGCGTGTAATGACCATCGTCTCATCTATTCCCACCTCAGAATAGCTGGAAGCCAGTCGTTCGATAAGTTCATCACCTGGTACGATGGAGATGTCAGCAAAGCCATTGAAGCGAATCTTTGGTAGTTGCGTTACCTCATCATGGGTTATCATTTGACGAATAACGGTGGCGTTATAGAGGATGCCTGAGTCTTGACTCTGACGAAGAACCTCGTTTAAATCACACTCATAGACCGTCAGTCCATAAGCACGAAGGACATCTGAACGTAGCGCAGGACTCTCTTCTTCACCTACAGGAGGGAGCTGTGCCTTGTCGCCAACAAGCAACATACGACAATTATGGTCGTTATAAACATATTGGATAAGGTCGTCAAGTAGGCAACCACTGCCAAAAGTGCTATTGTTTGATGACAAACTAATCATAGATGCTTCATCAACCATAAACAAACGGTCATGGAAGAGATTGACATTTAGATTAAACTTCCCATCAAGTCCTGTAAATGCTTTTTCCCGATAGATAGAGCGATGAATTGTTGCGGCAGGCTGATTGGCATTCAGTGAGAATACTTTTGCGGCACGACCAGTTGGCGCCAAAAGTGTAACCTTCTGTCGTAATTCCTGCATTGTACGCACAATCGCACCTGCTAAGGAGGTCTTACCCGTACCAGCACTACCTCTGAGAATCATTACAGCACGCTCATCACGGTCGGTCATAAAGCGTGCAAAGACCTCTACGGCATGTAGCTGGTCGGCAGTAGGAGCAAATCCGAAGTTCTGTAAAATCCTATACTTTAGTTCCTCATTTACCATCGCTTAAAGTCTTTAACTCCTTATTAATACCACTCTTTTATATTAGCTTGGCTTTCTATTACCTGTTCAATGTTATCAGGAAGTTGTGAGAAGAAGTCTATTCCAGTGATACGTTCTACCTCGTCAACTGTATTGACGTAATCAGTATTCTTGTGTCCTTTAGCCGATGCGTTCCTACATATAAAACCAATAGCCTTCGGTTCGTCTTTCAGTCGGAGGACAACTTTGAAGAAAGCTTCTGGCACTTGCACTTTATTCTTTCCAATCGTCTTATGCTTTCGATTGAAATAGATAGGTCCACAGACAATATAAACATCGCCATATTGCTCTGCCCATGTTCGACAAAGCTTTTCTACTGTATTCCACAAACCACTGTTCAAGGCTGGTTCTTGTGGACAAATATTCGTCATTAGGAAACTCTGTTCCATTGCTTTTTGGCTCCAATGGTTGTCACCAGCAGGGCACATGTGTCCACGATCGTATCCCGAACGCATATAATCATAGGTATCAACACGTGGTGCCGGTATGTCTTCGTCTGCTTGGAAGGTGATACCCTTGCGCTTAATAGGTCCGTTTGTGTGAGCTGCTGTCAGGTGCCATGCTACCCAATTAGGTGTACGTGTTTCTGCGTTATACGATGTTGTATAGCCCTCACGATAGAGTATGAGAGACGGAATATTGGCTTTACCGATAGGAATTTCTAAGCCTTGTTTTACTTCAAATGTGTTTTTATGGTTCGCATTCTTCTTTCCCTTTGATGTATTAGTGTCGTCAGACCTATTGTTGTTATAGGATTCTACAAAGGGTTTGTCTAATGTTGAGAAATCTCTTCTGTTTCTCTCCTTTGCATGCAACTGCAATAGGGACAGAGAAAGTATGATTGTTTTGAGGAATATATGGTTCATTTATTGTTGTTTTGAATTTAATGCTATTTATGATAGTTACGTCTCTCCTCATTTACTCCCTTTTTCTAATGAGTACAAGAGAACTTTTCCGTCTCAAATCGTCGGTTAAGAATATATGGGAAGGGCAGCATCTACCTGTTGAGTTTCAAACTTTGCGGTAAATTGTTTATGTTTACAAAGTTACTATTTTCTTGTTATTTAATAGGTGCTTTTCATTAAAGACTTCACCTAAAAGCTGTCTTTTATTTGCTTTTGGAGATTTTGCATGTGGTTAATGGCTTATTCTTTGATAGAATGTATTTATCCTTTAAGGTGCGAAATATCTTTACATAATTTAGTTGCTTTTAAGCCTTTTGAAATGTATAAAAAGTGTTTTTATGTTGCCTTTGTAACTTCCTTGTATTCTGATGGTTATAAAGTTGGATTTTAAAAGATGCTTAATTGGCTTCTTAAAAGGGCGTTAGTTAGACTCAAAAGGGCGTCTTTTTGAAAGCCAATTAAGGCTTAATTCAGATGCTATTAAGCATGAATTGAAAAATGAAACAATGAAAAATTTATTACAAAATTGTGCTTTGTTGTTGTCGCTCTATTCCATTTATACCTTATTTATATATGGCTATCTTTTTCTTAGAAAACCTAAAGAGCATGATTGTTAAGTTGAGGCTGGTCATAAGAAAATGATTATCTTTTTCATCACTTTTTTTACTAAAAATCCTTGCAAGTATTGATTTTTTTAGTCTTACATTTGCAGTGTACTATTATAGTAGTACACTTTAGGTTAAAAATGAGAATAAAAAAATGCAATCAAAGAAAAACAATCTATTAAAAAGAAAAAGCCCTATGATTCAAGTAAATGAACTGACTTTCAGCTACCCAAAAAGTAAGCATAACGTGTTTGAGGGACTGAATCTACAACTCAATGAGAACCGAATTTATGGTCTCTTAGGCAAGAATGGTATGGGAAAAAGTACGCTGCTATATCTTATAGCAGGACTTCTGAAACCGAAGAAGGGTAGTGTTATCGTTGATGGTTACACCGCTTCGTGCCGTTATCCAGAAATGTTAGAGGAACTCTATATTGTACCTGAGGAGTATGACTTACCGAACATGTCACTCAGTAAAGTATGCTAAGATTCACGAAGACTTCTACCCTCGATTTAGCGAGGAGGTCCTTGAAAAGTGTTTGTCAGACTTTGAGATGTCCTCTGATCTTGACTTTAAGCAACTCTCTATGGGACAGAAAAAGAAGGTGTATATGAGTTTTGCACTTGCTACTGGTTGTCGTCTTCTTCTGATGGATGAGCCTACTAACGGACTCGATATTCCTTCAAAGGCTCTTTTCCGTAAGGTTGTGGCAGGCAATATGGCAGAAGATGCCTCGCTGATTATCTCTACCCATCAGGTGCACGACGTTGAGCAGCTGCTTGATCATATCATCATCCTTGACAATTCACAAGTGATTGTGAACGCATCAACTGAGGATATAACAAATGATTACACTTTCGGTATTCGTCAACCTAACGAGATGGATGACAGCGTACTCTATGCAGAGCCATCCATTCAAGGCAACAACGTGATTGCACGACGTCAGACGGGTGACAACGAGACTACGATCAATCTTGAATTGTTGTTCAATGCTGCAACAACAGGTAAACTTAAATAGAACGAGGAGGAAGAGAATTATGAAGACAACATTTGCAAAAATCATTAATATCGGCCTAATCTCTGTAGCTTGCTTACTTGCTTTAAATTCTTGCTACATCCGAAAAATTGACTACGGAAAGATGGTGACAGAGGAGGCTTCTGTTGATTCATTTGACACGATAGACATCCGTGGAGCTGGTACTGTTTATATATCACAAGGTAAGAAGTACAGCTTAAAGTTTAAAGGGGAGGAGAAGCGACTTGATGTATTAAGTTTTGTCAATCCACAGAATAGACTGGTAATTGACATGAAAAACCTGATTCAGCATATAGGCTTTTTTGATTTGGAACCTTCAGATAAGGTAACGCAAAGCATTGATATTTATATCACTACGCCAACACTCTCAAAGCTAAGTTGGAACAATTCTGCTACTGTTATTCTTTCAGATTCTTTTAAACTTGATAAGCTCAGCATTGAAGCTCCCGCTGGTGGTAATTTGAAGATAAATAAAATGAATATCAATCAGTTGGAAGTCTCTATGGCGGATAGGGGGGCTATTGATGTTAAAAGCTTAACTGCTAAAAAGGTAATCTTTGATACCTATGGCGATATAGGCTTAGGTGTAAATTTCTATCGAACTGATACGGCAATTATCTCTGCGAAGGTTGAACCAAAGATTAATACTACGGGAACAACGCGCTTACCCTTGACCATTGTTACAAAGAAGGGAGCAGTTATTAAAGATAAAACAACAAGAATAAAATAGAATTAAGGAGGATATAAATTATGACAAAGTTTGATTTAGACCGTTTCGGTAAGGTAATGAGTAGACTCTTGGTTATGTGCCAGCGCAAGATAAATGTAATCTTTATTACATTTCTTATCATATTCTTAGTTTTTGCAATGTTCACTATACCTATGTTTTCTGGAAAGACGATGGATGATATTGGTTACAAGTCACTCGTCTTTGATATCGTACGTCTTCTTAGGGGTTTTTCTCCATTTGTTTTCTTCGTGTTAGGTACATTTTTTATTCAAGACCTTGAAGGACATCAGCAACGTATCAATGAATTGATGCTACCAGCTACTAATCTTGAGAAGTTTGTTGCACGTGTGCTATTGGTTGCAGTGATTTATCCATTAGCTATTTGTGCATCTTTTATTGTTGCAGACGGATTACAGCAGTTGATTTCAATGATTATTGCACACGGAGAAAGGATGTCTATGGTTGTAGCCTACTTTGATGCTGATACGTATGTAAGTGCAGACTCACCCCTATGGACCAAGGCTTTGTCGACACTTTCGAACTATTCAATTGCTATCTATGGAGGTTTACTCTTTCGCAAGTTAGCTTGGCTGAAGTCGATAGTTGTTTATTTTATTGTGATTATTCTTTTTCTTATAGGTTATTTCTTCTTAAAGTTGTACCTTTACGAATACACTGATTATGAGGTTGTTTTAATAGGAAATCCTTATGCTTCTATGATTTCGATTGGAGTAAGTCTATTGATGTTCTGGTCTTCTTATAAGATTTACACACGTCTACAGGTCATCAACAATCGATGGAGAAATATTTAACACGGCGTGGATTAAATAGTAAGGCTTATGAATTTCGAAAAATAATAAGGCTATCTATGAGCAAATGGCTGACCGCCTTTGCGATGAGATTATAGCTGGAACCTATAAAGCTGACGACCGAATACCCGTCTGTCCGGGAGTATGCCGTTATGCTGCAGGTGAATACGAACACTGCAGTGAAGGCCTATGAGCTACTCTCTCGTGAGGAGATTATATACAATCGGCGTGGACTTGGCTACTTTGTTTCAGCTGGTGCACGTGAGCAAATTATAACTGCAAGGCGCAATAGTTTCCTTATGCAGTCTCTTCCCTCTGTCTTTCGTGAGATGAAACTATTAGGAATAACAATAGAAGATATAGAGAAAGAGTGGGAGAAAAGCGCAACAATGACAGCCTCTTTCTAAATGGATAATAAGTAAGAGGGTTCTCTCTATCAGAATCTGATATAAAAGTGAGGGATGCACAGGCGGTGCATCCCTCACTTTATCAATACTTACGGATATATAGGTTTAAGATTTTTGTGTTTGCTGTCATTCCTGTCATGTAGAATTAAACGTTAATGGATTGATTATAAGTGTTATGATTAAATGTTAAAATGATAGTAAACTATTCTTAAACATATATAAGATATAAATATGCAAGTTCCTCATATTTCTCTTTTCTTATCTGTTACTTAACAACTCGAGCAATTCTCCTGTGTCATTGCGTGAGAGATATCAGAACCTCTCAAAGCGAGTCGGAAAAGATTACGTTTTGTCTTATGTGGCGCAGAATCTTTCTCCTCGATAGTGTGCTGGCTAATAAGATGATAAACCGTTACATCCTGTTGTTGTCCCATACGATAGGCACGATCGGTAGCCTGCTGTTCGATGGCAGGATTCCACCATGATCAAGATGGGATAACATAGTTTGCACCCTAAGATTCGGTCCCAATCCAGCTTTAGGCTACATGAGGAAGAAAGCACATTTTTCCTGACTGAAATTCCTTAACTAACTTTTTCACGCATGGACATTGGTTACTTCCGTCAAGATAAAGATAAAGGGAGTTTTGCAGTCTCCATAGTTTCTTTATCTCCTCAAAGAAAAACTGGTAAATCGACTGAATACAAGTGCTCGTTGTCACTTTCGTGATGCTCTCTGCATAAATGAATAGAACCTCACTGCTGAAGTTTTCCACTTCTTGTCAACTAATGAACAACTGCACGCCATTTGACGTAAAACGAGTAATCTCAGCCATTGTACTCATCTTTGTCAGCCTTGTTCTCACGGACTTTTCTCTTCTATATCACGGCGCCTTATCTCATACATAGCTCATCTCCTGGAGAAGACAGCTCTATAGGTATTTTGATTTCACTCTTTTGCTGGTAATTCGTCAATGACCTCTGCTTTCGTTCTCCGTAATAAGAATGGAGATATTGATGACGGAGTTGGCTTTGACGGTTCTTGTCATTCTCTCCCTCAATAGGTAGGATGTATTTCTTCTTGAATGCTCTGCGCTACCTAACAACCCTGGATTGATAAACTGAAAAGGTTCCACAACTCAGCTAAATGGTTTTGAACAGGTGTACCTGTAAGAATAATCTTTCGCTGTGCTTGTAGTTGCATAGCCGCCTTCGACATCTTCTGTATTTGCATTCTTGATGGTGTAAAGCTTCGTCCAAGACATACCACGTTCCATTCACGACCAGTGAGTACGTCTGCTGAATATTCAGCATCGACGCAATGAGTGATAATGACATCGCCAGCCTTTGCTTCTTTGATATCCTTAGAACGATTCTCGCCTGATTGATACAGTAAGATGAAGGTGCAAAACGCTGGAGTTCATTACGCCAGCCAGACGACTGAGGCCGTGTAACAATCAATGAGGTCATTTTCACTTTGTTCAAGCAGTAGCGATGGTTTAACGGTCTTTCCCAATCCCATATCGTCAGCCAAACAGACACCTGCTCCCGCACGAAGTGTCCATGACATCCACTCAAATCCTCCTGCTGGTAGTCGCGAAGCTGTGCCTGTAAGGTCTGGGACTACAGGTGACTTTACTGCACGTCTCAACACGTTGGCGCAATTCATCTATCGTCTTGTTTACGCTTGATATCTAAAGATGTATCATCTAATAAATTGCCTAATAAAGAAAACGCCAGCAGGGGACATCTGTAAAATGTGAGCGGTTTTCTGTTGTCACCGTGTCGAGCCGTCTTTAGCTATACGTGAAAGCTGGCTACTATGGGTGATAAACTCATTGTCACCAATGCGAATATACTTCTGTTTATAGCTTTGTCGCATTAGTTCAAGCAGTTTCTGGAGGGATATAACTTGTCCTTCACTTATTTGTACATTTCCTCAACTTCAAACCAACCGTTCTTTGAGCTGAAAGAAATTTCAGTGTTGTACTGCTGACTATATTAGGATAATACCACTTTTACAGCCTTCAGCCCATTCTAAAGTGCATATATCTTGATGTTCTTGCACTGATTGATAAACAGAAGTAATGACAGAAGTGATAGGTTTGAAAGGTTCGTTGATGCTCTGAGGAGTCCATGGGTTCTTCTTCTCAAGACTTCTGACTCTACTAAACCTTCATTGATAGTCTTTAAACATTCCTGTTCTTTCTTTAAATTTCGCACCAGTTGCACCTTCCTCCCTTCATGTTCAGCTATTGTAGTGATGTTACCTTTTCCGGAACAAATAGCATATTCTGAAGCCAGTACAAGAGGCAGTCGTACAGCTGTAGTTCTTGTCTGAACGATGCGGAGGGTGACATGGTGAGATGTCAATCTTCTTCATAGAATCGAGTTCCGCAATCATATTAGAGTGTATCTCGTCTTGCTCCAATCAGCTGTAATCAACTTGATAAGATAGGGTTCGGCTTCAGCTGGATAAATCTCTTTGTGCCAGAATTTTCTATAAGTCTTATATTCAAACTGAGAAGGGGTAAAGACAGAATAGTCTGTTTCTGAATTCTTCTTATAAAAGAAAGACGACTCTCACCTCTTTGTAACTCTTTACATCTCGTAGAGACACTGAAAGAACCATCCGAACGTTTATCTATTATAAGGTGTGGATTGTCCCATGAATCTTCACAGGCTGCAAGTCATAGGTGGAACCAGTGTACTATGGTCACAATCAACAAAAAGATACAGATACTTTTCAAGCATGATACTATATTCACGAAAAGATTCCTTCTATCACGCCGATCAACTGTCTAAGCCCGGAACATCCAGATTTATAAGTTCACGAACGAAAGCTCTTTTACCCACCAGACCAACTACCATTTTTCAACCTTCTCTAAGAATCGGAACAGCAATTCCATAACGCAACAGATATACGAGCATTGTGTCTCGAACAGTCTCATGTTGTTTGATTCCACTGTGATTCTCCGCAATTAGCGTTTCACGTGAAGCTGCCAAAGAGATTTTACTCTAATCGGCTCAACAGATGTACCACCAAAGTCTTTATCAGATTTGCTTCAGAAGAGCTACTCCATAATGCCAGTCTCCACTGCAAAGAAAGCCTCTAGTTAGGGTGATTAATAGCTGGGTTGCTTTGTCCGAAGTATGCCAAAAGACGGATACATCGTCCAAGTAAAGTCAAGATACCATCTGCATATCTCGGCTCCTTACACAATTCAAGATAAGACCTTTTTCGTATATTTGCATCAGACTTATCATATAAGCCTTCAACGGTTGTACTAAGGAAGTATGTAGGCGTGTATTCATCCTCATTACGCTTCATCATTGTTTCTAACTTCTTCAGAGAGAGGTCTCTGTGTTAGTAAAGATAGCTGCACTGCAGAACAATACTAGCAATAGGATTTACGAAAAGTCCCTATCAGGAGCTACCTTATTATTGGCTGATCACCTTTGGTATATAGCTTATAGGCTAAAAAGTGCTATCTCCTTTATACAATGCATCAATCCTGCCGTTTATCTGAAGTGTAAGACATTGCTTACAGATGTTTTGGAGATTACCGCAGATTTACCGCTACCAAATAGTAATAATAAGCAAAGACTCGATTCTAAATCATGCTAGCTGGTTACACTACTGCCTATACGAGACTGAAAACAGTCCTTTTAAATATTCCGTAGTCCATTACTTTATCCTGGAGCCATTGCCATACGTAGCAGCTGCATTCTAGCAACAAAAGATACACACACTGTGGGCATTGATAGAAAGAAAGTCTCATGCTCTTTCATCAACTGCTACAGGCAACAGTCATTGAAACGATTCTAAGATTTGCGTGCATAGGGAGTAGAGACACAGCTTCTCTGCATCTGTCGGTAACGTACATATTATCAAACGCACCAAAGGAGATGGCATTTTCATTATTATAAGTCTTTTATAAAGTCTGCGAATATTCTGTAATAATAGACTGCTTTTCTTGAAAAGTTCAAAGAGAGAAGGAATCAGCATATTCTGATTTATGTATAATACTTTTCCACCTCCGCATAGTGAAGATTTACTTCTACTCAATAAACCATCGGTCATTAACTTTTTAAAAGCCAAATCGGAAAGTAGAGATGGCAACATTATCTTCCAGTCAAGTTTGGATAGTCTTAGTTTGACCATATTTGTAGAAACAACATCAGCATAAGAAGTGTGTATTGTTGAATTAAGAGAAGAATGAAAGCATAGAAATAAAGCTTATAATTAATGTAGTATCCTTGTTAAACCTTAGGACTGAATTTAATGAGAGAAGAAAACCCATGGTATCAGGAATGTATTTATGTGAAAGATATATCTGCTACTAGGGTTTGTACTTTATTACTTTGTCTGTCTCGATGATAGCGTTCTTAATCAAGCTCTCCAGTTCTTCTGCAAGTTCTGATTATCCAATCATTGTCTTGGTAGCATCACTGACCGTGCAGAGTTTAGTTCCGTTATAGCTAAACCAGCTACCACTCTTCTGAATGATACCACTGAACGCCCGTCAACAATCCACCAATCTTGGAAATACACTCACCGAAGGCTAATCTCGAACCTCGCCTTTTGCGGAAAGGAGGAGCAACCTATTCTTTTATCTTCACACGAACCTGATTACCGATAACTTGATCGCCATCCTTAATAGACGTCACACGCGATGAGTCGAGACGTACAGAGTTAGAACTTCAGTGTTACCACCTCGTTGTTGTCTCTGGATTACTAAACATCATGCCACTTCCTCACGCAACTGGCTACGAAGATGCAGCAAGTATTGCTTTTATGCGATAGTTGAAGTAAGTTTACGCAATGCTTTGGACTCATCAGTCTTGCCTGTAAACCAACCAGCAGAGTCACCCATGTCAATCTCACTTCTTCTTCGGGAGTCAAGGCAGCAACTGAATCTGACAACGAGAATGTCAATAGCAGAAGATGAATCAGTTGGTCTGCAACTCCTAAAAGCCTGCTCACCATTGTCTGGCTGTGAACTAAAGATTATCAACATCCACGCCTAACTTCTGCATAGAAACGGTCGAAGGCGTGCTCAGCATCAATGAAGGCCGCATACCACCCGCTTCTGTGCCTCAGCAATGGCATGGATAGCTAATGTTGTCTTACCAGAACCTCCGGACCATAACCCAATGATTCTACCACGTGGATAACCGCCAGCCGAGTGCTGTGCTGAGCGCAACGCCACCTGTTGGCAACTCCACCTGTTCTATTTGTTCATCGCCCATACGCATGATGGACCCTCACCAAAGTCTTTTTCTATTTTAGACATTGCAGCTTGCAATGCTTTCAGTTTTCCTTCAGCTGCCGATGTCGTACTTGTATCTCTTTTGCCATACTACTATCTCTGATTTACACATATTTATTCTCTACTCTTTTGATAGGGTAACACTCTCACAAGACCCTTAACAACCCTGACAGCAAAATCCAGACCTTGAAACATCTAAAACGTAGTGTTCCTTAGCTCTTCATAAGGGAATCCACGTTCGGCAGATAGCATCATTGATCTTAATTGCCTCGTTCTCTTTTGACATAAGGTATATTGTCACAAACTATGATAACAGGCTTTTTCAGTCAACATAAATCATGTATTCACCGAACATCTTCCTGTATCTTACAGTCCCTGAGTAGCTATACTGACCACTGACAAATTCAATAAAGTCTAAAGAGCAAGTCATCTCCTGAGTGTCCTAAATCACCACCAAACTCTCGTGCCAAGGTGTCTTGCTTATTGAGTACCCTCCAAGAATGGATCTGGGTCGAAGTCTTCCACATTCCATACACCGTGTTTACGCCAAAGTCCCTTAAAGAACATCATTGCACCTGCCACTGCTGGTACACCAGTCAGTATAGCTAACGCCCTGCATACCTGTCTCGTTGTGGGGCATCCTGATGCTTGCAGCTGTTATAGATGTAATAAGTCTGTTCTCACCATCCTGATACCACGGATACTGACAGCCGATAGAGTCTCACCATCATAGTTCTCACCGAGGTCTCTGTGGGTTAGGCAACACAGCTTTCAAGAACTGTAAAGGTACAATATTAACCTTCACTGTCTGCACAGACCCATCAGCCAATGGTGCTTCACACTCAACTCATCGATACGGCTCATACCAAGACTTCTGGATGCAATCGAGATAAGTGAGGTACCGTTGACTAAAAAGTCATCCAGAAGCGAGCGCGTTTGATTGTTGGATAGTTCTTGACTAATGACCCAACCTCGTGGTGCATCAAGTAAGAGTCATGAGGACCGATGTTTGATAGTGATATCTTGATACCACCAATGTCAGTCTCCAATCCATTTGCCATTCTCGTAGTAAAGCCCTCTCTGGGTAATCTCACGGATATTGATTTCTGGGTTGAAAGTTAGTTGCAAATGCCTTATGGTGGTTACCTGCATTACAGTCAATCAATATCGAGGTAGTGAATCTCATCAAAGGATGCTTTGCTGCATATGCTGTATAAGTCAGGACACCTGTGGTCGAAACCGCAACTCGAGGATAGCTGTCAAGCCAGCCTGCTCGAACTTATCCTTTATGTGCCCACTGCCAACTGTACTCGAAAGTGTGCTCATCTCTTTGGCTCATAGTTAGCGGGTGTCAAGATACAACCGCAAGCTAAGCAGGCATCCATATGGTGAGGTCCTGATAGGGAGGCAAGATTGATAACCAGTGCTCTAGTTTGAATGAGTTGAAGAGCTTTCAACTGCTCAACATCGTCTGCATCAACCTGTGCAGTCTTGATGTCAGCCTTGTAGCCTTTTGTCATGAATTGCCTTTAACCAGTTCGTCAGCATTTCTCTTACGACGGCTGGCAATCAGTGAACCTGCAACACGTCCTGATTCTGGACAATCTTAAAAAGTGGCGATAGCAGCAGCATCACCGTGCCAATCACTAAAACTTTCCATAGTTCAATTTAATTCTCTGTATTCCCATTCTATTCTCCACCCAAAGAAGGGAGCTATGGAATGCTATTTTGAGAATTCTTATTTTATTATTATTACTTTATATGTTCATTAATCTTACTTTCAATCTCTGGAAGCGGATATACCCACTGCATTAAGCAGCGAGTAACCCAAAATTTGCTGTTTGAAATTACCTCCTCTCGAGTGGTTGCATTGCAAACAAGGTAATATGTTTTTAGCTCATCATCTACATCGCGAAGCGTAGAACGAAGTGTACTCACCAATTGGCTGTCCTCAGCATTTGGTACAAGCATAATACGTTTAACCTCTCATGATTAAGAATTGTCTCTAGAAGGTCGAAGAACATCGTCTTTCTTGGCTACTTCATCATTCAGTAGCAATAGCATCTGATAATAAATCGCTGTTGTGAATCCTGAATGCTTGCCCATTCAGTTCTTTTCAGATAATCGGCTGGGGCAAAATTCTCAAGTTTTGGATTCTTCTTATCATGTAAAAAGAACCACTGGTTTCGTGATTTCGGCTTCAAACGTCCATCAAGTGTACAGTGTTACAACCCACTGGCTGAAATCAGCAGCGGGAATACGACGGTTTAGCATTCGCTCAAAGTTGACGACGATGTCAAAAGCGACGTGGTCTCATATAATCACCATCCACAATGATGATGTTCACCCATTTAATGTTCTGTGCTTCTTGTGCATTCATAGCTACAAAGATACATTAAACTCAAGGAAATGCAAAATAAATAAGGTCGTTTTTATCGCTTTATTGACTTGCGAGACTTATAGATAAAGAGGATTATAGCAATGATAATAAGGGAGGATGGCAATAATGACATCGAAAGCATTCGAGCAGAACAGGCCGTTATATATACTACAGTAGCCAGATGGGTGTTACATCACGAATGGCTTTGATCTCTTATTCTTCGAGATTGCTCACCAAAAGGCTTCAGGTGTATAATCATGCTTTTTCTTGGTTTACTGTCACCAAGAAACGAATCAATGAAATAACTGAAGCATCATTATAGAGCCTTTGAGCTACAACTCTCAGCTTCACCCCAAAGGTTCCAGTGGAGTATAATACTTTCAGGACCACTTATTGCACAGAATACAGCAATTACGATAGTGGTGATAATAATTGCTATTGATAAGACTTTTTGGATTTTCATATAATGATTATTTATTATGTTAGATGATTTACTTTCATAGGCAAAAATACGATTTATTCTATAAAGTTCAGAAAATGATTATTCTGTTTTTATCGTCTTCCGTTAAATGTATAGATTGGGAAAAAGGCTTATAGCTGATATAGTATGTTCCTGTAATGATGATAGACAGAGAAGAATAAACATAGAGACAACTGAACTGAAAAAGGTAGATAGTACCAGTTATATTCATAACCATGTTTTCTCACTTTCTAAAACAAATCATCTTGCTTCTTTTTGTTTGTGAATGTAAAATCTTTTGTCACATGTTCGCCTCATATACGGTCTTTTGGGTTCGAAAAGATGCCCTTTTGGCTTTCAATAGATGCCCTTTTGAGGTCTAACTAACGCCCTTTGGAGTCCAAGTAAGCACCTTTACAAGGTGGTTTTGTAGGTGTTTGATATTAGTTGGTAACTTATCGTGTTTGTTTTTGAACTGTTTTTAGGACTTTCTTTTGAAATTATGTAATAATTTTTCAAACTACTGCCAGCTTTTTCAGACATTAGGTCGAAATAGTTTGCCAACTTTTCATACACAAGCGCCTACGCATTTGACAGAAGAATAAAAGAGGACCTCCATCAAGGAGAAGTCTCTTTGCGCATGTTATAGTGTTTTAACTATTCGCTTTGAACTGTATGTTAGGCGATTATGCCTCTTCACCCAGTCTTCCTTAGTCTTGCGGACGTAGCTCTGGTAGCGGAGTTTAGCCATATCTCACAAGCCTTGAAAGAGTTCCTCGCCCTCATTAGGATAAGCCTCTTTGAGAACTGAAAGGAAACGAACCTCACTACGGAGGAAGTCTTGAATTGACTCCCAATCTGCTGCTTAGAATCGAGAGAGAATGGATTCTACCTCTTCTCGCCAACAGTGGGTTATAGCGCCAGAGCTGCTAGTAACCACAAGCTACGGCGTCTTGCTCTGAGCCCTGCTACGACCCATGCTGCCCTTAACCTTCAGACCATGGTTGATACATGGAGAATAAGCAGATGAGTGATGGACCAGATAAGTTTCAGCTGCGGATTGCTTTCAATGTCTGAGCATTGTCAGCACCCATAGCAATCTGAGCTACATAAACGTAACCGTATGAAGCTGCCATCGTCTGAGATCCTTCTGTGACGGATACGCTTACCCTTAGCGGCGAACTGCGCAATAGCACTCGAGTGGGTGATTTGAGAACTCTGACCACCAGTGTTAGAGTAAAACCTCAGTATCAAGAACCAAGATGTTAACGTCCTCACCAGAAGCGATAACGTGGTCGAGACCGCCGTAACCGATATCATAAGAGGCACCGTCACCACCGATAATCCACTGGCTACGCTTAACGAGATAGTGGTCGCGCGTCTTTCAGCTCTGCACATACAGGGCATCCCTTCTCAGCACCAGCAGCAATCAATGGCTTTTAACTCAGCAGCGGCAACCTTGACGCATCAGCATCATTCATGTTGTCGAGCCACCCTGTGCAGCCTCCTTGAACTCTGCAGGTGTATGATCGTTGCTCATTGCATCATTGAGGAGTACAACAATACGTTCACGCATCTTCTTGTTACCCAATGCCATACCCATACCAAACTCACAGAAGTCCTCGAACAGTGAGTTGTTGAAGCCGTGACCATCCTCATTGGTTGTGTAAGGAGTAGAAGGTACTGAAGCAGAGTAGATTGAAAGAACAACCAGTGTTAGCAATCATCTCACGATCGCCGAAGAGTTGTGAAACGAGCTTAACGTATGGAGTCTCACCACAACCAGCACAAGCACCAGAGAACCTCGAACAATGGTTGAGCGAACTGAGAGTTCTTTGCGCTGACTTAATATTCTATCAAGTTCTGCTTTTGCTCTCAAACGTTTTTAACGAGGTAATCCTAGTTAGCTGCACGGTGATTAGCCTCTTCCTCTCCGGCAACGAACTGTGTCAGAGAGAGCTTTGTTACCCTTCTACCGGACAAACATCAGCACAGTTGTTACAACCTGTACAGTCGAGAACTGATACTCAATACGGAACTGCATACCTTGAGCTGCTTTTGAGCGATGATGTCGACGTCTCTTCGTTGAAGTTAGCCTTCTGCCCTCATCCAATACGAATGGATCGGATACAAGCATGAGGACAAACGTATGAACACTTGTTACACTGGATACAGTTCTTCAGTATCCCACTTTGAACGAAGGTAGCAACACCGCGCTTGTCGAAAGCTGCTGTACCCACCGACCATGTACCGTCAACAGTACCATGATTAACGAAGTCAGAAACCTTCAAGAGGTCACCTGCCCGTGCGTCTCATTGGACGAACAAGCTCCTTAACGAATGCTGGCAGTCGTCTGCCTTAGCTTCATCATCAGCGAGGTTTGCCCAAGCTGGGTCAACAGCTAACTGCTTTGTACCGCCACCACGGTCAACAGCGGCAAAGTTCTTATCTACAACGTTCCTGACCCTTCTTACTGTAACTCTTAACGATGAACTTCTTCATCTGATCAACAGCAAGGTCGAGAGGAATAACCTTCGTAATACGGAAGAATGCAGACTGGAGGATAGTATTGGTACGGTTACCACGCCAATCTCCCAGTAATCTTAGTAGCGTTGATATAGTAAACGCCGATATTGTTCTTTGCGAAGCAACGCTAACCCTATTAGGGAATGAAGTGCACAAGCTCCTCACCATCAAAGAGTAGTGTTCAACAAGAATGTACCGTTCTTGCGCAAACCACGTGTTACGTCGTACATGTTCAAGTAAGCCTGAACGTGACAAGCTACGAAGTTAGGTGTATTTACCTGATAAGTAGAACGGATTGGGTTGTCACCGAAACGGAGGTGAGAGCAAGTGAAACCACCAGACTTCTTAGAGTCATAAGAGAAGTAAGCTCTGACAGTACTTATTTGTGTTGTCACCGATAATCTTTACAGAGTTCTTATTAGCACTCAACGGTACCATCAGCACCAAGACCATAGAACTTAGCCTCGTGGGTGCTCGCCACCCAATGGAATCTCCTCAACCCTCTGGGAGAGAAGTGAAGGTAACGTCATCAACGATACCAACGGTGAAGTGGTTCTTGGCTCTGGTAACTCAAGGTTGTCATAAACAGCGATAATCTTAGCTGGTGTTGTATCTGAAGAACCGAGACCATAACGACCACCAACGATCAATGGCTTGTTCTCAACATCATAGAATGCACTCTTAACATCGAGGTACAATGGCTCACCCTCTGCACCCGGTTCCTTAGTACGGTCAAGAACTGCAATACGCTTAACAGACTTTGGAACTGCAGCGAGCAAGTGCGTTTAACTGAGAATGGACGATAAAGGTGTACGGCAACCATACCAACCTTCTTGCCCTGAGACATCAAGTAGTCGATAGCCTCACGAGCAGCCTCCGTTGCTGAACCCATCAAGATGATAATGTTCTCTCGCATCCTTAGCACCATAGTAATCGAAGAGGTGATACCACGGCCTGTAATCTTTGAGATTTCGCCGAGATAGTGCTCAACAACCTCTGCAACATTCTCGTAAGCACTGTTAGATGCCTCACGATGTGTGAAGAATGTCTCAGGGTTCTCAGCTGTACCACGAACAACTGGACGCTCTGGTGACATAGCACGGTCACGGAAGCGCTTGATATCTTCCTCGTCAACTAATGGACGAATATCCTCTGCATCGATGCACTCAATCTTATGATACTCGTGTGATGTACGGAAACCGTCGAAGAAGTTGATGAAAGGTACTCGATGTCTTCACGCTGCAAGGTGAGGAACTGCAGAGAGATCCATAACCTCCTGAACAGAACCTGAACAGAACATAGGAAGCCTGTCTGACGGCAAGCCATTACGTCCTGATGGTCACCGAAGATGCAAAGAGCGTGACTTGATGAGTGTACGTGCTGAAACGTTGAATACACATGGCAAAAGTTCACCAGCAATCTTGTACATGTTAGGAATCATCAAGAGAAGACCCCAGTGATGCGGGTGAAGGCTTGTCGAGAGCACCAGACTGTAGTGAACCGTGTACGGCACCTGCTGCGCCACCTTTCAGACTGCATCTCCCGAACGCTTACCGTCTGACCCCAAAGGTTCTATGTCACGTGCAGACCACTCGTCAACGTGCTCAGCCATTGGAGATGATGGAGTGATAGGACAGATAGCTGCTACCTCTGAGAACATGTAGCTCACATGAGCAGCGGCTTCGTTACCATCATCACAAGTGATAAACTTTTCTTTAGCCATTTTGAAATTTATTAAATGAATATTGTTATAATGTTTTTGGTCTTGCCTAATATAGGAAACCTCATTAGCCAAAGTGGTACTTGATTGTCTTTTTCCACCTCAGTATTGTATATAGTATAGGTTGTGTCTGTAGCTAAATCGCTTTTTAGTCTTTCCAGTATCACATACCTTAAACTTTTTCTTTTTGATTGATATATATGTGCCTTGTTTATTCCCTTCATTTACCGAGCATACCTCCTGTAACGCATTTACAAAGAATGTCTCCATGAGTTGCTGTTCGTCGTCGATAGGGATAGATGGCATATATCGTTAGAGTTCTGCAACATAACCTTTGCAGGTTTCTTTAGGAAATTCTTGACCAACAGGATAAACGAGGTTGATAAGTCGTGCATCAGCAAGACTCTTATATAGTTCATTGTGAGCACGGCTGGTATTGATGTCTTTGGCAAGGTTGCTGATGTTCGAGCCTTTTGACCTTCCAAGGCAAGGAGGTAAAAATAACTTTAATCTTAGTCAGATATTTCAAGTTCATCTGTTTGATGAGAAGGATATTCACCTCAGTCATCATGTTCATCGTCTTCTTAGTAGATTCTCAGAGAAGTTATGATGTTCTAAGAAGAAGGTAAAAGCCGTGATGAATATAATCTGCAAAGAATTTCATCGGATTTTACCTTTGAGAGAATTTTTCCTTGTAATCTCCTCATGGTTGTTTGTGATGTCCTTTAGTGGTAAGGCTCAAACTCCTGATTTGTTTGTAAGTTCGGGTATTCAATGAAAAGAGAAGCCTCTGAGGTTGTAACTTTTGACAATACCGTTAAGCTCAGGGTTTTCTTCTTTCAGTCTCATGACGCTTGAACCTGTGGAAAACAATCTTTAACTCTGTAATTGTCATAACATTGACGGAGCTCAGTGACTCCAGTCAGGCTGTTTGAAAATCAGTCGATCAATAAGACTTTTTCCTCCGTGGCGATAAACCCGCCATGCGAAGTCTGCTATGCTCTGCCTTGGAAGCAAAAGTTGTTCATATTTACATAAAGACATTAGTGATCAGTAGATCCGTAACGCTCTTGGCACATTGTAGGAGGAAGGTTGTTTTACCTACGCCTCGCGTACTTTGATGCCGATGAGTCGGTCGTCCCACTAATCTCATCCATGAGGCGACGACGCACAGGAGCACTTTACATGCTCCACCAAGTAAGCAGTGCGCGAAAGAATGCGTCCATCTTGTTCCTCGTTATATAATATATGCGCAAATGCAAAGTTACTGACTTATTTTCAATTTGCAACTGAGAGATAGCAAAAATGATGTTTTTATTTTGTGTTACATTTGTTTGATGTACCTTTGCACAGCATTAACAGAAGGAATTCAACGACATTACATGTATTTAACCCCGAACACGATATTGCATTAGCTTATGATATCAAGTACTTTACAGCTCCACATGCAGGTAGGCAGCTTCGCCATGACTTAGATTATCTGCCTGCTCTTTGGGCAGAGGAAGGTGACTATGTACTTGTTGAGAACGTGAACTCTGCCCAGCAGCATGCCCTTCTGCTTTTCAACGTTATGGTAAGCATGTATTTTTGTTAATAAGGAGGATGTTGACATCTATCAGCACAGATAGACAATGTTTTACCGTGATGGGATGCTCGTCAAATCTCAGTTGGACAGATGGACGTTAGAGATCTGCTATATTGCTTACATAATGAGCAACTTGCTGATATACGTACAATTGAGCAATCGTGCCGTTTGCTTGTCAAAGGAGTTGCAGGCGTCGCTTTAATACGACTCTTACTGGGTGAAGTTTTCATGTTGATAATCTTGTGGATTTAGAAAATATTCTTCAACAAAACGGAAGGTATAGTTAAGGCACCTGAGTAGTAGTGGGAGAGGTGCCATATTGATACCGTTTTAGATGCTGCTTAGCTAATTGACCAAGAAGTAATAAAGACCCAAGGTGGTATATGATAGAGCCTTATTATAATAAGGTTAAAGATTTTGGTGTGGAGTTTTATTTGATGCTGAAGGTGTCCATTACGCAGGCTGTCAGTGTTTCATACGCTTAACGGAGCGCATATCGGTAATAGTCTTGCTGACGAGGTAGAGAAGCAATCTACTTTTTGTCTACTTTACATCTCAAAATGAGCTGTTGAATGAAGGTGATAAATAACTTTGAACATGCTACTACTACTCGCTTAAAGAGCGTAGCTTATAGTGGTCCGTTAGGTGTTGACATGATGATTGTTACATCTAAGAATGGCTTTTATGCTTCACTCCCGTTGTGGAGATAAATCCTAAGACGTACAATGGGACATGTTGCCTTGGCTTTGTCTGCTTGTGAAGAACTTCACAACAGAATGATGCGAATAGATTATGATGGGTCGTATTATCATTTTCATGTAGTTCACAAAGGATAGATAATGTATGTAATAAGAAGAACGTTTACCCGCACATATTATAAGGTGTTTAACGCTCAATACTATCTAGTGTTAACCATGCACACCAATGGTGTTCATGGTTAACACCACATGCGTCATGCAACACATAGGTAAATGGTAGATATAGCCTGCATATTATACTTAGTTTTTCATTCTTATTCGGCTATTTGTAGCTGAATATGATAAGATTTTGAACTTTTGCTCGTGTTTTGACAGTTAATGGATTTAGTTGTTATACAACCAGTACACCAATCCTAAAAATTGCTAAGGTAAAGAATGTCATAACAATTTCATTACCTTGTTTAACGCTTTACGGCGACGTGCTGCTGATGAAGATGGAGGTTTAATTCCTCCAGCCTGATAGTTGGTATGCTGATGTCTTGTCATGTTTTAGAGTTTGTACGATGAGATCTTTCCGTGAGTAGTATAACGATCTTGTTTATTAATATATTTACATTATTTGTAGTCAGAGCATCACGGAAACAGATCTAATGTATCCGTGATTTTCTTAAAATTAATTTATTTTTAGAAGCGGAAACTAATTCTAAGTCAAACATTGAGTAGTTTGGCTTTACTTGTTGATTATTCAAAGAACGGTCGTGCACATAAGAGTAATGCCACTCTAACCAAGCTGTTTCAGAACTTTACAATCGATTCATGTCGTACTGTGTACGCTGTTTTCTCTGCACCATCTGAAGGCTGATACATGTCAACGAGCCTTTGCATGTAGTTTCTTAGGAATGATAGGCGCACACCAATGCATAAACACCCTAGCCTTATTGCCATCTGCGCTTAGATTGCAGTCTGTTGCCGCTGAAGCATCCGTATTGCTTTCAATGCTTTTTGCAAGGCATAACCTGTTGAATGAACGTACTCGGAAACGAAGTGTCCAGTCGTTTCACTTTTGTATTCTGCTGAAAAAGCGTAGCGACGTCGTTGCAGACTGCGTACACCTGTTTGTGTTGCACCAGCATTATCTGTCCATGAACCCTTACGTGCATAAGAACCAGTCCATCCAAACCATCCTCAAGCGCATGCCTTCGACAGTATAATCCATACGCCACCAATGATGTTTTTCTGTTGGTCAACATCTCTTACGTTAATGCCCTGACCATTGAATACACCTACTTGATAATGTACGAGGTTTCGACTCTGCATTGCTTTTCAGGAAATCACCTGCACCTGTACACCGATGTCACGTCCATTTGATGGATGTGCGCCAGCTCGGTCAGAGAAGCTTGCTAATTTCTCGAAACACTTTGAGCTACACTCATAAAACCTTGATCGATCGGATGGATAGGTTGTCAAAAGTGAATGGATTCTTTGAACTGTCCCTGCTTTTAACACGGGAAGAAATCATACTTCTGCCATTCAATCAAAGAGGTCGACTAATCGTGGTGATGCGCCCAATGTTGATGTGTTGCCGTTGACTTGTAACTGTGCTTTCCAATACCAGTCATCATGATTCGACCATCAGCGAGATACGTCCCAATCGAAGGTTGAAGGTGTTTGACTTATTGTTGTTCATACCATTGTATTGGTACTCGAACGATGCCGAAGCCAGATAGCTTAACGTTATTAATCCACTTTGGTGCTTCCTGTGCTTTGCCGAGAAGTGAGCATAGCATCATAGCTTGATAGGATAATTGTTTTTCTCATAACTCTCATGAATTTAGGTAATGATAATATTTTTAGGTTTATAACTCGGCTGTTAACGATGCAAAGATAGTATTTTATAAAATAATAACAAAAATATTATGCTGCTTTTGTCATGTGTATTTCTTGGATACTTGTAAGGAAGGAAGGGTTTCCATAATATAGAGATTACCCGCTATATCAGTTATAAGATGTGTTATTTCATTAACTGATATAGGCAGGTGATATATTTTTCTATCTCTTCTCAATAAGACAACGTTCTCAACGTGGAGGTGGGGAACATAGCTCACTGGTTGAACAGCAGTTACCTTATAGTCGACGTCAAGTAGAGCAAGGTCGCGTGCCCGTGTGGCAGGATCTAACCAACATAAACAATTCGCTTTTGACTTGCACGAGGATAACGTTTACAACGTCTGGATGCATACCAGCACGTGAGGATCAGTAATAATGACGTCCGGACGTCCATGCTCGTTGATAAAGTCCTGTAAGAATATCTTCATATCACCCGCATAGAAGAGCGTGTTGTCAATCTTATTGACTTCAGAGTTTACTTTTTGCATCTTCTATTGCTTCCGGAACGTACTCAATACCAATAACTTGAGCTTTCTACTACGAAGTTCGCAATAGTACCCGCACCCGTATAGAGGTCATATATGTTCGTTGCCAGTGAGGTTTGCAAAGTCTCGAGCTACTGTATAAAGGTGGTATGCCTGCTCGGTGTTTGTCTGGTAGAAACTCTTTGGACCTCACCTTTTAAATCTTTTCAGGTCTTCCATTGTTTCAAAGATATGGTCGTTACCTTTGAAGAGTGTAAGTCTAAAGGTCGTTGAAAGTATCGTTACCTTTCTGATTGTCAACGTAGAAGAGTGAGGTAATCTCTGGGAAACGGTCTGCACATGTTGCATCAATGCTTTTTGCGCGCTCATCGTCTCCTCCTCGTCATAGTGGAACTGTATCAGTACCATCCATTCGCCTGTATTAGAGTTGCGCACCATGATATGTCGCAGCAAACCATGTTGAGCACGGATGTCGTAGAATTTCATGCCCAGCTAAGTGCATAGTCGCGAATATCTTTGCAGAATCTCGTTACAGAGATCGTTCATCAGCCAGCATTTCTCAATAGGATATACCTTATCAAATGCACCTGTTATATGGAAGCCAATAACCCCTTCTGCTAAACCAACTCCTTCTGGTAACGCCTTTAATTCTTCTTCCGTGTACCAACGCCTATTAGCACAGCCGAATTCGAGCTTATTATTACGATATTCCTTTGTATGTACTGAACCCATAATTGGGCGGAACTCAGGGAGTTCTACTTGCCAATACGGCCCAGTTGGTCATACACCTGTTGCTGCTTTGCTTTTAGCTGTTCGTCGTAAGGAAGATTTTGCCACTTACATCCACCACAGATGCCAAAGTGTTCACACATAGGATCCTCACGTACAGCGCTTTTGCTGATGAAGCGGATGACGGTTGCTTCGCAATAACTACGTTTCTTCTTACGTACCTGAAGATCTACAACATCCCTCGGTACAACAAAAGGAACAAAGACAACTTTATCGTCAACATGTGCAACACATTTACCTTCGGCAGCTACAGCTTTCTATTGTGACATTCTCCAGAAAGGGTAATGGCTTTCTTTTTCTACTCATAATCTGTTTTTGTATTTCGGTGCAAAGTTACTATCCGTTTGTAGTCTGCTTTGATAGTTTTTATCGGGTCTGTGTTCGCTAACAAATTAAAAATGTAAGGTGAGGATAGCAATTTTTATAGAAAAAGTTTGTTACTTTACCTATTTATTGGTATATTTGCACTAGAAATATCTAAAAATTTATCATCATTTAGTAACTTGTGAGTGAAAAAGAGAGTTTATACCTTTGGTAATGCAGGCGCTGAGGTAAGGCTGATATGAGAAATCTCCTTGTGGCAGAGGGTGCTAATCTGGCTGAGATGAATCTCATTGGTGTTCCTGTTCCTCCGTGATTTTACGATTACCACTGATGTATGTAATGAGTATTTTGAGAAAGGTAAAGAGACTGTTGCTAGGCTTGTTGAGAAAGCAGAAGTTGAGAACAGTGGTAAAGCATGTTGAGAAATTGATGAACTCAACGTTCGGTGACCCTTCCAATCCTCTGTTGGTGAGTGTACGCCTGGGTGCACGTGCTTCATGCCGTGTATGATGGATACCATTCTTAACCTCGGTCTGAATGATACCGTGGTTGAGGGTTTGAGTAGAAGAAGACGGTAACGAGCGTTTTTGCTTACGACAGTTATCGTCGTTTCGTACAGATGTACGGTGATGTCGTATTTGAGTATGAAGCCAGTAAACGGAAGATATTGATCCTTTCGAGGCAATTATCAGAAGGTTAAGGCAAACCGTGGTGTCAAGCTCGACACGAGATGACTGTTGAAGACCTTAAAGAACTTGTAGCTCTCTTCAAGAAAGCAATCAAGGAACAGACTGGCAAGGACTTCCCAGATGATCCAATGAACAGCTTTTGGGTGCTGTGTGTGCAGTATTCGATTCATGGATGAATGAGCGTGCTATCCTCTACCGTAAGATGGAGGGTATTCCACAGGAGTGGGGTACAGCTGTTACCGTTCAGTAATGGTATTTCGGTAACATGGGCGATTCATCTGCTACAGGTGTTTGCTTCTCTCGTGATGCTGGTACTGGTGAGGACCTATTCAATGGTGAGTACCTTATCAATGCACAGGGTGAGGACGTTGTGGCTGGTATCTCGCACCATCAGCAGATCACATGAGGGTCTCGCTTTGCTGGGCAGCACAGCAGAATATTGACGAGGAGACTCGTGCGACTAAGTATCCTTTCAATGGAAGAGGCTATGCCAGAGTTGGTACAAGCAACTCTTATGCACTCCAAGACAAGTTGGAGAAGCACCACCATGATATGCAGTGATATGGAGTCTTACAGCACAAGAAGGTAAGCTTTGGTTCCTCCAGACCTCGTAATGGTAAGCGTACAGGTACTGCAATGGTTAAGATTGCTGAGGACCCGTTTCATGAAGGTGAGATTGATGAGAAGACAGCGCTGAGTGCGTTGTGAACCAAACAAACTTGACGAACTCTCCACCCAGTCTTCGATAAGGAGGCATTGGCACAGGCTCGTGGTTAACACGTGGTTTGCCAGCTTCTCCGGTGCCGTAGCGGTCAGTTGTATTCTTTGCTGACGATGCTACAAAGTGGCACGAGGATGGTCGCCAGTTATCATGGTTCGTATTGAAACATCTCCTGAGGACCTCGCAGGTATGTCTGCAGCTGAGGGTATCTTGACAGCTCGTGGCGGTATGACTTCACACGCAGCCGTTGTGGCACGTGGTATGGGTAAGTGCTAGATGTCAGGTGGTGCTGGTGCAATCATGATTGATTATAAGGCACGTACTTTAGAGATTGATGGAACAATTATCCGTGAGGGTGACTATATCTCTTTGAATGGTTCAACGGGTGAGGTTTATCTTGGTGAGGTGAAGACCGTCCAGCTGAGGTAACAGGTGACTTCGCTGAGTTGATGGACCTTTTCGTAGAAGTATAGCAGTTGGTTGTTCGTACCAACGCTGAGAGCTCCACACGATGCAGAGGGTCGCAAGTAACTTGGTGCTGTTGGTATCGGTCTTTTGTCGTACTGAGCACATGTTCTTCGAGAACGAGAAGATTAAGGCTATGCTGAGATGATTCTCGCTAATAGCACAGAAGAGCGTGAGAAGGCACTTGATAAGCTTTTTGCCTTATCAGAAGCAGGATTTCATGGTATCTTTGAAGTGTATGGGACGGTATGCTCAGTTAACATTCGTCTGCTTTGATCCTCCCTTTTGCATGAGTTCGTACCACACGATCTTAAGGGACAGGAAGCAATGGCTGAGGAGATGGGCGTAGAGTGTTCAGTTCATCCAGAATCGTGTAAATGCACTCTCCCCGAGAGTAACCCTAATGTTGGTCTTCGTGGTTGCCGTTTGGGCAACACATTCCCAGAGATTACAGCTATGCAGACGAAGGCTATCCTCGGTGCTGCTGTTCAGTTGAAGAAGGAAGGCTTCAATCCTAAGCCAGAGATTATGGTCACCATTGGTAGGTATTGTTAATGAACTCGATCATTCAAGAGAACATCATTCGCAAGACTGCAAATAAACTTTTCAAGAAGGAAGGTGTTGAGGTTGAATTTGAGCGTGGGTACGATGATAGAGATTCCTCGTGCTGCTTTGATAGCTGATGTTATCTGCACAGAAGGCTGAGTACTTCAGCTTCGGTACAAAATGACTTAACACAGATGACTTTTGGTTATAGCCGTGACGACATCGCAAGCTTCTTGCCAAGTTATTTGGAGAAGAAGATCTCTTGATGTAGACCCATTCCGTGTTCTCGATCAGAAAGGCGTTGGTCAGCTCATTCAAGATGGCTGTTGAGAAGGTCGCTACTCAAGAACTCTCAAGTGGTATCTGTGGTGAGCATGGTGGTGAGCCAAGTTCTGTTAAGTTCTGCCATCGTGTAGGTCTTAACTACGTTAGTTGTTCTCCATTCCGCGTGCCTATCGCTAAAGACTTGCAGCGGCACAAGCAGCAGTGGAAGAAATGAAGTACTTAGAAATATGTAGGCGGTATACCATGTTTTTACGTAGGTATACCGCCTATTTCTTATGGTTTATAAATGTACGTATCTAAAAAGAGGTAGAGTCTTTACCTTTCGCTCTCACTTCTAATTTACCAGTTCTTTTATAATAATCTTATGTTTACTAAAATGCAATTTATTAAATCAACATTTATAGCACTTGCGTTGTTTCCGCGATAGGCGGAACGACTGCTTCTACAAAGAAAAATACGAATATTCAGTCTGAACGGCTTTTACATTTGTACGGGTCCAAAGGCAAGAAAGTATCATTCAAGTCAAAATTGTCGTGGTCTTAATAGATGCTCTGGCAGTAAAAGACCTTTCTGTGAGTGCTGCAAAGTCAAAAAGGCTTTAGTCCATGCAGGATTTGTTTTAGATAGTTTGTTTATAAACTATGTTTTAAAACATAGCAAGAAGTATGTAATATGCAATCTGAACCTTTATAGTTAAGTGTAAAGCAAACGCTTTTTATATTCGTTCTCTACTATTTAAGCTTTTACTATGAGTTGATGTCTCTTAATGCTATACACTATGGTTTAATTTATGATAGAATCACTTTACGTAAGAAGAAATATTAATCTTTTCTAACGTAAGAGTTGGATGCGTCTAATAATCTTGTTTATATGTTGTTCTTGAGTAATAAAAGTTGTTAGCTCTTTAAAAATGTAACGATATAACTATAGTATTTTTATTTTATTTTGCTGTCACTTTAACACTTTCGTGTAAACGTGCTATAAGTCAGTAGGTTATACGCTATTCTTTTGTGACACGAGTGACAGGAACTTTCTATTTAGGATTTCTTTTATTGTAGAAAATCAGATATTGGAATGAATGTGGAAAGGCGTATTCTAAAATGGATTCGTTCTTGACTGTAGGATTTTAGTACAGTTATGATACATCTTATTTTTCGGTTCTTCCGAAATATGGAGGATAAACTAAAAGTCTTATATAATAGGCACACGGAGTCAGGAAGGGGACGGAGGTAATGCAATGTCACGGAGGTGCCTGCGGCACAAAGAGCGACGGAGGTATATCGTACATATTCTTGATAGCTATTTTGGGGTAAACGTTTTGTATATAAATTGCTAATAGAATTGGCAAACAATCTCCGTTGCTCTATGCATCAATGGTGCCTCTGTTACTACCATTGCTTTGTTTTAATAATCCTCCGTCCTCTCCATGCCTCCGTGTGACATTACTTCAGACTTTAAACACAAGTGGCAAACTTTATCATTCCAAAATCCTGAAGACTCATTTTTCTCCATAGTGGATGAGCCATAATAGCCCTTTTTATCATGTCATATCATCGAGCGGATACTTAGCACCAATGGTGCGGTTGGTGAACACCAATAGTGCGGACGGTTATGACACGTAAAATCGTAAGCATCCAAAAATCGCCGTCTTGCCACTTCACAAAAAACCCTTATATGACAGGCTTCATATAAGGGTTCTGTGCTATTTACAGTTTATGGGTAGCAGTTTAACCAATTCCTCATCCTCCATGTCCAGCAAGGGTTTTGCCAATACCAGCCTTAACCACATGTTAGGTTCTATCTTTGCCTCCCTACAACATGCCATGAACGTATAGAAGATGGCGTTGTTTTCAGCCCCTTCGTTGTTACCACAGAAAAGATAGTTCTTCCTTCCTAACGTAATGGGTCTGATGGCTTGCTCCATAAGATTGTTGTCTATATTGAAACGCCCATCTTGTACGTATCGGCTGATACGTATCCATACGGCGAAGGCATAACGCAGAGCTTTCTCCATAGCTTCGCCAGGGAGATACTGCTTGTGTACCTCCTTCATATATGCTTCAAGAGCCTTTAATATTGGATATGCTTTGGATTTTCGTTCAGCCTGAATCTCTTCGTAGCTTGTGTTACTGTGTTTTAAGTTTGTTTCTAACTCGTAGAGTACGGCAATCATCTTAACGATATGGGCAGCATTCTTATCATTTGTCGATAAATGCTCGAACTTTCGCCGGACATGTGCCATACATCCCAAGAGTTCTATGCCTTGAACGTTCTCAAATCTGCTGTAAGCTTCATATCCCATCGGATTGTATAGCACCATGATAGCCTTTTGAAGAGTTCGTCGGTACAGCTCCCGATCGTGAACCTTCCTTCCAATGGAAGAAGACCCTCGGCAGTGCAGTGCATCTCTTACTCCCCACAGATAACCCTTTGCGAGTCTTACCTTTCACGGTCGGCAACCTGTACGCTTGTCTCATCAACTTGCAAGTAGGGACTCTGTAAAATCAACTTCGCTTGAGTTTATATAGAGGATATAAAGCGTTAGCTGTGCTGTGAACCCAGCTGTTTATGGTAGAGGTTGGGATATTGATGCCATGCTCTTTCCATCTGGTGCTTTTGTCTATACTCTGGGCAAATGATAGACAAACTTTCCTGTGATAATCCTCAGCTAATAGAGAAGCATCGGCAAAACAATCCACAGCTTGCTTCTGTAAAGGAGCTTCCAGTATGTCAATCTTTGCATCCGTGGGTTTTGCGTCTTTCAAACGGCAGACGATGCGGTCTTCAACCTTAACATAAAAGCTTGAGGGACGTAAGCACAAGTGTTCTGTCTTATCGTGACCGATGATAACCATACGGTTTTCATCATAACCATCTGGATAAATCTCAGTAACCACACGCTCTATATCATTAGGAACATAAGAGGCATATGGCTTGCCTTTTCTCGTAGAACGAGCGTTACGGCTTGCTTCCCTGCGCTGCTTAGCTTGCTTCTCTACTTCCTTGATGATAGTTGGTATTCTCGAGTTGTTTACCTTCTTTTCCCAATCTTTATCAAAGAACGAACCTGCCCAGCCGTTGGGACCTCAGGTAAACGCTTTTTCGCTACGCCTACTGAATACCATACGCTCAAGTTCAAGACATGTTGAGATTTTCTTGCTAACTCTGCATCCTTTTGCTTAAGCTCTTCGTCCTTTTGCTTAAGTTCTGCATCCTTTTGCTTAATCTCAACATCCTTAACCTTGATCTCTGCATCTTTTGCTTAAGTTCAATATTCTTGCTCTTAAGTTCTACATCCTTACTTTTTAAGCTCCATATCTTTTTCTGCTCAAGAAGATTTATAACATCTTCTTGAGTTAAAAATGATAGTTAGACGTTGTCTTATTGTTGGATGTATTCATCAGAAAACCAGTTATTTATATGATGCAAAGGTACGAAAAATATCTGTATTTTACAAGAATTTTCTAAGGTTTATTGTAACGTTTTTCTCGATAACAATGAGGATTTATACCTTCTATATAAAGGACCAATTCATCCCATCGAAGTTCATAAAATCCCTTTGGTTTGCTGCATGATTTTACCACTTAAACAACCCTGTGCCATCTGCTTGTGGTATACGACAAAACCACATCGTTCCCAATGAAGCAGCTTGATACGATTGCGAGAACGATTATAAAACACATAGACACAACCATCAGATGGATTAAAAATCGTTACCACGTATGAATTGACATAATCGAAGCATCCTCCCGCGCATATCCACAGGAGAACAACAAACCCAATAAACATTTGTTTTCATTCAGTGCAAACATCTTTTTGTGCAAAGGTAGCAACAATGCGGTATCCACAAAAGACGGCGAATTTTGATGCTACGTAAAATCACTATGTCGGATGAAACAAAAAGGAGTGTATCAAATGATACACTTTTATTTGTACGCTCGGCATGAGCATTGTCTAACGGGTGTAAGTCCCGAGTAAGCCCTAATAGCGGAATTACATAGCCTAAAGGCAAGGGTGTTCATCGTGAGGTGAAATCTGAAGGAAGCCAGCGGCAAACATCTGACCTAACGGACAGAAACTTCACACAAGGCATATGACCGTGGATGAGATTGCAAAACAAATCAAAGTCCCATAGCTATTCGGAACGGTTGGTGTAAATGAAGTAGGTATAAGATGGAAAGACAATGTTCTTATCCGAGGAGGTCTCACGGACATGACGATTCGTTTCTTTAACGTAACTCATGGAGCAAAACTTGTCGTGAGAAGTCAGCAGATGCCATAGTACCTAAGGCACGTGTGCCTATGGGGAAGGGCTGAATCGGGCAGTGCAATAGTAAATGATTGCTACCCTACGATTTTGTTTGTAACCAGATGTCCGAAAAGAACTCTCTATTCGTACGATAGGACGGAATCCGACAATAGAATAGAAGTGGTCGTATTCAAAGGGATAGCTGAAAACAACTTGCCACACATCGTGAGATGAGAAAGCCCGAAACCGCCGTATGCGGAACCGCACGTACGGTGGTGTGGGAGGTCGGTAAATGTAAAAGTAGGAGGTAGATGCCTCTTATGAGTAACATTTACCTCCTACCCGATTAATTTCTGAATACTAAGCCCTCACCGAAGCTGTCGATGATGACAGGCTTGTCACATTTGACAGTTCCTGCAAAGTAATGACTCACTAAGGTCATTCAATACGTAACGTTGGATAGCTCGTTTGACAGGCAGTGCACCAAACTCTGGGTCATAACCCACGTCAGCAAGATAATTGATGGCTGGGTCTGTCCATTGAAGGTCAACACCTTGTGCCTTTAACATATCCTTAACTCTCTCCAGCTGTAGACGAACAACCTCACCAATCTGCTCTTTTGTCAAAGGCAAGAACATGATAGTCTCATCGATACGGTTGAGGAACTCTGGACGAATCGTCTCTTCAGCATATCCATTACGGTATGTTTAGCTTTGTCTATCACCTCTTCACGGTTTGTATCGTTGAGATGCTCGAACTCCTGCTGGATATATTGTGAACCAAGATTTGATGTCATGATGATAATCGTATTCTTGAAGTTCACTGTTCGTCCCTTATTATCTGTCAGATGACCATCGTCCAACACCTGCAGAAGGATGTTGAATACGTCTGGATGTGCCTTCTCAATCTCATCAAAGAGTACGACAGAGTAAGGCTTGCGACGTACAGCCTCAGTCAACTGACCACCCTCATCATAGCTACATATCCTCGGAGGCGCACCGATGAGTCGAGTTACACTGAACTTTCTCTGATATTCACTCATCATCAATTCGGGTCATCATTGACTCATCATTGAAGAGGTATTCTGCCAACGCCTTTGCCAACTCTGTCTTACCAGTACCCGTTGTACCTAGCAAGATGAACGAGCAATAGGCTTCTTTGGATCTTGCAAACCAGCACGTGAGCGACGAACAGCATCTGCGACAGTTGTGATAGCTTCATCTTGTCCGATGACACGTTTGTGCAGTTCATCCTCCAAGTGGAGACAGTTTATCCTTCTCACTCTGTAACATTCGTGTGACAGGAATACCCGTCCAACGGCTCGACAACCTCAGCGATATCATCTGCTGTAACCTCCTCGCGCACCATTGCTTGCCCATCTTGTGTGCTTGCAACTGCTGTTGGATGTTCTTGATATCGTCTCCCAATTGCTTTTAGTCGTGAGTATCTAATCTCGGCAACACGCTCGTAATTACCCCTCACGCTCGGCACGGTCAGCCTCATACTCAAGCTGTTCAATCTTTTGTTTGTCCTGCTGAATCTTATTCACCAGTCCACGTTCTCCTTCCCACTTTGCACGAATCCACGTTCCTGCTCTCTTGAGTTCAGCGATCTCCTTGTCGAGTTGTGCAATCTTTTCTGTGTCGTTCACGCTTGATAGCCTCACGCTCAATCTCAAGCTGCTTCAATCTACGGCTGATCTCTCATCCAACTCCTCTGGTACAGAATCACGCTCCATACGTAGTTTTGCAGCAGCCTCATCCATCAGGTCGATTGCCTTGTCAGGCAAGAAGCGGTCGGTAATATAACGTTCAGACAGCTTAACTGCTGCGATACAAGCATCGTCCTGAATACGCACTTTGTGATGGTTCTCATATCTTTCTTTCAATCCACGAAGGATAGAGATAGCATCTAACTCGTCTGGTTCATCCACCATAACTGTTTGGAAACGACGTTCCAACGCCTTGTGTCTTTCTCAAAAGTATTTCTGATATTCGTTCAGAGTTGTGGCACCGATAGCTCTTAATTCGCCACGTGCTAAGGCTGGTTTAAGGATATTTGCAGCATCCATGGCACCTTCACCGCCACCAGCACCAACCAGTGTGTGAATCTCATCAATGAAGAGAATGATGGCTACCATCAGCCTGCGTTACCTCTTTAATAACGCTCTTCAGCAACGCCTCGAACTCACTTTATATTTTGCACCAGCGAGCATAGCTACCCATATCCAATGAGTAGAGTTGCTTATGCTTAAGATTCTCTGGTACGTCACCACGGACGATTCTTTCTGCTAATCCCTCAACGATGGCAGTCTTACCTGTACCCGCTCACCAATGAGAATTGGGTTGTTTTTTGTACGGCGAGACAAAATCTGAAGTACTCGACGAATTTCCTCGTCACGACCAATCACTGGGTCAAGTTTTTCCTGCACGAGCATCCTCAGTAAGGTTACGTGCATATTTCTGCAGTGACTGATAATTCTCATCACCACTCTGTGATTGCACTTTCTGTCCTTGTCTAAGGTCATTGATGGCAGCTGTCATCTCTTTCTCAGTACATCCCGCATCTTTCAAAATACGGCTTGCTGTAGAGTTCACAGCAAGTAGGGCAAGTAACATAGGTTCGATACTAACGAACTCGTCGCCCATCTTCTGTGAGATATCCATTGTGCGTTGCATCACCTGGTTCGTTTCAGAAGAGAGGTGAGGCTCACCGCCTGAAACTTTCGGCGGGTGTCCCATCTCATTCTGAACAGCATTCTCTACAGCCACTGTGTTCACGCCCAATTTCTGGAAGACGTAGTTTGTTACGTCCTTTCCTTTATCCATTACACCTGCGAGTATGTGCAATGGCTCAATAGTCTGCTGTCCGTTACGCTGTGCAATGTTTATCGCACTCTGAACAGCCTCTTGTGCTTTGATTGTAAATTTCTCAAATGTCATCGTATAATCTCCTTTCTTTAGTTCCTTTCTCTTGATAGTAGGGTTGGAAACTTATTGTTAATTTTATTTCTATAAGCTATATTTTCAAACCTTGTGCCTATATTATGTAGGTGACAAAGTGACATTTGTTGTGGACAGAATGGCAGTTCTTGACTTCGTGAAAAGGAAGGGTGAGGGACGTAGGAAAATAATTTTCTACGCTCAGCTCTTTGCTGTTTTTAGGTAGATAAACTCACTGACATAGATGCTAATGCCCCAAAGAATGTAGAAAATTCTTTCATAAGGCATAGTCGATTGTTGCATCCAAAGATAAATGTAGTAGATAAGATAAGGAGGAAGTAGCTAAAAAGATGTATTTTCGTTTCTTGTTTCCTCCGAATATTGAGAATGAAATTATAAAACTAATAACATAGAGCAAGGTGCTATAAAGGTATAGTATACCTGCTCCCACATCGTGATCATTCCTGAAGGTGTTCTGTACAAAACTTACTCCAAGAATATAGATTACAGTGAAAACAGATATTGATACAGCTTTATTCATTTGTCTGGTTGAGCCTTATTGTTCAAATTCTCCTTCATATAGTTGTGAAGAAGGTGGTAAACTCATAGTTCTTCAGTCCCACTTTGGAGCGATGAGGAGGGTCAGGAGGACTCTGGCTGACGAAACGTTCGAGTACAAGATCGAGGGCGAAGAAGGCGGATGCATGCTGCAATGAGCTTGATATACTCTTCAACTGTATAAAGATGAAAGGGATTCTCAGCGTACATCTTTGCAAGACGAGTTCCACGAATGATCTGTAACTGATGAATCTTCAGCGTCGTTAGTGGAAGCGAAGAGATGATTGGCGCTTGTCTTAGGCTCTTTGGCATCTTCACCGTAGTCCGATGATGATATGCGCACCGACACGGATGCCACGTCGGGCAGTCTCCTCAATAGCCTTGCGAGCACAAGCAAAGTCATGCCCACGATTGACGAGCCGTAGCGTTTCATCATTGCAGGTTTCAACACCATATTCAACGATGAGAAAGGTGCGGCGGTTGAGTTCTTCAAAGTAGTCTAAGAGGTCGTCATTAATGCAGTCAGGACGAGTTCCAATCACAAGTCCCACAACATCTTCCACGGCAAGTGCCTCTTCAGAGTTTTTATGTGGTCATTAGTGCCGTATGTGTTGGTATAAGCTTGGAAGTAAGCAAGATATTTCATCTCTGGGTATTTTCCAGAGAAGAAACGTTTACCGTCTTCAAGCTGTTGGGTAACACTTTTCCCATTGTCACAGTAGGCTTGGGTTGAACGTTTGGTTATACAGATACAACCACCATGCCCAATCCTTCCATCTCGGTTAGGGACATGTAAAAGCCTGCATTAACCGATATCTTCTTGTACTTTATAAGCGAAACTGAGAGCGCAGCCAGTTCCCGAAGTCGCTAATATTGTTCCATTCCTTTGCAAATATACAGAATATTTTATATTTTTGTGCAGTTAAAACTTGAATTTATGAAACGTATATTATTTCTTTTGTGTATCAATGCTAACCGCATTTCATTTGATGGCAGGAGAACCTATTTCTTTGAAAAGACATTACGAATGGCACTTTTGCTGCTAAGCGTATCTCGGGAGTTAATCCTTTGAGGGAACTTCGAGTATGCGCAAATATCATCTGATGGTCGTCAGGTGGTAAAGTATTCTTTAAGACGGGTAACTCTACGGGGTTATTTTTTGACCTTGCTGACGCTAAGGGTGAGCAGTTAAAGTCATTTGATGATTATCGATTTCTGCTGATGGCAGTCGACTACTTTTGCAAACGAATACGAAGCGTATCGATAGACGTTCGTTCACAGCCGACTTCTATCTCTATGATGTGAAGACGAAGCAGTTGAAGAAGCTGTCAAAAGAGGGGTGAGAGCAGATTCCTACTTTCTCCCTGACGGTCAACAGGTTGCTTATGTTCATCAGAATAACATCTATATTACTGATGGAGAGAATGTAAAGCAGGTTACAACTGATGGTGAATTCAATAAGATTATTAATGGTTTACCTGACTGGGTGAACGAAGAAGAGTTCGGTTTTATAATGCACTTGCTTGGAGTGCGAGATAGTAAGACGTTGAGTTGGATTAAATATGATGAGTGAGGTAAAAACTTATCGCTGCAATTCTATAAAGGTTCACACCCAACATATGAAATGTTTGATATCTATCCGTGATTACAGCTATAAGTATCCAAAAGGCAGGTGAAGCAAACTCGAAAGTGAGTGCGTGGTCTTATAGCTTGACCGATGGTGCTGTGTAAATATGATTTACCTTTTGGCTGCAGATGGTTACATTCCACGTATCAAGTCAACCTTTTGATGCAAACAGAATTATCCTCTATACAATGAATCGACATCAAGACGAGTTGCATCTCTATGCAGCTAACCCTCTTACAGGTGCTTGTAAACTGTTGATTAAGGAAAGTGTTCCTAGTATGTGAAGGAAGAAGCAATGGAAGGTATTAGTATTATGAAAGATTACATCCTTGTACCTTCAGATCGTGATGGCTATATGCACCTTTATTTATATAATAAAAGATGGTAAACTTTACGTCAGATTGATAAGGGAAACTATGATGTAACAGAGATTTATGGATATGATGCAAAGACCAGTAACACTTACTTCCAAGCAGCAGCACGGAAAACCAATGCAGCGAGAGGTTTATGTTGCTGATAAACTCAGGCAAGTTGACTTGCGTCTTTCTGCTCGTGCTGGTTGGAATGTTGCCTCTTTCTCAGAGTGACTACAAGTATTTCTCAATACACGGAGTGATAGCAACCATCCATACGTTTTTGCCATCTATGACAATAAGGGTAAGGAGATACGTGAGGTGCTCAATAATGATGAATTGCATACAAAGTTAGCGAAATATGGTAACACAGGTGTTGAGTTCTTTACCTTTACAACTTCTGAAGGTGTGAAACTCCATGGCTGGATGGTGAAGTTTGCAAGACTTTGATGCAAACAAGAAGTATCCTGTTATTATGCATCAGTATAGCGGTCCAGGAAGTCAGCAGGTTGTTGATAACTGGAGTGTTGGCTCAATGGGTAGCGGTGCTATGTTTGATTACTACTTGACATAGAAGGGCTATATCGTTGTTACTGTTGATGGACGTGGAACAGGTGCACGTGGTGCTGAGTTTGAGAAATGCACTTATTTGAAACTTGAGTGATTTGGAGTCTAAGGATCTAGTTGAAGCTGCATTGTCGGCTGGGTAAGCAGAGTTATGTTGATGCTTCACGTATTGGTATCTGGGGTTGGAGCTTCGGTGGCTTCAATACATTGATGAGCATGAGTGAAGGACGGTAATGCGTTCAAAAGCTGGTGTGGCTACTGCTCACCAACGAACTGGCGTTATTATGACTTCTGTTTATACAGAACGGTATATGCGCACTACTTTTACAGAGAATGCAGACGAGTTATGCTATTAATCTGATTCAACGTGCGGAAAAACTTCATGGTAAACTTTTAGTTTTGTCATGGTTTAGCAGATGATAATGATTCATCCACAGAATGCCTTTGAGTACTCTGGAGGCATTAGTACAAGCTGATAAGGACTTCAAGGAGAACCTTTATACCAATCGTAATCATGGTATTTATGGTGGTAATACACGCCATCATCTGTTGAGGCAGGTTGCTGAATGGTTCATCGAGAATCTGTAAGAGGTTTCTGTAAGGAGGTTATAAATGTCCTGCAAGCAATAAATCTTGGTGTTTTACCATATATTATAATGGCTATAAAGAAGTCTTTTTATTATCTTTTGCAGATGTGTAGGATGCTTAGCACGTGATGTGTTGATGCTTAGCACGTGATGTGTTGATGCTTAGCACGTGATGTGTTGAGGGTATGCACCATGCAAAGTGTTGATGAGATGTTAAGCAATGTCTTGTTGATAAGCGTTGTTCTGAGGCTCATCAATCACTTAAAAGAGTCCTATAGAGGTGGAGCATGTTACAAACTTTTGGAAACAGTAGCAATAGTAAAAACTCGGACACTGATTAAAGTAAATCAGTATCCGAGTTTTTATCTTCTAACTTTCTAAACTTTCTTTTTATCCAAAGAGAGGCTTAAAGAAACATTTTCTTCTTAGGGCTTTTTCTTCTTTTGGCATAGTCTCTGTTTCTATGTTGCTTGATGCGTCTGTGATAACTTCTTTTTCTGTAACAGGTTATCTTCTGGTATATCATCGCCTCATGATACTGCAGTACCCCATTGCGCAGCAAGGGTTGTAGCATCCTTACGAGCTGTATCTGCATCGATTTCATATTGGTCGCAGATTAACTCTACGAGATTGTCTACTGTAAAGGAATCCATCTTCTGCACCTCTTCCCACAAGTATGCAGAACTTTCGTTCATAGATATGATATTGCTGAAGTCGATATTCTCATCTCCTTCTGCAACGATGATATGTTCTCCGCATACTTCACGGAGGTTAAAGCCATTCTTTACTTCTCTATTCTTGTTGATAGTTTATATAATAATCATTATTTATGTTACATTAGATGGGACCGAAGATAGGAATCCAGCATGACGTCTGTAAACACCTAATAAGTACCTTCGAATAGGGAGAAGTCGAGTCCACAAGAAGCTCATAGTTTTCCATTTCCGACCATCAGTCAAGTCTATTTTTGTCCGTCCTTTGCGGTAGAAGCCAATGACTGCCCCAACAATGTTTTCTTTTTGCAATATTCAACGCCAAGGTTGCCATCACCTCGTAAGGTAATGTTGTCGCCTTCTATTCTGTCAATACGATGTAAGACAAAGTGTCTGTGGGGTTATCTCTGCTAAGACAGGGTCGCCAACTTTAATGGTTGAAGGTTTTACGAGCAAAGCCTTATCGCGGTCGTTCTCAAGAAAAGGACGCATAGAATATCCTCGAAGGCGCAATGTAACAGTATGCACCTTCATTCAACATCTTGACAACTTCTGGCAAGAACTCAGCATTAGCAAACTGAATTTCAGAAGTAGTAGTATAGTCTTTGACATAAGTCTTATCTTTTTCGTTACAGTTTCCAGTAGACCTCTGCTGCTTCTTGGTTTGCAAGCAGTGTAACGTGAATATTCTTCCAGTTTCAACAATCTCGTAATGGTATCACAGACGCCATTATAAATATCTGAATCCCATTTCATGCTGGAGCAAGAGGGAGAGTGAGGCGAAAGCAGCAATAGGATTAGGCTTTTTCAACAGAGTCTCGTTGTTGCACGGTCAATTCAGTGATGGCTCCCCAAAACGAGCCTTAACATTACGATAGCATGGCGTTTTACCACCCATGGGCTACCATATATCCATGTTTCACCATCGATGATTCTTACGATAGGGATTATCATCGTTCATGAGATCACCACCGAATATAGCGTAACCACATACTGACTTGTGTAGACTTACCTGTTCCACTCTTAGCAATGAAAGCATAGCCATAGCCATTGTTGCGAACAAGAGATGCGTGAATAAGTAACGTCTTCTTCATGTGCACCCTGCAAAGGCAAATATGAGCATTAGGGCGTTATTCAGACCAAAGGTGCGTATATTCATGTTGCCATTGAGTGCACATCGGCAATCGGAGAAGTCTTTGTCACCCTGTAAGAGACAACAGTCTGCGCCATTGATATCTTTGATAATATATTGATAGCTGCCATCGTCTACACGATCAACGATAGTATCACCATTTCCTGTATCAAAAAGCACGGGATACGTTGTCTTCTCTCCTTAGAAATAGGGCGAAGCGTATCGTCAATAGTTAGTCTGAAAAACAAGTTGTTTGAAACTTTCTGCTTGTAGAAGGTTCAAATGAACTTAACAAGTGCATTCCGATGACATTTGTATCACGGAAGATAATCTGTGTGTCAAAGTCAGCAATTCTGAAGTTATGTATTTCCATCTTTAGCCTGTCTTCTTACTTTGACTTTACTTTTTTTGTTTTCACTTGTGTCTCTTCGTTTGAAGTAAAATTGTCTGGTATTATAGCCTTATAGCTGAACTCTGCGTCAGAGATAAACTTTACATTATATTTCTTCTACCCTTTCGTCATTTATTCTTCAAAGCTGCGAACTTCTTCATCAGCCTTTTGATTCATTCTCTGCATACATTGTAACGCAGGTAGGAAAGCTTACTAAGCTATTGCTCTGAAGATAATTGCGGAGCTGATATGAGTAGTCCTCACGATTAGAGAGGAATTTTGTGCGGTCGTTAGCAAGGTAGGCATCCACTTTCTGAATATTGGTCATATAGACCGTTGAGTCATTAAAAGAGGCTGCAAAACCAAACATATATACCTTTGCAGGCTTTGTATCCTTTTGCATTACTACTATTTACCCATCCAAGCAGGAATACTGCTATGATTAATACCTGACGTAATTTCATCTTAAATTCTTATCTTACAGTGTTAATGTTATTGTCCTAAATAAGCCTTCAAAACCTTACTATTAGTTTGTTGGCGTGAGCGACGTATTGCTTTTTCTTTAATCTGTCTTACCCGTTCGCGAGTCAGATTGTATTTACTCCCAATCTCTTCCAACGTCATTTCACGCTGATTTATTCCGAAGTATGCCTCTATGACCATCTCTCTCTATCTTCCAGAATTTGTAGGAAACTCTTCCTATCTCTTCTCGTAGACTCTCCTCAACCAACTCTTTATCGGTGGATGGTGTGTTATCATTAGAATGACGTCCAACAAACTACTTTGCTCATCGTCATAAAAATAGTGCGTCTACCCTGAAAACATGACGTGAACTAACTTTCATTGCATCAATAATCTTTTTCTTCTGGAATGTCAGTATTTTTGTGCAATCTCATCAACATTAGGCGACGTTCGTTTTCTTGTTCAAATTGGCTCAAAACTGCAATGATTTTATTGACAGAGCTAACTTGATTTAGTGGTAGCCTTAATGATTCTACTTTGTTCAGCTATGGCTTGTAGATGCTTGTCTTATCCACCATACAGCGTATGAGATAAACTTGAAGCCACGGGTTTTACGTCACACTTCTCGTACAGCCTTGATGAGTCCAGAGATTACCTTCGTTGATAAGGTCGGGCAGAGAGGAGTCCTGATTTTGATATTGCTTTGCAACAGAGACAACGAAGCGCAGGTTCGCTTTGGTTAGACGTTCTAAAGCTTTTCGATCACCATTCCTGATGAGCAAGTTCAACTTCTTCCTCGATACTAATCATTTCTTCGTGACCGATTTCCTGCAGATACTTGTCAAGAGAAGCACTCTCTCGATTCGTAATCGATTTTGTGATTTTCAATTGTCTCATGTGCTTAGCATTATTTAAAAGTGAGGGCAAATTTACAAAAATCAGTGAGTTGAACAAATAAATAAGTAAAAACTCATCTAAGATTCTATAATGTTTTCGTGTTCTATGTTAAGTTTTTCAAACTATTGTCTGTTTGTTGTTGAGTAACTGAATGTTTATTTGTTTCTATTGCTTGTGTGCGTTGATAGTCTTTTATTTAGATTTTCGTTTGGTTTGTTGAGGGCTTAGATGTGATTTGTAAGCATCCAAAATTCGCCGTCTTGCCACTTCACAAAAACCCTTATATGACTGAGCTTCATATAAGGTTCTATGCTATTTATAGTTTATGGGTAGCAGCTTAATCAATTCCTCATTCTCCATGTCCAGCAAGGGTTTTTGCTAATACCTGCCTTAACCACATTAGGTTCTATCTTTGCCTCCCCACAACATGCCATGAACGTACAGAAGATGGCGTTGTTTTCAGCTCCTTCGTTGTTGCCACAGAAAAGATAGTTCTTCCTTCCCAGTGTAATGGGTCTGATGGCTTGCTCCATAAGACTGTTGTCTATATTGAAACGCTCCATCTTGTACGTATCGGCTGATACTGCATCCATACGACGAAAGCATAACGCAGAGCTTTCTCCATAGCTTCGCTGTGGAGATACTCCTTGTGTACCTCCTTCTTATATGCTTCAAGAGCCTTTAATATTGGATATGCTTTGGATTTTTCGTTCAGCCTGAATCTCTTCAGTAGCTTGTGTTACTGTGTTTTTAAGTTTGCTTCTAACTCGTAGAGTACAGCGATCATCTTAACGATATGGGCGGCATTCTTGTCATTTGTCGATAAATGCTCGAACTTTCGCCGGACATGCCATACATCCCAAGAGCTCTATGCCTTGAACGTTTTTCAAATCTGCTGTAAGTTTCACTACCCATCGGATTGTATAGCACCATGATAGCCTCTTGAAGAGTTCGTCGGGTACATGGCTCCAGATCGTGACCTTCCTTCCAATGGAAGAATACCCTCGGCAGTGCAGCGCATCTCTTTACTCCCACAGATAACCCTTGCGAGTCTTACCCTTACGGTCGGCAACTTGTACGCTTGTCTCATCAACTTGCAAGTAGGGACTCTGTAAAATCAACTTCACTTGGAGTTTATATAGAGATATAAAGCGTTAGCTGTGCTGTGAACCCAGCTGTTTATGGTAGAGGTTGGGATGTTGATGCCATGCTCTTTCCATCTGGTGCTTTGTCTATACTCTGGCAAATGATAGACAAACTTTCCTGTGATAATCCTCAGCTAATAGAGAGGCATCGGCAAAACAATCCACAGCTTGCTTCCTGTAAAGGAGCTCTCAGTATATCAATCTTTGCATCCGTGGGTTTTGCATCTTTCAAACGGCGAGACGATGCGGTCTTCAACCCAACATAAAAGCTTGGGGACGTGAGCACAAGTGTCTCTGTCTTATCGTGACCGATGATAACCATACGGTTTTCATCATAACCATCTGGATAAATCTCAGTAACCACACGCTCTATATCATTAGAACATAAGAGGCATATGGCTTGCCTTTTCTCGTGGACGAGGCGTTACGCTTGCTTCCCTGCGCTGCTTAACTGCTTCTCTACTTCCTTGATGATAGTTGGTATTTCTCCGGAAGTTGTTTACCTTCTTTTTCCCAATCTTTATCAAAGAACGAACCTCACTCAGCTGTTGGGACTCTCAGGTAAACGCTGCTACGTCTCACCTGAATACCATACGCTCAAGTTCAAGAATACGTTGAGATTTTCTTGCTAACTCTTCGTCCTTTTGCTTAGCTCTTCGTCCTTTGCTTAAGTTCTGCATCCTTAACCTTAATCTCTGCATCCTTTTTGCTCCAAGTTCCAACATTCTTGCTCTTAAGTTCTCACATCCTTACTTTTTAAGCTCCATATCTTTCTGCTCAAGAAGATTTATAACATCTTCTCGAGTTAAAATGATAGTTAGACGCAGTCTTATTGTTGGATGTATTCATCAGAAACCAGTTATTTATATGATACAAGGTACGAAAAATATCTGGATTTTGCAAAGAAATTTCTAAGGTTTATTGTAACGTTTTTCTTCGATAACAATGAGATTTATACCTTCTATAAAGGACCAATTCATCCATCGAAGTTCATAAAACCTTGGTTTGCTGCATGATTTTACCACTTAAACAACCCTATGCATTCGCATTGTGTATGACAAAACCACATCGTTCTCCCAATAAACAGTCTTTGATACGATTGCGAGAACGATTATAAAACACATAAACACAACCATCCGACGGGTTAAAAATCATTACCACGTACGAATTGACATATAATCGAAGCATCCCGGCGCATATCCACAGGAGAACAACAAACCCAATAAACATTTGTTTCATTCAGTGCAAACATCTTTTTTGTGCAAAGGTAGCAACAATGCGGTATCCACAAGACGGCGAATTTTGGATGCTTACTGATTTTTACATTGGCTTTAGATAGCGTTTTAGAGTATGTTGTTGGGTTGTATTAAAAAAAGAACTCCCCCATTCTTGCGTGTTAACTCAAGAAAGGGGGAGTTTAATATTATCAGTTTTTTAACTGAAAGTCATCAGCTGTTAGTCAGTAAGAGGAATAGCGAAGTAACCCTTCTTGCCAGTTGGGTAAATACCCTGAACGTAGAGAACTGGATCCTTACTGGTTGATGCTTTCTTAACGATATTCTGCAGATCGTCAATGCTCTTCACCATGTTTTCATTTACATTCTGAATGATAAAACTACTTGACCTCTGCAGCCTTTAAAGCACCATTATTAACCTTCAGTACTTCAAGACCATAGTTGATATTCAACTGCTTCTTAAGGGCATCCTGTACTGGACGGAACTGACCACCAAGAACGTCAATATCAGCCTGTTCAATTACTGGTTGTTCCTTGTGCATTCTTCAGCGTTATAGTCTTTGAAACTTCCTTCTTGTTATGGATATAGTCACTGTTGCCTTGTCGCCTGAGACGCTTGCTGTTAGTGCTTTTCACTGGAGCTCAGGACATCACGTGTTACTTCCTGTCCGTCAAACTTAGTAATAACATCACCCTTTGTCAAACCCTAAGGCTGCACCATTGCCATCCTCAGATACTTCGCTTACATAACTACCAGCATTTGTACCGAGGTCAACGTTCTTGTCTCTTCTTTCTGTGCGTTGATGTAGTTCAATACATCACCACCACGGATACCAAACATTACACGTTGTACATTTCCATACTTCTTAATGTCATTAACAACCTTATTCATAATGGATGTTGGGATGCAAAAACCATAGCCACTATATGCGCCAGTCTGTGAGTAGAGCATCGCATTGATACCAACCAACTCACCCTGTGTGTTCACCAATGCACCACCAGAGTTACCTTGATTGATGGCAGCATCCGTCTGGATAAAGCTCTCAATGCCGTTGCGTGTAGCACCTAAGCCACGTGACTTAGCACTTACGATACCAGCTGTTACGGTATTATTGAGGTTGTATAGGTTTACCTACAGCAGTTACCCATTCGCCTACCTTCAACTTGTCTGAGTCGCCAATTGGTAGAGTGGGGAGGTTTGTTGCATTCACCTTCAGCAGTGCAAGGTCAGTCTGTTTGTCTGTTCCAACGATACGTGCAGAAAACTCTCGGTTGTCATTCAGTGTGACTGTAAGTTCGTCAGCTCCGTCAACAACGTGATTGTTTGTTACGATATAGCCATCGGGTGAGATGACTAACACCACTACCAGTAGCTTCCCTTCTTAGGAGTCTGAACTTGCTGGCGACGTGAACCATTACCTTGGTTAGGATTTCCAAAAGAAAACCAAATGGGTCAAAGAAGCCTCCAAAAGGATCATCCTGTACATCTCATGGTCTGTGTCTAGAATTTTGTACATATTTGATATGAACAACAGCAGGAAGGGCTTTCGCTGCTGCGTGTGTGAGGTCAACTGGCTGACCGAGAGTTACAACAGGTGATCGGCAGCATACACTTTGATGAAAGCACCAGTAGAAAGGCGAGAGCTGTAACACATGCTGCGCCTACCAAATACTTTGATAAATTCTTCATATACTTAATTATTTGTTCTTATTTATGTTTATGTGTGTCAATCCGTCATTGTTATAAAATGTCTCGCTGACATATTTTGGTATGCAAATATAGGAGCAAATTTTTGTAAAACCGACAATTTGTCAGTTATCTTTATCCGATTTTAACAATTAAAAATTAATACTTAACGGCTATTAATCTGATGTGATGTAAATTTTGCATTTATTTGTTTTGAATAGTTGTTTGATTTCTATTTGTTATCTTTTGTTTTGTAGCAAAGTTGACAAATGAAAGGAAATGTAAGTCATCGTGTCCATGTAGTTGATGTTATTCCTCTTTTAAGAGGACTTTTGGTGAGTGCGTTATCTAATCATCTGAGTAGCCACTTTAAGGTGCTGCCAGAGACGCTAAAAACCACTGTATGTTGGGATTATTTTCATGAAAAGAAATAATTATATTCACGAGTGAAATATTTTTCTTCATGAAAAGAAATATTTATTGTCATGAAAATAATTTTGTGAAAGTGTACTCTAATGTGTGTAAGCATTGTTTTTACAATATGTAAAAGTATAGGTATAATAGGTATAGAGTAGCTTTAAGAATCTTGTTTGATAGCTTGATATGCTATTATGTTGTTCTAATTATCTAATGTCTATGTGTTTTAGGTTCACATCGATACTTCTTTCAGTCTTTTTATACTCACCTCTTTTCTTGGCTAACGCTCGATTATCATTGAAATATTTTGGCTTTCCATGTTTTCCATTATCTTTGCATTTAATAAGGCAGTGTTCCGGCTCTGTCGCTGGCATCTATAATGGGTGCGAGAGGAAAGTCCGGGCAGCATCAGGGCATCCTGCTTCCGAAAATAGGAGCTATTGGTGACGTAGATGTGGCAGAGAAAAACATAACCGCCATACAGGAATGTGTGGCAGGATGAGAAGGTGGTGTAAGAGACTACCAGCAGGCGGGTGATCGTCTCGCGTAGCCGTTCAGGAGCTGCAAGTTCATGTAAACCGTTGTCTGAGGGTAGCCCGCCGCAAGCGGGCACAACGGAGGGTAGAATGCTTTAATTGCAGGGCAACTTGTAATATAGATAAATGACAGGCATCTTCCTATTATCGAAAGATGAGGAAGAAACAGAACTCGCTTATAGGAACACTGTTTTATTTTTCATATCATGCTCCATCTTTTCACATTCTGATTGGAATGATGAAGAAAGTTGCTGGTGTGAACTTTAACTAATATATAATATTTGGATAGTCACGAACGATTTAGAAGAACAATACGTAACTGTGTTAGACGATTTCCAGCATACAGTAGAAAACAAAATAAGAAATCATAAGGATGAAGCGGGTTTCCCTGAAGTTGCTCGATAATGTTAGTGAGGAGGGCTTTCTAATTACCTCTTCGACTATCAAGCGGCTTTAGATAGCGAGGGACAGAACGTTCGCGCTATACGATAGCAGGTTTTCTGTCTCTGGCTGCCATATTGATTATGTCTGCATTTCCAGACGATTCGCTCCCGTTCAAAGGTATAGTGAATGTTTTAGCAGCTATTGGGTGAGCTTGCTTCTCTTCTTTCCTTTATAGAATAATGATGAAGGTCTTGGTTCAAAAAGGTTCGTCGTGCTAATAAGGATTATCCTGAGGAGAAGGCTTATGTAGATCGTGTTATGGCTTTCTCAAGTATATATTAATATTTTAATTGCAGAATGGAATTACCTGACTTTCAAAAATATAAGATAAGTTTACTCAGCAGGGTTTCTATGATAAAATACAGTCGTATTGCTGAAACGTGCTGGTGCTAGGTTAATATATGTAGCCCTACTTCTATATTATTTGATGCAGAGTGATAAGATATCGCTGCAAGGACAAGGCTATTATTATTGGTGCGTTGGGTTATCTTATCTCACCACTTGATGCTGTGCCTGATGCTATTCCTATTGCGGGACTCGCAGATGATCTTGGTGTGCTGCTTTATGCATTAAATAAGGTATGGTCTTCTGTTGATGATGACATGAAGAAGCAGGCACGTGAGAAACTATCAAAGTGGTTTTGATGATGATGAGATAAACGTAGCAGAGGATCTTTTTACAGAAGATACTACTGATCACCAGTTTTAAAACATAGGAGGGAGGACTTTATGTGGCAATATGTTGTTATAGTTGTTATACTTATATCAGCCTCGAGGGCTATGTGCTTTATCGTATGTGGTGGCAATCGTTTTCGTGCAGCAAAGTGATCCGTGTCATGGGTGTTCTGGTTTGTGCCCTTCATGATAGAATTGAAAGAGAAGCAAAAAGATAGAAGGTCGTAGGAAGCCAGTTTGTTTCAAATAACTATCGGAAAGAAATTTGTCAATGAGAGCCATTTATCTCTTCTCTTTATCCATTGTTTGGCGAATGAAACTATGGAATCTTTCATTGGAAGAGTTTACAAAATGTTTATTGAAAGTTTCTGATTGTTTGGTTGAATCGAATTAATTGATTATCTTTGCACTCGCAAATCACAATGATGATTTGTTATAGAATGGTGCTTGGGCAGGGGAGGTTAGGCAATGGTCTGCAAAACCATGTAGAGCGGTTCGATTCTGCTAGCACTCTCAGAAAGACTCTCTGTGTTGAGAGTCTTTTTGCTCATCATATTTTTTCGTTTTTTAGCCAAAGGTTCCAGTAGGACTTGATTTCATAGTAGTAGGGTTATAAAAGCAAAA
>BNJU01004836.1_pt1 | contig 50697 bp, 63 predicted proteins | sample 8539281 | NCBI WGS metagenome assembly BNJU01 (sample SAMD00202456, study PRJDB9452) | human saliva metagenome | isolation source: human saliva | place: Japan | reverse complement strand
GGTATTGAAAGATGTTTCCTTGCAAATGAATAAGGGCGAAATTGTATCTATCATCGGTCCATCTGGCTCCGGTAAGTCTACATTTTTGCGCTGCTTAGGTCAGTTGGAAACGATTGACGGTGGTACTATTACCGTTGATGGTGTAACGTTGGCATCTACAGATGCTAGCGGCGTCGTTACCTACGCTGATAAACATACCATGCATGATCTATTACTTCGCATGGGGATGGTATTCCAATCCTTCAATTTGTTCCCCCATATGACTGTTCTTGAAAATATTATGGTGGCACCGCGTATGGTGAAAGGTATGAAAGATACCGATATTATGCCAATCGCAGAACGCTTACTTAATAAAGTAGGTCTTTGGGATAAACGAGATATGTATCCCTCTAGATTGTCTGGCGGTCAACAACAGCGTGTGGCGATTGCTCGTGCATTAGCCATGAACCCAGAAATTATGCTCTTTGATGAACCGACGTCTGCCCTTGATCCAGAATTGACTGGAGAAGTATTAAAAACGATTAAACAACTAGCCGATGATCGGATGACTATGATTATTGTTACCCATGAAATGAACTTTGCTCGAGAAGTTTCAGATCGTATCATCTTTATGGCGGATGGTATCATTCAAGAAGAAGGGGAACCGGAACAATTGTTTACCAATCCGCAATCTCCTAGAACTAAAGCTTTTTTAGAAAATATGTTATAATCCTTACCACCTATGTAATCATAGGTGGTACCTTCACATATATGAAAGGAACTTTATGAAATTATCTATCGCATTAGTATTAGCTGGATTGTCCATCATATCTAGCGTTGCTTACGGAGCCTCTCCTGAACAAGCTACGCCAAAGTCTATCGTAGCCTCGCAAGCAGATGCTCTTTCCGTATTGCCAGAGCAATATAAATCGTATGCTACTAAGATGAATACGGTTGTAAAGGATACGAAACACGGTTATACTTTCACCATTCCTTGGCGTGTAAATGATGGTGTTATGATTGATATGGATGTACGGAGTGAAAGTGAACATATACAGGGGTATTCCTTTAATTTGTCTGGACCAAATCAAGACGACGCCTATACCGTGTCTTTTACAAAGAGAAATAATACACCGCAAGGCAATGTGTCACAAAGGTGTGGAATACAACATGGTATGATGTTCCAATTAAGGGTATGACGGATGAAGAATACCTTCGTATTTGGCGTCAACATAGTAATGTATTTGATACTAACGATATAGTGGGCGGATTCTTCCCTAAAAAGGGTGCACAAGCAGCACGCTGGAGCCGCACGACACCGAAGTCCTATGCAGAGATGACATCTACGGAAAAGGTTCATTCTATTTTTGAAGCTGAATTTATTATGGAAAAAGATCCAACGCATCGCTATAATCTTGTAAGTACGTATCCACCTATTCAGGCTAAATTTATGGAACAAGGTCTTATGGAAACGACAGTTCCTTCATTTTCTTTGTTAGATACTAAGAAGACTGGCTCTACATTAAATAATGTTAAGAAACTATTGTCAGGTTCCAGTGATATCAATGTAGCAGAAGGTTTGAAATTCGTTAGTCCTAAAGGATTTTCACGCATTAATGACCCTAAAAAGATTACTTTCACAAAGGATAAGATTCGTCTCGACATAGAAAGTTTTTCTGTTCCTGTACAAGCGGTGAGCAGTGCTATGCCTACGATGATGGGCAAGCAGATGCTAGGTGACCAATACGTGAAATCTTTGGTGGATGTAAATAAGGCCACCATTGAACGATATGAAACACATATTATTGATGGTGCCGTTATGTTTTATGTAGCTGGGACAATGAAGAATCCTGAAGTCGCAGATACGAATACGGCGGAAACTGTTACATTCGGAGCTACGATTATTCTTGGAAATAATGGCAATGTCGGTGTAGCTCGCATGATAGCACCAATTGGTACTGTATTGACTACACCTGAACTAATCGATATTTTAGATGGATTTAAGTTAACGAATTCTTTAAATATCAATAATTCGTCTCAAGTTCTTTAATCTGCAAAAAAATGTGCTATAATGTATATAAATCCTAATCAAAAAAAGAGGATTTTTCCTAATTCGTCTAGAATATTATAAATAGACTAAACGATTTTTAATCATATCCCTTCATGGGGATTAGAAATAGGAGGGGTTAATATGGTTACCTACAAAACTATTGTCGTACCTACTGATGGTTCTGAAAATGCTAAACGTGCACTAGAACATGCACTTGCAGTAGCAGATCGTAACAAAGCAGAATTGATTGTTGTTCATGTAGCAAATATTGTATCTGCTATTTCCAACTTTGATCAAACACCAATTTCTGGTGGCTATGTGTCTGAACAAATTGCAGAAGACATGGAAGAAACAGGTAAAGAAATTTTGAACGATGTAGTGAAAGAAATTCCTACAGGTGTTAAAGTTAAATCTGTATTTGAAGTTGGTTCCCCTGGCCCAGCATTGTTAGCTGTTGCTAAAAAATACAATGCTGATCTTATCGTAATGGGTAGCCGTGGTCTTGGACCTTTGAAAGGTTTATTCATGGGTAGTGTAAGTAGCTATGTAACTAGTCATTCCTCTTGCCCAGTATTGGTCGTTAAATAATATCATACAATTTAAAGGCTTTGTCATTGTGTACAAAGCCTTTTTTTGTATATAATAGATATCATAGAGATAGTATTTAAATTTAGATAGATTATTAGTGTTAGTTTAAAAGAAAGGATCCCTATGATCGACGGGAACGAATCATTGTTAAAGTTAGCAGAATTGTTTAAGATTCTTGGCGATCCAACGCGCCTAAAGATTGTTGAGATACTGCTAGAAAATGAGATGTGTGTTAATCATATTGCAGAGACAATGGGCATGGGACAATCTGCTATTTTCACATCAGTTGCGAGTATTGCGACAAGCTCGTCTTGTAACATATCGCAAGGAAGGGAAAACTGCATATTATTCTTTAAATGATGATCATGTAGAAGGCCTTGTACGAATGGGTATGGATCACGTATCACATCAATAGAGTACTGTACCTGGTCTATCATATTGCATTATATGAATTAGATACAAGAAAGGGAGCCTCTCGGGGCTCCCTTTTGATGTATATATTTTTAGTATAATGGAAATATATAATAAGCGAATGTGATAAAGAGTGGCATGGTCACTGCCGATAATATGGTTGTACCCATTACGATTTGCGTAGCGTATTCTGGGTTGTTTTTCATTTCGATAGCGATGAGGGCCATGTTGATAGCCGTTGGTACGCTATAGGTAATGACGATTGTTTGTGCCGCAATTGGATGCATAGGACCATAGAAGGTAATAAATAGTATGGTCATAACAGCGGCTAATAGGGGACTTATGATAAGTCGTAATGCACTGGCTAACATGACGTCAGCTTTAAAGAAATTCAATGGGGTCCGGTTAATTTGTACCCCTAAGGCTATCATGGCTACACCAACGAAGGCGTTAGCAAAGATGTTGAGGGGAGCAAAGAAGAAGAGCCCGTGAAGATCGAATGGCAATAATTGGCATAGTAAGGCCAGTGGAATGGCATATACCATCGGCATGTGGAATACGACATTTAGTGCATCTTTCGTACTTAATCGACCTGCACCTGCTTGATAGAACCCATAAGTATTGCTCGTAATGGTTTGAATAATCATGATAGATACTACACTCACGAGTCCTAAGTTAGCATAGGGCGTAGCCCCATCGATGACATATGGTACATTAGCAAATACAAAGATGGCAAGGGCCACCCCCCATATTACCTACATTATTGAACATGACACAGTTTTTTAATGTTGCGATTTTAGCTACATCGTAACCCCGTATGCGCCCAATAATTTCAGAAATAATAGAGTTTAGTATGAGTACACACAGTGCACAGAAAACAATTTCCAATGTACTTGAAGTGAATTTAGCCTCATACATCGCCCTAAATACGAAGGTGGGCAATAATATATAGAAATTAAGTTTGCTCAGTGTATATAAGTCAAGTTTAAATTTTTTATCTAATACAAATCCAACGCCTATAAGCATAAATATAGGAATCATGGAATTCATGAAGATATGGCCTATTAATGTTAATAAATTCATGGTCTCACCTAGAGTTCTATAATATGTATAATTGTGATTACAATCATGGCATACTTCGGTTATAATCAATATACTATGTTATATATATCATACATTTCATATATAGCTTATACCTGATTTCTTTATAATAGTATCATACCATAGGATGTAGTGTTTAGGTTTATATTTTTAAGCATTTATATGTATTAATTCCGTACGGAGTAGGAGGTTGTATGAGAAAAATTCTATTAGTTTTAATGAGTATTTGTATGCTCGCTTTTGTAGTAGGCTGTGGTAATGATGCAAGTAAAACTACGGATAGCGCAAAGCCAAGTACGTCTGAAAGATTACAATTCAAGCGGCTGCTAGCCTTAAGGGGGCTCTTACTGAATTAGCAGATGCGTATAAGAAAGAGCATAACTTAGCAGATGATCAAATCACAATTAACTTTGCTGGCTCTGGCACATTGCGTCAACAGATTGAACAAGGTGCACCTGCAAGCTTATTCATTTCTGCAGACGAAAAAAATATGAAGATGTTACAAGATAAAGATTTAGTAACAAATGTAAAACCATTTGTAACAAATGAACTCGTTCTTGTAGTTCCTAAAGGACAACCTAAAATTGAGTTACATCAAATCGCATCTGTAAAACGTATTGTTTTAGGTAATCCAGATACCGTACCCGCTGGTAACTATGGTAAGCAAGTACTAACAAAATTAGGTGTATGGGACCAAGTAGAACCTAATGTGGTATATGCTAAAGACGTTAAAGCTGTAACGGCTTCCATTAGCCAAGCGGCTGGTGATGCGGGCTTTATCTATAAGACGGATGCTATTGCAGCCGGTGATGCAGTTGAAATTGCTGCAGTAACACCTGCAGATTCTCATGATCCTGTTATATACCCTATCGGTATTATTAAGAAATATGATAATGCTTTGGCTCAAGATTTCTATACATACGTAATGAGCCCAGAGGGCCAAAAAGTATTGGAAAAATATGGGTTCTCTACGACTAAATAAGAATTTAACGCTAGTTTTTAGGGCTAGCGTTTTCTTATGATACAATAGAGTTATAATTTATTATTCGGCAGAGATTCGGAAAAGAAAGGAGGCCCGATATGAGTCCATTTTGGTTGTCATTGTGGGTGGCGAGTTTAGCTCTAGTTATTGTTATATTGACTGGCTTAGCTGCTTGTTACTGGATGAATCGATGTAAGTGGAGTGGTATCGCTGTTCTAGATGCCCTAATAACATTGCCACTCGTGTTGCCTCCAGTAGTAGTTGGCTTTGCTTTGCTTATGGTATTTACACCGGGCTATGCATTCGGCGCTTGGTTAGAATCACATGGTTTAGGCGTCGTATTTACTGCAGCAGGTGCTGTTGTGGCCTCTTCTGTTATTGCCTTTCCTTTGTTTTATCAAACGGTGCGGTCCGCATTGCAGTCTGTAGACCATAATATGGAGGACGTAGCACGTACATTAGGCGCTTCAGAGCTGCGCATATTTTTTACAATCTCTGTACCATTGGCATGGAAGGGGATTTTAACGGGCAGCATATTGGCATTTTGTCGTGCTATGGGTGAGTTCGGTGCTACCATATTAATCGCCGGTAATATTCCTAAAATTACGCGTACCATGCCACTTGCTATCTATTCCTATGTAGAGGCAGGACAGTACATGGATGCCTTTGAACTCGTTATTTACATTTGTGTGCTTACATTAGCGCTATTGAGCGGTATTCACATCCTTACAAAAGGATCCTTGTTCCGTAATTTAGGGCGTAATTAGGAGGGACTATGATTACATTTTCTTTTACCATAGCAAGACCTTCTATGATTGTGAAAGCCGATGGTACTTTAGCTTCAGGAATTACGGTGTTAACCGGTTCATCTGGAAGTGGTAAAAGTACGTTTATTAAATGTATTGCAGGGTTAGTGAAACCTACAACTGGTATCATTCGATGCGATGAACGAACATGGGTTGACCGAGATCAAAATATATGGGTGCCAGCTCAAGAGCGTCAGGTAGGATATATGCCACAAGGCAATATCGTATTTCCTCATTTATCCGTGGAACACAATATTACATATAGTAAACGAGGCACACCTGATATGTGTGATTCTCTATTAAAACGTTTAGGATTAGAAAAATACCGTAACACTAAGGCTGGACGCTTATCTGGTGGTGAGCAACAACGTGTGGCCTTAGGTCGTGCACTCTATTCAAAACCAACTATATTGCTTCTTGATGAACCTTTATCTGCATTAGATTGGAACCTTCGGAAACAAGTGCGTGAGGATCTTGTTTCCATCATTCGTGAATGGGACGTGCCATGTGTATGGGTGACCCATGATGAAAGCGAAGCTGATGCAGTTGGTGATAGACACTGGAACTGTGAAGACGGACAAATTATTATACCTGAATAGTAAAACACCTTCATAAGCATGATTGCTTACGAAGGTGTTTTTGTTTTAGTGTTGTTTTATTTCGATAGATGAGGTTTCTGTATGACTTATAAATCCAATGATAGCTGTAACGACAAATGCTATTGTAAAGGCCGGTAATGTAGCACCTATTGTACTTTCACTATGTAACATATAGTGGTATAAACCAACGGATACGGCCCAAATAAGACCTCGTACGAGATAAGCGGATAATGTTTGTACTTGCTGACGATTGATAAAGTAGTCCGCCAAAAGAATGGCAATCATCGGCGCAAATACAGAGCCGATGAGGTATAGAAAGTCTGTAATATCGTCCATCGGATATAGGATGGCAGCGATTGTACCAACGATAGTAACTACAACGGCTATGCTTTTACTAGAAGCACTCTTGTAGATAGTCGTACTAGATACGCCTGCAGAGTAAGCGTCCATAAAGGTTGTAGTTACGGTAGAGAAAATAATAACGATGAGACCCGCAAGACCGAGGCCTGCATTCATCATGATGGTAATGATAGAGTCGCCGCCGCCAAAGATAGCGGCACTAAGACCTAAGGTGTACATAACGATACTTGTTACAGTGTAGACTGTAGCACTTGTAAGTGATGCGGAGAAAGGTTTTTTACTTTCACGGGTATAATCACTGATGAGAGGAAGCCAAGATAGTGGCATGGCGATAGATAATTCAAGGCAGCGATGAAACTCATGTTTCCGCTCGTTAGAATGATACCTTCACTAGGCCACTGCGATATCATGTGAGCGCCCATGTTGAGGGTGAGACCTAACAATAGAACTGATACGATAGCTTGAATATAGCCCGTATTGTGGAGGCCGATGAAAAGCCACAAGATGACAAGCGCGCCAATAGCTATCGTCCAAATTATAGGAGATAGAGGTGCTAGTTCTTGTAAGGCTAGCATAGCATCGTAGATCATGATGCTAGTCCAGCCGATAAGTTGAAGCATATTTAAAAAAGCAAAGCCTTTAGCCCCTAGTGGGCCAAAGCTGAAGGCAGTAGTATTCATACTGCCTTGCCGTAAACGTCCACCGATGAGGCCAGCCCCAAAGAGCAGTATGCCGCCGATGATATGTCCTAAGATGATGGCATATAGACCTTGGGTGAGTCCTAAGGGGGCTAGATAGGTTCCTGTCATAATTTCCGCTATAGATAGAGCGGCACCAAACCATATCATGGCGAACTGTGGTTGTGTAATGTATGTGTCTTTCATACGTCCTCCTTGCCAGGAAGTCATAGAAAAAGCCGAGTTCATAGGAACTCGGCTATTAATCCTCTATGTTCCCTACGTTGGCATTATCCAAATCAGGTTATGGGTTAAAGCATTAGCTTACTCTCAGCCCACTCATGTGAGCACCCCGTTATGGCTTCATTATATGCGGATAATAGGAAATCGTCAATTCTTTTGTTGCATAGATTGTATAATAATGTTATAACTAGAGTATAAAAATATATTGCCACTAGGGGTGCTTTTGCTGAGATTGATAATTCAAAACCCTAGACCTGATCCAGATAATACTGGCGTAGGGAAGTGGAGTGAAACATAATACTAAACTATTACGAGACCATTCCATTTGGAGTGGTCTTATTTTTATATGTTTGGAGGTATTATGAAAAAACTAATTATTGCTAGCATATGTGTGGCCTTAGGCGTAGTGTTATCTACTACATCAATTCCCGTTGGGCCGGCTCGTATTTTTCCGTTTCAACATATGATTAATGTTATCTTAGCTGTTGTGGTGGGGGCAAGATTTTCAGTAGGCGCTGCCTTTAGTACATCTTGTTTACGCAATGTATTGGCACTAGGTTCTCCTTTAGCCTTTCCTGGCAGCATGATTGGCGCTTGGTTATCTGCGTATTTGTATAAAAATATAACGCCATCTGGGCGGCGGCTCTAGGCGAAATCATTGGGACAGGTCTCATCGGTGCTCTTGTGAGTTATCCAATAGCCAATTTCTTGTTAGGTAAACCATTGGCTCTCTTGACCTTGATTACATCTTTCGCCATGAGCTCTGTTACAGGTGCTTGTATTGGTTTTGTCGTATTACAAATTTTATCTCGTCGTCATCTATTACATAAGGAGGCATAATGAAACTACATACTGCACTGACAATTGCTGGCACTGATCCTAGCGGTGGCGCCGGTATTATGGCTGATTTAAAATCTTTTCAAAGCCGTAACGTATACGGCATGGCCGTGGTTACGTCCGTGGTAGCTCAAAATACAACGGGTGTTCATCACGTAGAACATCTATCCTTAGAGAGTATAGAAAAACAGTTACACGATGTGTACTCAGATATTATGCCCCAAGCTGTTAAGACGGGCATGATTGCCTTACCGGAGATGATGGATCTCATCTATCCTTATGTGAGTAAGGGAATTCCGTATGTAATGGATCCCGTTATGATTGCCACTAGCGGTGATCGACTCGTATCAGATGAGGCGGTACATTTCTTAAAATCTAAACTGATTCCTACCGCTACAGTTATCACACCTAATCGCAGTGAGGCTGAGGTCTTAGCGGACATGTCTATTAATTGTGAAAGTGACATAACAACGGCGGCTAATCGAATTTTACATGACTTAGGGCCGCAAGTGGTCATCATTAAAGGTGGCCATATTGGCGAAGATGCAACAGATTATGCTTTCACAAGAGATGGTCACGTTCGTACGTGGACGAGTCCCTAAATACGATACGGTGCATACTCATGGTACGGGCTGTACCTTCTCAGCGGTTATTACAGCGGAGCTTGCTAAAAGGCCGTGATGTAATGGATGCCATCGGTATTGCCAAGGACTATATTGCTCTTGCTATTAAGTACAATCCAGCGTTAGGCAATGGGTGTGGCCCAGTTAACCACATGGCCTATGGTTTTGCTATCCAATGGGCCCAAAAACTATGGATGAACTTTTGAAAAAAATAATTAGAGGAGATACCCATATGACCTATGAAAATTCCTATATAAAGGGCCAAACTTGCCCTGAAGTACATATTTTAGAATCCTTGCGTCAGAAAAACCCTCTCGTTATTTGTATTACTAATGATGTGGTACGAACCTTTACAGCTAATGGACTACTAGCTATTGGGGCATCGCCCATCATGAGCGAATGTAGTGAAGATTTAAAGGATCTTATTGTGTATGCATCAGCACTGCTCATCAATATTGGGACACTTACACCTGAGAAGGTTGGTTACTATAAAGAGGCTATTAAACTAGCGAAGGAATATGATGTACCAATTATTCTTGATCCTGTGGGCTGTCATGCAGGAGCTTACCGATTGTCGGTGGTCTTAGATTTGATTAAGACTGGTTCTATTTCGTTATTACGAGGCAATCAAAGCGAAGTTAAGGCTGTTTATGATGCACTGAGTTCTGATAATAAGGATGAAAACTCTCCGTTAGGTAAGGGTGTTGATGGGGCGCAGGTAGCGGATAGTGCCATTATCGCATATCGTTTAGCGCGTCTTATTAACTGTCCTGTAGTAGCAACGGGCGAAGAGGATTATGTATCTGATGGAACTCGAGTCTTTGCAGTGCCTCATGGTCATTCGATTATGACTGCTGTAACGGGAACAGGCTGTCTCTTGGGGGCCGTATTAGCAGCCTTTTTTGGAATTTATGATTCCTTTAAGTATAGCCTGTCTACAGGTGAATTTCTTGCCTATGCATTGGCGTACTATGGTTTAGCTGGTGAAAGTGCTGTTAAGGTAAGTGGAATAAAACCAGGTAGCTTTAGCATAGCCTTTATGGATGCTTTGTATACGCTAGATGATGAGGTGCTTGTATCTGAAAATCGTGTGCAGTCTGTAGTTGTACCAGATCAATTACAGGTGTATTTCGTGTGTGGTACACAAGATACAGCGCTTAACAAAAAACGGTTGCTCGAAATCGTAGAAGATGCTTGTCGTGGTGGTATAACCTGCTTTCAGTTTAGAGAGAAGGGCGATGGTACATTAGAAGGTCAACAGAAGTTAGAACTAGCACAACAGTTACAATATATCTGTGCCAAGTATCATGTGCTCTATATTATCAATGATGATGTAGAGCTAGCGGTCGCTGTTAATGCGGATGGTATTCACGTAGGGCAAGACGATATGTGCTTAGAAGATGTGCGTAATATCGTAGGTCATAAGGTAGTGGGGATATCCATCCATTCCATAGAGGAACTCCATAAGACAGATGTACTGTATGCTGATTGTGTAGGTGTAGGTCCTATGTATACAACTAGTAGCAAGCCTGATGCGCAAGAACCATGCGGCCCGGAACGTATAGCTGAACTACAGGCACAAGGATTAAACTTACCATGCGTTGGAATTGGTGGTATTACCATAGACAATGCAATGGCAGTACTCCGTGCTGGCGCTTGTGGTGTAGCAGTTATATCCGCCATTGCCCATGCAGAAAAGCCTTATGAAGCGGTTCGACAATTTAAAGAATTAGCATCTAGCCTTTAATAGTAAATAGTATGACTTACGACTCTTAATACATATATAACTAATAGAACACAAAAAAGACGATGACCTAAGTCATCGTCTTTATATTGAGGTTGTCTGTACATACAGTTAGGAAGAACTGCACTTGCAGTATTACATATCTGTATTTAAAATATTATTTTATCTAAACTTATAGATTAGATGGATTCAACGTGGCGTTGGAAGAAAGCTTGTGGGTGAGCACATACTGGGCAAACTTTAGGAGCTTCTTCACCAACGTGAATGTAACCGCAGTTAGCGCAAATCCATGCAACTGGTTGATCGTTGTGGAACACTTTGTTGCCAGAAACACGAGCTGCTAATGCAAGGTAACGAGCTTCATGGCGAGCTTCGATTTTACCAACTTCGCGCATTTTGAAAGCGATAGCAGTGAAGCCTTCTTTTTCTGCTTCGTCAGCGAAATCTTTGTACATTGTAGTGTGTTCATAGTTTTCACCAGCTGCTGCATCGCGAAGGTTAGCTTCGATGTCAGCGGAGATGTCGCCACCATGAAGAGCTTTGAACCAAACTTTAGCATGTGCAGATTCGTTGTGAGCTGTTTCTTCGAAATAATCAGCGATTTCGTTCATGCCAGCTTTACGAGCTGCTGCTGCATAGTATGTATATTTTTGGTATGCTTGGGATTCACCAGCAAATGCTGTTTGAAGATTTTTTTCAGTGTTAGAACCTTTTAATTCTGCCATTTTAATACTCCTTTGTACTTACATCAAATTTCAAAATTTTTACTTAGTTATATATTCATAACCACTTGGTTGTGAATGCAATGGTGGGTAACTCACTTGAGTTTAAGTTAAATAAAAACTTATTTATATACTGATTAGATAGACACTTGTCTATATTTGAAAAAAGCACTTGCTTATCTTTTAAATGAGTACTTACCTATATTTGTAAAGAGGCACTTGCCTATAATTTACACCACAATGTTTTTGATTCGTATACTTAACGAATAATCATTGTTGACTATATTGTAACATACTAAATGAGAAATGCAAGTGTTTTTTTGTAAAAATTTATTTCGAAAAATTTTCTAAATGATAAATGTTATCAATGTAGTAAATAAGCGGTTTTTTGAAAGCCTGTTAAGTAATGGATTTATTAAAAATAGAATTACTGATAATGAGAATGAGAATTATATGGAAAATCATTATTGTTTATAGAGCTGTTTGTTTTTGGTAACAATTCTGATTAAGCCGATAGATCTTATTAGTCAAAGTGTACTTTTACCTATATTGGAGAACATATTTTAAGTATAATAAGATATATATAATAGAAATAGTATAAGGAGGCGCTATGGCGTTTATTAGATATTATGTGGGCGATATAGTACAAATGAAAAAATCGCATCCCTGTGGCAGTGATGAGTGGGAGGTCAAGCGCATAGGTACAGATTTTCTTATCGTTTGTAAAGGTTGTGGTCATCAGTTGTTGATGCCTCGCCCTAAATTTGAAAAGGCCGCGAAGAAAATAGTATCGCGCTTGCCTGAAAATGAATGAGGTAGGACTATGGTGCGACTCACTGATTATGTTACGAGTGGAGGCTGTGCGTGTAAGATTGGTCCTCATATATTAGAACGTGTTTTAAAGGCCGTTACACCTGTTATAAATGAACATGTTCTAGCTGATATGACTGGTGCTGATGATGCAGGGGTATATCAAATTTCTGATCAACTTGCCCTTGTACAAACATTGGATTTTTTCACGCCTGTTGTCAATGACCCTACGTTATTCGGTAAAATTGCAGCGGCTAATGCATTGAGCGATGTATATGCGATGGGGGGGATACCCCTAACGGCGATGAACATCGTTGGATTTCCTGTTCCCTTAGTAGAACAAGGCGTATTGACGGATGTACTCAATGGGGCTGCGTCCATTGTTTCTGAATCTGGTGCAGCCATTGTAGGTGGTCACAGCATCGAAAATAAGGAACCTATTTTTGGCATGTCGATCACAGGTCAAGTTAATCCTAATGAGATTTGGAAGAATAAAGGCGCTCGAGTAGGGGATGTATTGGTGTTAACAAAACGTATCGGCACAGGTATTATGAATAATGCGTTGAAAGCTGATTTATTTCCTACTGGTACTGCGCAGGCGGTTGCTAGCATGAGTACGTTGAATCGTGTGGCTGCTGAGGTGGCCCATAATTTTACAATTCATGCGTGTACTGATGTGACGGGCTTAGCCTTATGGGGCATTCTGTAGAAATGGCGAGTGCCTCTAATGTAACAATTCATATCAAGATTTATGATATTCCGCTCTTTGATGACGTCATTGACGCGGCTCGAATGGGCCTTGTACCAGCGGCGTCCTATGGCAATCGTAAGGCTATTACAGATGTACAAGTAGATAAAATATTAGATTCTGTGTGGACGGATATTTTATTTGATCCACAAACATCAGGCGGCCTTTTATTCTCTGTGCCTGCTACAGAAGGACCGGATTTTGTGAAAGCTTTACATGATGTGGGCGTTGAAGGTGCCACTATAGTTGGTGCTGTTGAAAGCTTTAGTGGCTTAGCGGTACGCGTCACTAAATAAGATATATTACAATTTTGATTTTAATAGTATATAGAGTAGTTGTGCGTTGATGCTTTCACAAAATATATAATAATATTGAGGTAAATAATGAGTAATACAAATGAATTAACTGTAGATGTGCGTGGCAGTTTGTGTCCAAAACCTGTGATTGAAACGAAGAAGGTAAGCGATGCAAATCCAGACGCGATTATTACGACCATTGTAGATAACGAGGTGAGTCGCGATAATGTAAGAGAAATTTGGGAAGTCTCGTGGCTATGATGTGGCAATTGGACAAGATGGTATAGATTTTTTCATTAAACTTACGCCGAATGTAGAACCTGCACCGGAAATTGGTTGCAAACCTATGAATTATAGTGACCGCATCATTTTGATGACGAAAGATTATCTTGGTGAAGATAGTGAGGAGCTTGGCCGTAATTTGATGAAAACCTTCTGGGTGTGCATGGTTGAAGCCGATGTGAAACCATCTACAATTTATTTCATCAATAGTAGCGTTAAAATGGTAACCAACGATTCTGTTCATTTAGATAATATTAAAAAGTTAGCTGATCTTGGTGTTGAAATTGCTGCATGTGGCATTTGTCTCGACTATTATGGTCTAAAAGATCAAGTGGGGGTAGGCTCTATTACAAACATGTATGCGATTACAGATGCTATCGTTGGGGAAAATCTTGTTAAACTATAATACTCGTATCTATGTTGTAAATGATTAAGTAATATTATTGGGGGTGAGGCGTTGAACAATAAAAAGTTGCTTGTCGTTTTTACATCCTATTATTTTGGGGATAAAGCAGATAAGATATTAACAGAACTTTCGGTGCCTCACCAACTGATGGCTACACCGCCAGAATTGAATGATATGTGTGTGGTTTGTCCATTCAAATAGACTTGAATACTGTAGAACAAGTTCAGACTATCCTAAAAGAACATAAGATTAGTAAATCAGGCTTATTTTGGTATGAAAAAGGGAAACCAGTTTTAGCTTATAAAGATTAAATCGATTTTTTAATATCGAAATTTATCTATATATGATAACATTAATATATAAAAATCTTATTGTATAAGGAGATATACATGGTTGATTTTACCTTGCCTCGCGAATATATAGACGATATGGTCGTCCGTATGGCCCATCATAGTACAGCAATCGAGGGGAATACGTTAACACAAGGGGAAACAAAGAGTATCCTATTAGATAATATGATACCCCGTAAAATGGATTTACGTGAGTTCTATGAAGTATCTAATTATCGCGACTATTTAGTATTCTTGCTGGAATCCTATCAAGAAGTAATTACGATAGATATCATAAAAGACACACAACGATTGTTACTAGCACATATCCGTGATGATAATGGGCAATTTAAGGTTGTTCAAAACATGGTTATTGGTGCTGATTTTGAGCCAACAAAACCATATCAAGTACAAGAAGCTTTAAAAAACTGGTGTGATACATTGCAATATCGTTTAGAGATATCCCAAAATGATGAAGAGCGGGTGCGTGCCATTATGGAACAACATTTGCAATTTGAACGTATTCATCCTTTTGCTGATGGTAATGGCCGTACAGGAAGAGCTCTTATTGTACACGCTTGTTTACAACAGAAATTAGCGCCTATTATCATTAACAAAGATGATAGAGGTGAATATATGACTCTGTTAAATGATGGTGATTTAAATGGCTTATATAAGTTAGGTCTTGATTTATTTTATAAGGAAAAAGAACGTATGATTCTATTTGGTCAAAATTTTGGCTAATGAGCATCATATGTTATGTATCTAGGTTAAGTTTTTGGAATAATATAATGAAAGGTTGAATTTCAATGAGTAAATATGAAATAGAAAACGTAAAATTAACAGCCCCTAAATTGGATCGTAACGATTTAGAATATGCTATGACATATCGTTATGCATGTAAAAAATTCGATAGCACTAAAAAGATTTCTGACGATGATTGGAATGCGATTCTGAATGCAGCGCGTTTGTCTCCAACATCTCTTGGCTTCGAGGCGTATCAATTGTTGGTAATTCAAAATCCAGAAATTCGAGAAAAGATGAAAGCTTATGGATGGGGTATCTTAGCAGGGCTTGAAGCCAGTCATGTAGTGGTTTTCTTAGCTCGTAAAAAGGCAGATCTTGAATTCGATTCATCATATATCCGTCATATTCAAGAAGAGGTGAAACAATTACCAGCTGAAATTGATGCGGCATATCGCGAAAAATATGCTCAATTTACAAAAGAAGATTACAAAACATTTGAATCTGAACGTGCGGCCTTTGACTGGGCATCCAAACAAACGTATATTGTTATGGCGAACATGATGACAATGGCTGCTTATGAAGGCTTAGATTCTTGTCCATTAGAAGGGTTTAATCAAGATGACATGACAGCACTCTTAGGTGATGAACTTGGCCTTTTCGATACTAAGCACTTTGGCATTGCTGTAATGGCTGCCTTTGGCTACCGTGGTGAAGAACCTCACCGTAATAAAACACGTCGTACAATGGATGAAATTGTAAAGGTCGTTGAATAGAATATATGGAATACTAACCTTATTAAAAACTCTATTGCATAATTGAACTACACCCCAAAAATTGGATATAATTTTTGGGGTGTAGTTTTTGTATCAAAATATTTACAAGAAGAATGTTAGGACCATAGAACACTACTTTTGCTAAAGTATGCCAACTTTATATATCGAACTTCATTTAACCTTTAAAAATGAATGGTACGTTATAAATATACAGAACATTTTGAATATTTAACATATCTGTATATTTAGATGATTTTTAAGATACATGTATATAAGCGTAAAGGAGTGATTATATGTTATGGTCAATTATTGTTGGTGGTTTTATCGGGTTCCTAGCAGGCGCCATTACTAACAAAGGCGGTGCAATGGGCGTTATCGCTAAAGTTGTTGCTGGTTTAATTGGATCGTCCGTAGGTCAGTCCCTATTTGGTACCTGGGGTCCTAGCTTAGCAGGTATGTCCTTAATTCCATCTGTATTAGGTGCAGTCATTGTTGTTGCTGTAGTATCCTTTTTCTTTGGGAAAAAAGGATAGCCCTCTACTTGTAACAGTAGATTTTATATGGTTAAATGTGACTTTACATGAAAGGGGTCATAATTATGGCATTAGAAGAAAAACTTAACCAAGCTAAAGGTGCAGTAAAAGAAAATGTTGGCAAATTAACTGGTGACAAAAAATTGGAATCAGAAGGTGCCGTAGAAAAAACAACTGCTAAAGTTAAAGACGTTGTAGAAGATGTTAAAGATGCTGTAGAAGGCGCACTTGACGGCTTGAAAAACTCTGTTGATAACGATAAAGAATAAACTCGTGTTTATTCAACAATCACATAAAGAAAATCTCATTAAGAGACAACAAAAAACCAGTAAATCGTTCGATTTACTGGTTTTTTATTGCTATTAATTTGTATTATACGTTGAAGCGGAAGTGTGTTACGTCGCCGTCTTTCATAACATATTCTTTACCTTCTAGGCGAACAAGGCCTTTTTCTTTAGCAGCATTTTGGCTGCCGCAAGCTTGTAAGTCATCGAAGGATACGATTTCAGCGCGGATAAAGCCTTTTTCAATATCGGAGTGAATTTTACCAGCTGCTTGAGGTGCTTTGTGCCGTTTACAATTGTCCATGCACGAGCTTCCATTTCGCCAGCTGTGAAGTAGTTGATAAGACCTAAGAGTGCATAACTTGCCTTGATAAGCTTAGTTAAGCCAGATTCTTCAAGACCGAGATCTTCTAGGAATGCAGCGGATTCTTCATCGGATAACTCAGCAATTTCGGATTCGATACGAGCGGATACAACAACGATGCCAGCACCTTCGTTCTTCGCGTATTCTTCTACGCGTTTTACGTGCTCGTTAGCGGAGTAATCAGATACTTCATCTTCAGAAATGTTAGCAACATAAAGAGATGGTTTTGCTGTAAGTAATGTCAACTCTTTAATCATTTCTAACTCTTCTTCGTTAAGACCTTGGGCACGAACTGGTTTTGCTTCACCAAGACCTTCGATAATGCGTTCTAGCAATGGTAACTCAGCGCGAGCATCTTTATCGCCGGATTTTGCAATTTTTTCAATGCGTTGTTTCCGTTTTTCTACGGATTCAAGGTCTGCAAGGCAGAGCTCTGTGTTGATGATTTCGATGTCTCGGATTGGATCGATAGAACCTGCAACGTGAGTGATATTAGGGTCATCGAAACAACGAATAACTTGTGCAATTGCATCTACTTGACGAATATGGCTAAGGAATTTGTTGCCTAAACCTTCGCCTTTAGAGGCACCTTCAACGAGACCTGCAATATCTACAAATCGCATAGCAGCAGGGAGGATGCGTTTGGAACCGAACATTTCCGCTAATACAGCTAGACGACTGTCTGGAACATCAACAACACCTACGTTTGGCTCAATTGTACAGAATGGATAGTTGGCAGCCTCCGCGCCAGCTTTTGTAATAGCGTTGAATAATGTACTTTTACCAACATTTGGAAGGCCTACGATGCCTACTTCTAAATTTGTGCTCATGGTACCACCTTTATTAAAATTAATTTCGTTCTTTGTGAAAGCTTTCATTAGAAATATTGTTTCTTATAAAAGCCTTGTCAAACACATATTATATCATATTCTAATGGATATATACATTTCTATAGAATTGGTCTAGATTATTTATTAAGAAGTGCTATAATATTAGAGAGAAAGTTGAAGTTTCTTATAAAAAATAATGATAAGTAGATGTATTTATATAATAAAAATATAAGTTTTTCTTATGAATTGTTTTATAGAAATTTTGATGAGTAGATATGACTATGTCAGTGTACAGGCGGACGTGTCATTTTGATTGAACGTAAACGTCATGTAACGCTGCTAGGAAAGGAAGTTAAGTATGTTTTCTAAGTTATTTGATAGTTTTTTAGTTCACTATTTAGAACGTTTTAATGATCACTGCTTTAGTGTAAAAGTGGGTGACAATGAATATACCATTGGCGAAGGTACACCTGAGTTTACCATTCGTGTAAACCGCGATATCCCTAAGAAAGATTTGCTCGTTTCTGGTGAACTTGCACTTGGCGAAGCGTATATGCGTAAGGATATTGAAATAGAAGGCGATTTATTCAAAGCTCTTTGTGTTGTACTAGGTCATGTTAATAAGGATTCTATCAATAAAAAGGTACTTAGTTCTCTCTTTAATGTAGGTCTTAAAAAGAAAGATCAAAAACAACAAGTGTCTTCTCACTACGACCTTGGCAATGATTTTTATAGCTTATGGCTTGATAAGACGATGAGCTATTCTTGTGCGTACTTTAAACATGAAGATGATAGCTTAGAAGATGCACAATACCAAAAGGTTCATCATATTCTCGATAAATTATATTTAAAAGAAGGTATGACATTACTCGATATCGGTTGTGGTTGGGGATTCCTTTTAATTGAAGCAGCCCGTAAATATGGCGTTAAAGGCTATGGTTGTACATTGTCTGAAGAACAATGGAAGAAGGCCAAGAACGGATTAAAGAATTCGGACTTGAAGGTCAAGTCGAAATCGAACTCATTGATTATCGTGATGTAGCGGCATCTGGTCGTACATTCGATCGCATCGTCAGCGTTGGTATGTTGGAACATGTAGGTCGTCCTAATTTCCCATTGTATATGGAGGATGCATCCACTATGTTAAATGATGGTGGTTTATTCTTGCTCCATTACATCAGTGATCCATCAGAAAAAGAATCTAGTGCATGGATTCGTAAATATATCTTCCCAGGTGGATGCTTACCGTCTCTTCGTGAAATTGTTTCTATTGCTTATGACTATGATTTTAATGTTATCGATGTTGAAAGCTTGCGCTTGCACTACTATAAAACATTGATGCATTGGTACAATAATTTCCCAAGGTGTACGTGACCAAGTAGAAAAAGCTCGCGGTACTGAATTCGTTCGTATGTGGGACTTATACCTCTGTGGTTGTGCAGCAGGTTTCTATATTGGCAATATGGATTTGCATCAAATCCTTATGACAAAAGATGTTAACAATGAATTGCCATTAACACGTTGGTATTAATAGATAGATTTTAATACGAAAAAAGGACCGTCTTAAGGCGGTCCTTTTTGTGTGTCATCATACGCTGTTGTTAATGTAAAAAGAGGATAACCGAAGTTATCCTCTTAGGTGCGTATAGAATTATAGAGAGTGAGCTCGCAATTCTTCAGCAGAATGTGTGGAAATCCAAGCTGGTGGAATATCGAATACTGTGTAGCAACCAGTACCACCGTGTTTAGCGAGACGGTAGATACCACGAGCGTATGCAACAAGTGCAGAGCCTGTGAATTCAGGGTTAGAATCAAGTTTTAAAGAGTATTCAACAACATGACGAGTGCCGTCAGTGCTTTCACCAGAACGAAGAACGAAGCCACCATGTGGAATACCCTTGTGGTCGCGATCAAGTTCTTCTTGGGAAATGAAGTTGACTACAGTTTCGTAACCTACGAAGTAGTTTTCCATAGTTTTGATTTCATTTTCAATTTTAGCTTTGTCCGCATCAGGAGCAGCTACTACATAGCATTCACGAAGGTGACCTTTGTAGCCATCAACGTCTGGAGTTTCACCATTACGGATAGCTTCAAGGTATTGTTCTTTAGGAACAGTGTATTGACGAGCATCAAGAACACCATCAATACGACGGATAGCATCGGAGTGACCTTGGGAAACGCCGCGGCCCCAGAATGTGTAAGATTTGCCGTGAGGCAAGATGCTTTCAGCGTAAACACGTTGTAAAGAGAACATGCCTGGGTCCCAACCACAAGAAATCAATGTAGCAGTCTTAGCTTCTTTAGCTACTTTGTCTACATTAGCAAAATGCTCAGGGATACGTGCATGTGTATCGAAGGAATCGATACAGTTGAAGTATTTAGTTACCATTGGAGTTTGTTCGATAAGGTCTGTTGCAGAACCACCGCAAAGAACCATAACATCGATCTTACCTTTGAAGTTTGGTAGATCTTCCATAGTGTATGTAGGAACACCAGAAACTGTTTCTAAGCCTTTACGACGAGAAAATACGCCTACGAGTTCCATATCTGGTTGCAATTTAACAGATGCTTCTACGCCACGGCCTAAGTTGCCATAGCCTACGATACCAATACGAATTTTGCTCATATTAGCCTCCTATATAATTATAAAATGTAGTGTAATAACTAATATACTTATTATAACATAGAAATTTCTCTTTTTATAATATTCTATAGAGTTATACAGCATATATTATGTGGAGAGAATAATTCGTTTGTTATTATTTATCATTATATCGATACATTGCGTATGGGAATATACATAAAAGAAAACATCATATGTACAAAAATTGACACATATACCCCTACTATATATACAATGAATATATGCATATTATTGTGTATAGTTTGAGGAGGTTATGAGATGAGAAGAACGATAAACCTTGCTGTTATTGCTGCTTTAATTATTACCGGTGCTAGTGCAGAGGTCATGGTGTCAGCCACTACAGTTGAAAGCCATACGGATGGAAAATCCATTGGGTTGAATTTGTGGGGTGAAAATAAACACTATACCGATGATTTGACCGTCAATGTATCTGGCCTTGGTGTAAATGGAAATAAATACCATAATAACGTTACCGGTATTTATGCTCTTGATGGATCACAGGTTGCCATAGATAAAAATGTAAATGTAACGGTTGTAAATCCAGCACCTGCGGAAAGTGGAGAGAAGCGCAGACCAGACTTAGCACACTATTACATGAGTGGTATATATGCTGGTTATGGTGGGGTTACAAATGATGGTAATAATGATGATACTCGTATTACCGTACAAGGTAATGCCAAAGTAGATGCCATTGGCGTAGGTTTGCAAGCTAATAAGGATGGATACATTCGGATTCTAGGTGGGGCAGATGTAAAGACACATCCTTTAACGACATCTGATACATATTCTGCACTTTCAGAAGAAGGATTTGTCTATGTGAATACTGGCATGGATGGATTGAAACCAGGTGCTAAGGACGTCAATATGTATGGCAATATTGGTTTTATCAATAAAAACTATGGTATTGATAAAAATCCACACAATCATGGATCAGAAATTTCATTGGGATTAACGACACCAAATTCTAAATTAGTGGGTGGTGTACTCAATGAATTTGATGAAAGTAACAATAATCCTCATCATGGCGGTTTGAGATTATATTTACAAAATGGTGCTACATGGCGTAATGAATGGTTAGGAGCTGAACGTGAATACCCTACACAAGGCCGACCAGATACTGCAAATTATCTCTATACAGGTAGTAAGGTAGAGCATCTTATAGGTGGTGCCACAGAAGGTAGCCGCGGCATTATCCAAGCCGTAGATGCACGGCCTATTACGATTAATAATTATGCTGGTCATACAGCTATTGATTATGAAAAAGGTGCACCTGCTGCAGAAAACGGTAAAGGTGAAATTGTAATTAATCATGCTGACCCTGGCTCTTCTGTTACATTGCGTAGTTCCGTAGAGGCTTTGAAAGAACAAGCTAATGCCGAGATTCCAGGATTAGCAGAAAATCAATTTGTGAAGAAAATAGTCTACAATGGATATACGAAGGGTGAGCGAAACCTTGGTGTTAATGTGCATTTAGAAACAGGTGTGATTAGTCCTACATTAAATGCTAAACTTAGCCCGGATGATTTTGATACAGATGGACGTGCTATGGTGTCTAATAAAACCGTATTATCCACTAGTGAAAGTGAAATTGTATCCGGTGCTAAGAGTGCATTAGCATCTTCTGTTATGCAAATGCGAGCTGATACCAATGATTTACAACGCCGCTTAGGTGATGTGCGTCTTAACTCCGATAGTCAAGGCGTATGGGGCAAATATATTGGTGGTAAATCTAAAATTACAGACTCTGCCTATGTAAATCAAAATTATAATATGGCGCAATTTGGCTATGATACGAAACGAGGAAACTGGATTATAGGCGGTGCCTTCTTGTATGGTACAAACAACAGTGATTATACACTAGGTTCAGGTTCTGGTAAAACTGCTGGATTAGCAATCTATGGGGCTAAACAATTTAATGATGGTCGTTATTTAGATATTATTGCTAAAGGCAATCGTTTGAAAAATGATTTTACCGTACATAACAGCTTAGGAACGTCGTTGAGTGGTGACTACCGTAATACGGGTGCATCTTTGAGCCTTGAATATGGTAAACGTATCAAGAGAAATAATGGCTTCTATATTGACCCTAGTGCGGAATTGATTCTTAGCCGCTTATCTGGTGAAAGCTTCGATGCTCGTACGAATACAGGTAGCACGGTTCATATTAATTCTGATGCGGTTAATTCCGCTATAGGGCGCTTAGGAATTGGCATTGGTAAGGAAGCTAAGAATAGTAATGTTTTCCTTAAAGCTGCATTGGCGCATGAATTCTCTGGCAAGATGAAAGCAACCTATAGCATGGCCGGTGAACCAACGACTAATAGCGTAGTAGATTTGAAGGATACTTGGCTTGATCTTGAACTCGGTGGTTCATGGAGTTTCCGCCCAAATACATATTTATATGGAACATTTACTAAAAACTTTGGTAGTACTGTTGATACATCCTATCGTGTAGATGCGGGTATTCGTCATAACTTTTAATTAGTATCTAGATTTAAAATAAAAACGGTTGTGAAACATTCGGAGAGAAGGTTTCACAACCGTTTTGTATTACATATTTTTAGTTATAAATGTATTAGAATTGTAAAGTTTTGATGCGTTCTACGGCACGGATTGTATTTTCGCGGCTGCCGAATGCAGTTAAACGAAGGTAACCTTCGCCATGTGGACCGAAACCAGAGCCTGGTGTAGACACGATTTGTACCTTTTCAAGAAGAAGATCGAATAATTCCCAGCTTGTCATGTTGCCAGGTGTTTTTAACCAAATATAAGGTGCATCAGTACCACCATATACAGTAAGGCCAATGGATTCGAGGCCTTCTTTGATGATGCGTGCATTTTTCTTTGTAGTAAGCGATGTTTGCGCGAGTTTGTTCGCGGCCTTCTTTGGAATATACTGCTTCAGCACCACGTTGAACGATGTAAGGTACGCCGTTAAATTTAGTGCATTGACGACGGTTCCACATAGGATTCAAAGGTTGACGTTCGCCAGATTTAGTTTTGCCTGTTACCTCTTTTTGGAACTACTGCGTAGGCACAACGTGTACCTGTAAAAGCCAGCAGTTTTAGAGAAGGAACGGAATTCAATAGCTACTTCGCGTGCACCTTCGATTTCATAGATAGATTTAACAGTGTCTTCTGTGCTGATGAAAGCTTCATAAGCGGAGTCGAACATTAAGATAGCGTCGTTTTCTTTACACCATTTAATCCATTCGGCTAAGCGTGCACGACTGAGTACTGTGCCTGTAGGATTGTTTGGAGAGCAAAGATATACGATATCTACACGTTCAGCAGGAAATTCTGGAGAGAAATTATTTTCTGCAAATGTAGGAAGATATACAACCTTTTCGAACATACCATCAACAGCTTGACCTGTACGACCGCCCATAACGTTGGAATCAAGGTATACAGGGTATACAGGGTCAGTGATAGCGATGATATTATCTTCGCTGAATAATTCTTGGATATTACCAACGTCGGATTTTGCGCCGTCAGAAACGAATACTTCGTCCATACCAATTTCGATGCCATATGGTTTGTAATCGCCTTCGATGATTGCTTTACGAAGGAAATCATAACCTTGTTCAGGACCATAACCGCGGAATGTTTCAGCTTTGCCCATTTCTTGAACAGCCTTAGTCATAGCATCTACGATAGCAGGTACTAAAGGCAATGTTACATCGCCGATACCAAGACGAATAATGTCAGCATCTGGATGAGCTGCTTGGTAATCCGCTACTTTTTTAGCAATGTTAGCAAATAAATAAGAACCTTGTAGGTTTAAATAGTTTTCATTAATATTAGCCATGATGACTCCTTTTTGTAATTAGAATTCTCTATATATAGTAAAATATATAAGAGATTGGCGCAAGAGGTTTCTATAGAATTTTAAATAAAATATAATGTCATATTAAATACTCATTTAGAGGAGTATACTGTAGATAGATAATAAGCAGTTGATTCGATATTAATCGGCATTTATTATTATAATAAATGTATAGGAAAGAGTGTATTTAAATAGCTTATATCGTGCAGTGTTGATAATGTATTATGAGTTCGAGAAATAGTATTATGGAAGATTACAACAAAAGATTATTAATTAGTATAGAGCGTAGTCTTAATCACAAAACTCCAGAGAAGGATTATAAGAATTATTTGATTGAGCATTTTTATAGAGCTGAGTGTGTTAATTATACTGGTTACATTAAGGAAACTGGTCAACTTTATACTGAGGTTATAGCAGATACGTTAATTCGTGATTGGATTAGTGAGTGGAAAGGGATTCATCCCAAAAGAACTGGCGCAAAGAATCATTTTGATACAGGTCATACTCCATTTGAGGATAAAGATATCGAACAGCTACAATTGACAACTAGTAAAGAGAAAGTTTTAGCAAAGCTTTTATTTTATCAAGGCAATATTGATGGGTTAGGTTATATTTTTGACTATGAAACTCCTTTGAATATGACACAAGGTGATTCTTGTGGAGAAATTGACTTAACTAGTTATAATGATAAGGATAATTTGATTTCTGTTGTAGAGTTAAAATATACACCCACTGGAAGTAATGAAACACTTCTTCGTTGTATTCTAGAATCTTATACGTATTATAGACTTTTTGAATGGAAGCAGATTTATAATAGCGGTACACATATCGGCTTAAATGAATTAAAGCATAAGTATCCTGATTTAGCCCAAAAGCACGATGAATATAAGTTACAAGCTGAATTAGTTATATTATTTGATGAGGCGTCTTGTACTGAAGCAGATGGTGGAGAAGATTCAAATTTAATGCTACGTATAAATTCAAAGAAAGACGCTGAAGCAGATGACGGAAAGAATTCAATGTTATGTATAGATTCAAATTGTGTTGATAAAGCACGCTATCCGTCTAAAACAGCTGTTTCTCAGCAGTATAAAGAGTGTGAAGAATTACTTAAGACTGATAAACGTAATTCTTTACGAACTTTGTGTGAGGCTATCTTAGAACAAGAACCTGAATTGAAACAAATTCGCTTTGTTGTATTGCGTGCTGATACAGTAAGTAAAGCGCCTTATCAAAATAAAATGGTCAACTGGTCTCCAACGTTGGATCGTTCATATCGAGCAGAAACGTTACTCGCTATTTCTAGTAAAGGTTAAGTATGAAAATAATCATCCATCGTGGCACCCATCAGATAGGTGGTAGTGCTGTAGAAATTAGCACTAAAACAACTCGGATTATACTTGATATGGGCGATGAGCTTGGTTTAGAAAAATACTATATGCCATGCCCCTTAGTGATAGATGGGGTAACTGAAGGAACGTCTAATTGTGATGGTGTTCTCATATCTCACTATCACGGCGATCATTTAGGGCAGCTAAAAGCGGTCCTTTCAGATATTCCTATTTATGTAGGGACACTATCGAAAGCTATTGCGCTTATTCCTTCGGAACATAAAGATAGTCAATTATATTTACGATTGTTAGGTGCTAATACTTTTAGTGGCGGTAATGTATTTACGATTGGTGACATACGAATTAGACCTCTTGTTATCGACCATAGTGCAGCAGATAGCTATATGTTTGTCATTGAAGCAGAAGGAAAACGTATTTTATATACTGGCGATTTTAGGTTACATGGACTAAGACTCCATTGTATAGAAAAGTTGATAAAAAATTACGTTGGGACCATCGATATTTTGATTACGGAAGGAACTACACTATCACGAAATCAAGGACGAACAATTAGTGAAGCTGAAGTACTCGACGATATAACATCCTATGTTTCAGATGGCAAGTATGTGTTTGTTATGTGTGCCTCCACGAATATAGATCGGATCATGGGAATATGGCAAAATCTCCCAGACGATAAGGTGCTACTCTGTGATCGATATCAGAAGACGATTCTAGATACTGTTATTAAAAGTACCTATTATGATAGCCGATTATATAAGTGGCATGACAAACCTTTAGTAGTAGATTCTGGAGCGTATCCTCAATCATATATGCGGGATGGATTCATTTCTTTAATCAGATGTACAGATACTTATATAAATAAAATTAAATTTTTAATAGAGATGATGTGCGGATTATTTACTCGATGTGGACTGGGTATATTACGTATAATGAATCGTTGAAGGAATTGATTGATACATATCCATCGTATATTTGTCACTCTAGTGGACATGTTACTACATCTGATTTAATTACGTTTATTGATTTGGTCAATCCTGATTTAATCATTCCTATTCATACAAACAGTCCTGAAAGGTTAGAACGTATCTTACCTCATAGAAATATACGCATTTTGAGTGATAAAGAAGTTTTTGAAGTTTAGACAGTGAAAGATTACCTTTATAACGAAGAATGTATAGATAAGTGCACCTGTTTTGTGCAGTTATAATATATTACCTGTGAAAGAAAGGTTTCTAAATGAATCCTTGCTTTCATCATTAATTTAGGTTATAATAGTAGAGCTTATTAATGGTAAGCACTTCCTACCCCTATGTGTCGATAGGGGCATTAGTCCGAAAGAGGAGGTGATTTTGTATGAACAAATACGAAGTCATGGTTATTGTGAAACCAGCTGAAGAAGAAGCAACTAACGCTGTCATTGAAAAAGTGGAAGCTTTAATTGCTCGTGTAGGCGGCACAGTAGAAAAGGTAGATCGTTGGGGCAAGCGTCGTCTTGCTTACGCAGTGAAAAAATTCACTGACGGTTTCTACGTATTGGTTAATTTCGAAGCTGATCCAGCTGAAATTAAAGAAATCGACCGTGTGTTGAAAATCAACGATGATGTCTTAAGACACCTGATTGTTAAACACGATGCATAATTAAAGCCTGGAGGAGAAAAGATGAACTCTGTACAAATTCTAGGTAATTTAGCTCGTGATCCTGAAGTACGTTTTACTAAAACTGGTAGAGCAGTGGCGACTTTCACAGTAGCTGCTACTAATACTTATGTTGACTCTACGACCAATGAAACGAAAGAACAAACTGCTTTCATTAATTGTGTTGCATGGGGTAAACTTGGTGAAGCGGCAGGTAATCTTCGTAAAGGCAGTCGCTGCTTTGTAGAAGGTCGCTTGCAAACTCGTTCCTACGAGACTCAGGATGGTCAAAAACGTTACGTTACTGAAGTGGTAGCGAACTTTGTGGGCCAATCCCTTGATATGAATACTAATTCTTTCGATGGTGGGTCCAATTTTGATAGTTTCAGTACAGGCGGCGATGACGAACACATCCCGTTCTAGTGTCCGAGACTCCTACTAATTCGAAAAGGAGGATTCGCAATGAGAAGAGATAGAGGCAGAAAGCCAAGAAGAAAAGTATGCGTTTTCTGTGCAGACCATATCGATCAAATCGACTATAAAGATGTTGCAAAACTTCGTCGTTTCACGACTGAACGCGGCAAAATCTTACCTCGTCGTATTTCCGGTACTTGCGCAAACATCAACGCAAATTGACTACATCTATCAAACGTGCACGTGCAATCGCTTTATTGCCATTCACTGCAGAATAATTGATGAATCAAGGCGGTATAACCATTTGGTTGTACCGCCTTTTTGCTACATAAAGAGTTGGTTCTGTATGAACTGGCTCTTTTTCTTAGATTGTGGTATATTTTGCAGGAAAACGGTGTTTCTGTAGAACAAATTGTAGCTGATGTAAAAGCATTGCTAAGTTAAAATCGCTACAGAATATAACTTATATAAATATTGTTTATGAATGAATTGAAAAGTAGTAGTACTTTCTAATTAGCATAGAAACTACTACTTTTTGAATATATGAATATGAGTTATAAATAGTATTTATAAATAAAATATTTTATAGTTTTTTATCAATATGACTATAAATAATAGATGAAGTAGTATATAATAAAAATAGACTGACCCATTTGGATGTATGATACAGTTTTACTAATTTATAAATCTGTATTGGTTAGTATATGAACGTAAACGTGCTTTTGTTGGTGTGTAAAGGGAGATTTGGAAACATTGAAAAAGGTTTTAACTTTGGCCGTGGCTTTGGCTGTAGTCAGCAGTGGTTATCTGTGTGAGGTAAATGGTGCCGCAGAACCGATAACCAAAAAAGCGCCTTCCATCTCAGAATTTAATATATATGTGCCAAAAGAGCTCAATGAACGTCAAAAAGATCTTGTTGAAATCGGACGTTATACAGCTAGCGGAGATCTTGGCTCCTTGAGAGAAACGATTATTTCTGCTATTGAACGCGGTACTTTGACACCTCAAGAGGTAAGTATTGCCATTCGTCAGTTGTACTCTGCAGCGGGTTTAAAGCAAATGAATGCGGCTCTTGCTACATTTGAGCAACTTCGTGAAGAACGCCCTGAGTTTGGTGTAGATTATGATAAACTTGTGCCAAAGCGAGTGGGCTTAAGTGCTCTACTAGGTAATGGCTCAAATAGTACAAATATGGCTGCCAAAATTAAAGCTGATGAAGCATCAACAGCTGTAAAATATAATACATTCCGTATTAAAAAACCAAAACCACAAAATAGAAACAGATCACGTCTAGGCAAACTTGATCGTGAACTCGTAGCAGCAGCGGCATTAGGTACTCGTGTTGGTAAATCAAATGCGGTGTTTGCTACATCTAAGAAAAGTTTAACAGAGCTTGGTTTGAGCCCACAACAAATTGAATACTTAGAAAATATGCTATCTAATTAATGATGAGCCCTTGTCTTTTCATAATGACAGGGGCTTTTTTATATTACTAATTGACGTAAAGTAAAGCATTTTTCTATAATAATAAGGATAGGTAACAATTAGTTATGTAATATAGTACTTTCAGAATAGACATATAAGGAGTAACGATGCGTCTTCGTAGAAAACCGTGGATTGATGAGGCTATCCGCGAGTATGATTCACACATTATTTTATCAGGACAAGAGGCTTATAAAGGCAGATGGAGAGAAGCTTTTTCGCATCCAGAAAGACCATTATACATGGAACTAGGCACTGGTAAGGGACGATTCATTGCGGGTATGTCTGAAGCATATCCAGATGCAAATTTTGTTGGTTTTGAGGTTCAAATCGGTGTAATTTACTATGCAGCACAAAAGATTTTCGAAGCTCAACGGGACAATGCAAAAGTATCTTTGTTTGATATTGCAGGAATTGAAGAAATTGTAGCCCCTGCAGAAGTAGATCGATTTTATATCAATTTCTGTGATCCATGGCCTAAGGCTAAACATGCTAAGCGTCGCTTAACATATCATACATTCCTTGACCGCTATGCACGTTTGTTAAAAAGATAATGGCGAAGTGCATTTTAAAAACCGATAATGAAGACTTGTTTATGTTCTCTCTAGAGGAGTTCAAAAAAATTGTGGGTGGGAACTCAAGAATGTCACCTATGATTTACATAGTACAGATTTACCGAATGTAAAAACGGAATATGAAGAGAAATTTAGCGCAAAGGGACAACCTATTTTCCGATTAGAAGCAGTAAAACCGACTGTTACTAAGGAGGCATAATATGGTGCAAAAAGGGGAAAAGAAGGGGCACTTTTGGGAGAAAGTGTTTAAGAACGACCTACAAGGCATGTTATTGCCTATAGCGCTTATGGCCTTGATTGGTAGTATTAATATCTTTAGTGCCACCTATGTTGGGTCGATTACAACAGATACTGGATTGTTGGGCTATGCACCGAGACATTTAGGTTATTTATTGGCTTCTGCTATTTTGGGTGTCCTTTTGTATCGATTTGATTATCGTCGATTACAAAATACTAAATTACTGACTTGGATAATGGGATTGACCGCAGTATCCTTAGTGGCTATATATTTGGTCGGTGTAGAGGTCAATGGTGCGCGCCGGTGGATTTCTCTTGGCCTATTCTCGTTTCAGCCATCAGAGTTTGCTAAATTGGCTGCACTCATGTGGACAGCAGCTAAATTGGCGGATAAACCGTGGGTAAAACCCAGATTTACATCTATGATTAAACCTAAGAAGGGGTTGTCTCAAAAAGAGGTAGCATTAGGTTATATTTTTGAACGCGTAAGATATATGTGCTATATGTTGCTTTGGCCAATCATATTTGCTTTGCTCACCATTAAACAGCCGGATATGGGGACTGCCGTATTGATTATAGGTTTCTCATACCTGTTAATATTCTTATCTGGCTTTGAGAAAAGTATATTTGGCTTATCCTTGATGGGGGCTATTGTCGTAGGTATTTATGCTGCTCGTAGTAGTTCGTATCGGTGGGAACGCGTTGTATCTTGGTTTGATCCCTGGTCCTATGCACAGGATAAAGGCTATCAAACTGTACAAGGTTTGTTAGCCGTAGGCTCAGGTGGGTTCTTTGGACAAGGCCTTCTGAATGGTACGTCAAAGTATTTCTATCTGCCTGAAGCACATACGGACTTTGCCTTCGCTGTTTGGGCACAGGAAATGGGATTTTTAGGCGGTATTCTGGTCGTATTCTTAATGGCCATGTTTACGTATTTTGGATTCCGTATTGCTAATAGAGCACGTGATGCTTTTGGTAGATGGTTAGCCATTGGGATTACGATTCTCATCAGTGGTCAAGCATTCTTCAATATCGCCATGGTTTGTGGTATGTTGCCTGTAACAGGTGTGCCATTGCCATTCGTTAGCTATGGTGGTTCTTCTCTAATGATGAATTGTTTAGCTATCGGTATTTTAGCAAGTATTGCGAGACGTGGCGTAGAAGGTGTTAAACCAGTAGGTAATAAGGAAACGTTGCCGTCGTTGCGCGAGGAAACGCAGAGTCGGTTTAGACCGAATAGAACGGTTGAACCTAAATTACCGGGACGTTTTGTACCACCAAATAAACGATAATATATGTGTTGTGTATGAGGGAAAATTATGAACGATTTTATTGATATTCAAGAACGCCCATCATTGGGTAAATTATTGCCACTTAGCTTTCAACATTTATTTGCTATGTTTGGCTCTACCGTACTTGTACCGTATTTGTTGAAAGTCGATCCAGCAACGGCATTATTTATGAATGGTATTGGTACATTGCTGTACTTATTTGTATGTAAAGGCAAGATTCCAGCCTATTTAGGCTCTAGTTTTGCTTTTATTGCTCCTGTCAGTGCGGTATTGGCTGCAGGCTTGGGTTATGAGGCCGCTAAAGGTGCCTTTGTTGTATTTGGCTTATCCTTTGTTATTTTATCGTTCTTAGTTCGCTATATTGGTATCGGTTGGATTGATAAATTATTCCCACCAGCTGCGATGGGGGCTATCGTTGCTATCATCGGTCTTGAACTAGCTCCAGTCGCTATGGGTATGGCTGGACTTATCGGTGATCAAAATCTTGGCATGTCTCATGAGCAGGCTATCATAGTATCTATGTTCTCCTTGATTGTGACCTTGTTAGGAACCGTCGTATTCCGAGGATTCCTTGCTGTAATTCCTGTGCTTATCGGCGTAGTGGCAGGTTATATCTTATCTGCTATCATGGGCGTTGTCGATTTCTCCGCTGTTGAAGCGGCACCATGGTTCTCGCTACCACAGTTTTATGGTATGCCTGAATTTGATATCAATGCCATCGTCATGATTATGCCAGCATTATTTGTAGTATTTGCGGAACACGTGGGTCACCTTGTTGTTACAAGTAACATCGTATCAAAAGATCTTATGAAAGAACCTGGCTTAGAACGTTCTTTATTAGGTGATGGCCTTGCCAATATTCTTTCTGGTTTCTTTGGGGCTACACCAAATACAACGTATGGTGAAATATTGGAGTACTAGCAATTACACGGTGCTTTAGCGTTTGGGTTATCGGCGGTGCAGCTATATTGGCTATGATTATTTCCTTCGTGGGCAAGGTAGCCGCTCTTATTCATGCCATTCCAATCCCTGTTATGGGTGGTGTATCGATTCTATTGTTCGGTATCATCGCGGCTTCTGGCTTGCGTATGCTCGTAGAACGCAAGGTAGACTATACAAATCCTGTTAACATGATTCTTACATCTGTTATTCTTGTTGTAGGCCTTAGTGGTGCACAGCTCGTAATTGGTCCTGTTGTTTTAAAAGGAATGGGCTTGGCCACTGTTGTAGGTATGGGGATGAGCATTGTACTTCTTATCCTACAAAAAACAGGTATTGGTAATGATCAATTAAAGAAAACGGATGTATAATTGATTATACATTTAACTATATAGCAAGAGTTATAATTAACGCGTAGCTTTTCGGCTACGCGTTTTTGTATAGTGGGCATTTATATATATCATAGAAGCGTGTCTATTGGAAAAATATAAATGTCTATTGTATAATATATTGTATGAAATGATTTGTGAAAGGAGGTTTATATGGATTATATTTTTTGGCTTATTATAGGTCTCGTATTGATGGCTATTGAACTAGTTATACCTGGTGGTATTGCGGGTCTTATCGGGTACTGTTTGTTTATGTGGGGCGTATTTATCGGCCTTGGTGGTACAGATATAGCCTTATATGCGGTGCTCGGTATCACGATTGTATTAGTCGTGGTATTATTAACCTTCTTTAATCACTTTTCAAAAACCTGGATTGGCAAGCTCTTTACCTTAGGGCAACGATCTACCACAAAAGCTGGATATGTGTCTAATGATGTATTAAAGGATCTAGCTGGCAAGGAGGGCGTAGCGCATACAACATTACGCCCTGCAGGTATTGCTAAATTGATGGTAATTTAGTGGATGTTGTAACCGAAGGGGACTTCATCGATGCCGGTTCACCCATTGTGGTGCTTCGTGTTGTAGGTGGCCGCAATATTGTTAGAAAGCGCGATTAAGCTTTCACCACATCGTCGTAAATAATGGAGGTTATTATGGATGTAGGTATTTTAATTTTGATTCCCATTCTACTGATTGGGATTATGGTATTCTTGTATGTTGTGCCATTAGGCCTTTGGGTATCCGCGTTGGCAGCCGGTGTTAACGTAGGCATTTTTACATTAGTTGGTATGCGTTTACGTCGTGTAAATCCATCTCAAATTGTAATGCCTTTAATTAAGGCGAATAAAGCGGGTCTTGAGGTTAATGTAAATCAATTGGAAGCACATTACCTTGCTGGCGGTGACGTTGACCGCGTTGTAGATGCATTAATCGCTGCTGAACGCGCATCTATTCCGTTGACATTTGAACGTTCTGCTGCTATAGACCTCGCTGGTCGTGATGTATTGGAAGCGGTTCAAATGTCCGTTAATCCTAAGGTGATTGAAACACCAATCATTTCTGCAGTGGCAAAAAATGGTATTGAACTTAAGGTTCGTGCTCGCGTAACGGTACGTGCTAATATTGATCGCCTCGTTGGTGGTGCTGGTGAAGCTACAATTATCGCCCGTGTTGGTGAAGGTATCGTAACAACGGTAGGTTCTTCTGAAGAGCATACAGATGTATTGGAAAATCCAGATCACATTTCTCGTACTGTATTGGGTAAAGGCCTTGATGCGGGTACTGCATTCGAAATCTTATCCATTGATATCGCTGACGTAGACGTAGGACGTAACATTGGTGCTCAATTGCAAACAGACCAAGCGGAAGCAGATAAAAAAATCGCACAAGCTCGTGCCGAAGAACGCCGTGCTATGGCAGTTGCTACAGAACAAGAAATGCGTGCTAAAACACAAGATATGCAAGCTAAGGTAGTGGAAGCACAAGCTGAAGTTCCTAAAGCATTGGCAGAAGCTTTCAGAAACGGTAATCTTGGCGTTATGGATTACTACAATATGAATAATATTATTGCAGACACTAAGATGCGTGAGAATTTAGCAGATGGTGAATAGGAGTAGCTATGGACTCTATTTTGTCTACAATACTATCGGCCTTTACGCATAATCCTATATTTGTTCTAGCTATAATTGCTTATATCGTGTTCTCCTTTTTGAAAAGCTCAAAGACTGAAGATGCTGATGAGTATGAAACCTCAGGTGCTGAAAAGACTTGGGAGGATATGGAGCGTGAATACGGTATTTCTATTGAACGTAAAATAGAAGAACCTCCGGTTAATGCTACATCTAATGATGCTGGCTATCAGTCGTCTAATACTCAGATTTCTTATAATCAATCTGCAGAACAATCTAAAAAAGAGCAACCTAAACAACGAGAAGGACATAAAGTATCTACTAGTAAAACGGTTGCAGTTTCTACATTGACTGAGCGCCTAGCAGAATTTAAGCGCCAAAAAGCAATGGAAGAAGTAAAGATTCCTCTTGTTGATGTAGAGACTCATACGAAGCCTGTAACGAAGAAGGCTCGCAAGTCGTGTCATGATATTAAAGAAGGTATGAAATGGGCTTTTATATTAGAAAAGCCGAAGGCATTGCGTCATAGGGCTCGATAATGTATATCTGTTCCTGATAAAGGCAGGGTTCCCAATGGTCACCGGGGTGACTATTGGGAACCCTTTTTCTATTGCTAAGACTATAATTAGCCTTTCATAATAAGTGTAATAGGTGTGTGAATATAGTTCGCCTAAATTATGTGAAAGGAGCGATTATATGTATCGCAGCGTACGAAATATTCCAAAACAATTATTAGAGAATCTATATGTTAAAGAGAAATGGACCTTACGAGATATTGCCGATTATATTGGGTGTAGTGTAGATACAATTGTAAGGCGTATGCAGATGTATAAGATTGCGCGACGTGAAACGCGTAAAGATATCAATCGCGCAACATTGGTAAATTTATATGAAGTGAGTCATACGAGTATTGAAGCCTTGGCCCGTCGTTTTAATGTATCCACTGCGACCATATCTAATCGATTACATGAGTATGGACTGCTGTGTACTCATGATCATTCTATACATAGTGTAGAACCAGATCGTATTAAAAAGGCTTATGAAAGTGGTAATAGTACAACTCGTATTGCCCATATGATGGGGCTTTCACGATGGAAGGTATTGCATATCTTACATCACATGGGGGTCAATATACGCGGTGGGCGGCGTAAGGTGATGCCTATCGATGAAATGAGCTATTTGTATAGCTATCATGGGTTGAGTACAAAGGATATAGGTATTGCCTATCAGTTACAAGCCAATACAGTCGCCTTATATTTACGAGAATCTGGTGTTGCATTGCGTGGTAAACGGTTAGAGGTAGATACGAATGAGATTAGTAGATTACGGATGGAAGGATTATCCATTGCAGCTATCGCACGACAACTCGAATGTTCCCCGTCTGTTATAAGAAACCGATTAAAGCAGCAACAATCTTAGTAAAGACGCAGTATAGTATGGTGTCGTATGGTAAATCTGTATAAACCTTAACTCATTCGGTATAGAAATTTGTAGTTAATTACTATATACTTAGATTTATATGATGGGAGGTTTATTATGTTCGAATATTTAACATTATTATTACCATTTTTACTGCTAGGATTCATCGCCGCCGGCCTATCTAGAATATCTGGTGTGGCGTTATCCATGATTATTGTACCAACCTTGTTGATTTGGGGGGCTACACCACTAGATGTGGTTGCGTTTATGCTCCTCTTTGTAGTGTATAATAATTTCACATCTGAAACACAAGATGTACGCCTTGATTACAAGGATCTCGTATTATTTCCTAAATGGCGCTTGTTAATTCCTTTAGTTTTGACGGTAGTTGGTATCTTCATTAATCCAGCTATTGGTATTGCTGTCTTTATGGCTTGCTTGTATTGGAATTGCTAGCAACCGTGTTCAAACGCATTCCTGAATCGGAACGTCCTGCTGTTCATCGTGTTATTGTACTTTCCGTTCTCAGTGCTATTGTAACCGCTATTGGCGCCTATGTAGGTCCTACTATTAGTGGGGATTACTATTTTGGCTTAGTTGGTTTAGCCATCTTGGCCATTACTGCCTTTGCTTGGTATGCAGGCCGTAATCGAAATGCATTTAAAGGCATTTGGGAATTTATCTGGGTTGATTTCGGCATTTTGCTTGGTTTATTCGGTATTGAAAGCTCCAACTATCCATCTGGGTTGACTCGAGACTATAAGAGTTCTATGGATCGTATGCTACCAATGATTACTGTAGTAGGCGGTTATGCGGGATTGATGGTTATCTTTGGCGTATATGGCATGTTCTCATTGCCATCCTTTATTACTGCCATTGGTGCGGCCATTGGTATACGCTTGTTCGGCTTGTACGAGTTCCCTAAACGCGGCACCTTCTCTTACCTAGCAATTGGATTTGCTATAGCTGCCGTTGTATGTTTATATCTCGTATCTCCTGTACCAACAGGATTTGATGCGGTCAATACGATTATGACCCAACCTATGGTTCAATAAAAGGTGAGTTTTATCATAGTATCAATCATCTAAACTTGTTAATGTGAGAGTAGATAGTTAACATAAACAATAAGGAGATGTGTATCGTGAAAGATAATACTACTGTTGAAGTACATTCTAATGAAGTTGTAGAGACGAGACCATTTCCGCCATTCTTGCCGAAGAATGCAACGGTTATGATGATGGGAACATTTCCACCAACATCTGAAAAGCGAGCCATGGAATTTCATTATCCGAATTTTCAAAATGATATGTGGCGTGTTTTCGGTTTGGTGTTCTTTGATGATAAAGAACATTTTAGAAAAGGGGAAGAAAAAGCATTTGATGCGGAAAAGATTAAAGCTTTTTTATCTCAAATTGGTATAGCTTCTTGTCCAACGGTATTGAAAGCTATTCGTGAGCATGGTAATGCATCTGATGCGTTTTTAAAGGTAGTTGAGCCCGTTCCTCTCGCTGACGTATTAGCACAAATACCAGATTGTACTCATATTGGTACAACAGGTGGCAAGGCTACAGAAATCTTACTTAGTTTATTACCTGAAAAGATAAAACTACCTAAAACAGGAGAAACGACTCCTTTTGTTTATGAAGGTCGAGAACTTTCTTTGACGCGTTTGCCATCTACCTCTAGAGCCTATCCGTTGAGTCTTGTGAAGAAGGCGGAGGCTTATAAAGCATTTTTTAAAGCTTGTGGATTAGAAACAAAATAATTGAATAATAGTAGGATACCTTTGATGGTCTATTCTAACTGGTAAATTAGAGTAGAACCTATCAAAGGTGTTTTTATTATTAAAAATTTACGTAAATAGGTGATATGGTAATTTGCTTATTATATATAAATCTATGAGATTAGTCATAATTAAAAGTGATAACAAAAATAACTATTTAATTCTTGTTTTTTATGATGAGAGGTCTATAATTAACCAATGTCATTATATGGTTGACAAATATTTTAGAAATAGGAGTTGATACTATGGATAAGGCTAAGGAGGCCTTATGGACAAGATCATTTGTCCTCGATACTTTGATTAATTTCTTAGTATTTTTTTGATTTATTATTTATTAATTGTTATTATTGCCGTAGTGGCAAAAGATAACCTTCACGCCACAGCCAGTCAAGCAGGCTTAGCTGTTGGTATATATATTATCGGTACCGTCGTGGCACGATTGTTAGCGGGACGCTTTATTAGTGTCTTAAGTTGCCGAAAGATGCTGTACTTAGGTTTGTTTATTTATTTGGCTTCAACAGCCATGTACTTCTACACACCTAACTTGTTAATGCTCGATAGCGTTCGATTCATAAATGGTTTTGCTTACGGTATTACATCAACTGCAACAAGTACGATTATTGCTGCTATTATACCTCAGTCTCGTCGTGGCGAAGGGATTAACTACTACGGTTTATCTACTTCTCTTGCTGCTGCAGTAGGTCCATTCTTAGGTATTTTAATGCTTCACAGTCTTGGCTATGATTTTATCATCGCATTCTGTGTTGCACTTATCGTTATTTGTGGCATTGGCGCCGTAATTATGAAGTTTAAGGAGCCTAAGCTTGATATCGATTCTGAAGCTCATAAGGGCATTAAGATTTCCGATTATATTGAACCTCGTATGAATTCTATTAGCCTTGTTTCTGTGCTTGTAGGCTTTGCATACTCTGGTGTTATCGGCTTTATGGCAGCCTATACAAAAGACTTAGATCTTATTATGGCAGGTACATTCTTCTTCGTTGTCTATGCCGTAGTGATCACTATTACAAGACCTTTACTTGGTATTCTATTTGATATGAAAGGGGAAAACTTCGTTTTATATCCTTGTTTCGTATCTTTAGCGCTTGGTATTTTCTTGTTATCCATTGCTCACTCTACATGGCTTGTACTTTTATCCGCCGTATTCGTCGGACTTGGCTATGGTACATTCATGTCTAATGGTCAAGCGGTAACTGTTAAAATTGTACCGGTACACCGCATTGGTGTTGCTACATCAACATACTTTATCGCCTTGGATGTGGGCCTTGGCTTTGGTCCATATATCTTAGGTGCCATTAAGGAGGTAGTCGGTTATACAAGCATGTTCCATGTAACTGTTGTAGTAGCCCTTGTTGCCTTAGTTGCTTATTATTTATTCTATGGCCGTTATGTAGGCACAGATAAAGATCTTTCCATGAAAGCACGTGCTGAAGAAGAACAAATTAGAAATCGTAAACGTAATGGTAAACTTGCATAAAACGATGTTTGACATTGGGTATACAATTTTATAGAGTAATAAAAAATGACTATTCGAGCAGTTGCTCGGATAGTCATTTTGCTATCTTATAGTATTATTTTTCGATATTTACAATGTTGACGATAACTTCAACAGCTTTTTTCATATCGTCGATACATGCAAATTCATGACGACCATGGAGATTTTCTACACCAGTAAAAATATTAGGTGTTGGAATGCCCATAAAAGAAATTTTAGAGCCATCGGTACCGCCACGAATAGGATCGCAGATAGGTGTGATACCTGCTTTTTCCATGGCTGCTTTGGCTACGTTTACACATTCCATATTGTCTTTGATGATATCGTACATATTGTAATATTGATCTTTTACGGAGACTTCGCAAACTTCACGGCCATAGATTTCATTTAATGTTTGACCTGCTTGTAGGAAAAATGCTTTTTTCGCTTCGAACAATTCTTTGTCATGGTCGCGGATGATGTAGTTCATCTTACCAGTATCTACTTGTGTTTCCATGCTCATGAGCATAAAGAAACCTTGACGACCACAAGTGTGTTCAGGAACGGCCGCCCCAGGTAATAACGCGTCAAATTGCATAGCCAGTTTAGCACAGTTAATCATGATACCCTTTGCTGTACCCGTGTGAACCGATACGCCTTTGAGCGTTACAGTACCGCCAGCCGCATTGAATGTTTCATACTCGAGTTGACCTAGGCTTTCACCATCAATCGTATAGGCAAAGTCCACAGGGAATTGTTTCACATCAAAGTGATCTGCGCCAGTACCAATTTCTTCATCAGGGCCAAAGGCACACATGATTTTACCGTGTTTGATTTCTGGGTGAGCCACGAGATAGGAGAGGGCTTCCATAATTTCGCAGATGCCAGCCTTGTCGTCACCGCCGAGTAGTGTGAGACCATCTGTTACGACCAAGGACTTACCAATATAGTTCTTTAAATTAGGAAAATCTGTACGACGTGTGAAAATCTGATGTTCTTCGTTGAGGCAAATATCGTTGCCATCATAGTTTTCAATGATGCGTGGCTTAATATTTTCTGCGTTATAGTCGGCCGTATCCATATGGGCGATAAAACCAATGGAAGGGGCCTTTGCATCTGTGTTAGCATTTAATGTACCGATGACAAATCCGTTTTCTCGATTGTAGATGACCTCATCAAGACCAATTGCTTTCAAATCAGGAACAAGTACATTGGTAGCAAAATCGACTTGCGTTTGCGTACTGGGAATCGTTGTACTTTCCTCGTTAGACCGTGTATTTATGCTTGTATAGCGTACAAAACGTTCAACCATTGGTTCCATAATAAGCCTCCTTGAGAGAATGTATTGAATATATAATTGGTTGATACCATAGTTAGACCTATTTAGCCTATATATCTTAATTGTAGACTAGTAGTACATAAAATGCAAAGTCTATCGGTGCATAATGTGTAAAAATATTCGTATTATGCATATAAAGCAATTGAATCGTATATAATGCCGTGATAGTATAAAGGTGGATAGATATACGTTTGTGTTTTTTATGAGGAGGTTTTACTATGTCGGACGAAACTCGTTCTATTCCGCCCGTAGAACCGGTACTTGATCCTAAAAAGGACTACGAAGAAATTAATTCATACGTAGTATTTTGGGGCCTGTTCTATGCAGCAATCTTTACACTGGCTGTTGGTTATCTATGCTTGAAAATCGGTCAAACAGTAGATGCCTTTGCTCCAGTATCTGTACTTGCCATGGGTACAGCAGTTATTTTGAAACGGAAATGCGTTTGCTGAAACTGTACACATTCAAGCAATCGCCAGCTCTAGTACAAACACATTAGCTGGGGCTATGTTCTTCTTGCCAGCCCTTTACATTTGGGGTGTAACAGATGTAACCTTTACACAAATGGCAATTCCAATTATTCTCGGTGGCGTACTTGGTGTTCTATTATGCGTTATGTTCCGTCGCTATTTTGTAGAAGAAATGCACTATGTGTATCCATTCCCAAGCGGTCGCGCTGCAGCTGAAGTATTGATGAGTAATGAAGGTAGTAAAGCTAAATTGATGTTAGGTTCTGGCCTTATTGCTCTCGTATATGACTTTATTCTAAACAGCCTTGGCTGGTGGGAAGAGGTCATTCGTACAGCTACGTTTAAATGGGGCGCTGCCTTAGCAGACCAAACTAAATTGACGGCTGCCGTAGACACTGATGCAGCGTTGCTCGGTCTTGGTTACTTTACAGGCCTTCGCTATGCAGCGATTATTGCAGCGGGCTCCTTCTTCTCTTGGTTCGTATGTATTCCAATTGTATACTTCTTAGCACCAGAACATGTGATGCACATCAATGGTCAATCTGTATTTTTAGCGGATGCTCCAATTCGTAAGGTATTCCTTGATTATGTGCGTCATATTGGTATCGGTATGCTTGCTATGGCCGGCATCATTGGTCTTTTGAGCATGTCTAAGGTGGTTGGCAGCGTTGTTAAAAAAGCAGTTTTAGATATATTCACATCCAAAACTACAGAAGTTAACTTGCTCCGTACGCAACGTGATGTTCCTACATCTTGGATTGGTGCAGGTATCTTGTTATGTACCGTTTATTTGCCGTATACTTCCACTTTATGTATTCTGAAAGCCTAGCGCAAACAGGCGTAGCATTCTTAATCGTTCTAATTATGTCCTTCTTACTTGCTGTAGTAGGTATTAGCTCCATTGCCTATACTGGTACAGAACCGGTATCCGGTATGACAATCTTTATGATTATCATTTCTGCTGTATGCTTAACAGCTGCTGGTATGACTGGTAAAGTCGGTATGATTGCAGTCCTCATGATGGCATCCTTTATCGGTACAACCATCGGTATGGCTGGTAACTTTATGTCAGAACTTAAGGTAGCGCACATGACAGGTGCTACGCCTAAAAAAATGGAACAATGGCAAATCGTTGGTACCATTCTCTGTGCTGTACTTTCTGTAGGTGTCATGATCTTATTAAATGGTGCCTATGGTTTTGTAGGGGACCATGCATTGAATGCTCCTCAAGCGAATGCAATGGCTGCTATCATCGAACCTATGATGACTGGTGGTAGTGCACAATGGCCTTTATACATGGCAGGCGCATTGTTTGCAATCATCTTATGGATGGTGAAAGTTCCACCGTTGGCATTTGCATTAGGTACATATCTACCTATGGAAATCAACACCCCATTACTAGTTGGTGGTTTGATTGCATACTTTGTACAAAATAGTACAAACGATAAAGCGTTGGCAGACCTTCGATTCTCCAAAGGTAGTACAATTGCATCCGGTCTTGTAGCCGGTGGTGCTATTGGTTCCTTGTTCAGTGCCGTACTTCGTATTGCAGGTATTGATGTATTTGCTCAAGAATGGGTAGAAACACCAGAAGCAACATACCTCAGTATTGTAATGTACTTGTTACTCTGTGCATTCTTGTACAAGGTAGCTATGTACATTAAAGATAAAAAAACAGCTAAATAACTTAATAAAAATACCTTATAAATGCGAACTGCACCTTCAAAATAGATATTATTTTGGAGGTGCAGTTTTAGTATTTTGATGTATTCTAAATAAAATATACCTTAATTACGTCTATCTAAAGAAATTGATGCTAATTTAAATTTTGTCTTCATGAAAACAAAATGAAAATATTAATGAAAAAAATTAATGAAATTTTTATAAGACTGTAAATATTAAAGTGTTATGATTAGCTAAATTGGTATTGTGTATTTTATAGGTGGATAAAATGGGAAATAATCTTAAAGAAGAATTTATTGATGTGATTAAAGTTGTTACAAAAGATGTCTCTAATGAAGTTGTTAAATGTACAACATTAAAGTCACTAGATGAACATAATAGAAAAACTTTTTAAAAAGTAAGTACTATTATTAAGGAAATTCAAGATAGATTATTGGAAGGACAAATCCTATATGAAAAATATTGAGAGTGAGACTAATAAAAATAACGAAAGAGTTTTATGAGAATTTACATAAGTGGAATAAAGAAATTGAGCATGAGAATAAACTGATTTCTCAATTAATTGTGGAGTCAAAAAACTTTAATGAGCTTTCTTCTACTCAATTATCTAAATATCTTAAACATATTGAGAAATTAGAAGAAGAGTACGAAGCTACACAAGTGATTATTCGAGGTATTGAGACTGGTTATAATGATTTTATCAATAGACAGGAAGCATCATTTATATCATTTGTTCAAGAGATGAACGTATTAATAGGTAAAATACATATGCAATCTGAGGAGGATCGTAGTGATTATCAGAAGATGTTTAATAATTTATCTATGAGAATTAATATATCGATAGCTTTATTAATGTTGTTAAATACATTGTTTATTTTGAATTTTTTGATGAAATAAGGTGGACATATGTATAGCAACTCTGTAGATAAATTAGAAACTCTATTTTCGAATGTTGAGGATGCATATAGAAATCGAGCTAGACAGCATACAAAGCAACACATTTTGTCATTTGTAGATAATTTTTGAATACTGTTTTCAATATATTGATCTTAAATATAAATATGAAGAGAGTAAAATTGTTGGACCAGAGTTAAAAAAATATACAAGAAAATTTAGTTAAAATTAAAAGCCTTAGCAGAGGAATTAGATAATAAGTTTATGCTATTTGTCATGGGAAGTGGTAAAAATGGTAAATCTACTTTAATAAATGCTCTAGCAGGCAAACAAGTAGCTAAAGAAAGTATAAGTCCAGAGACTTGGAAAAATAGATATCTTTACTAATTATGAGGATTCTGAATCTATTAAATTAAAATTTAAAAGATGGTACAGTAAAAAAATATTCTCTAAATTAAAAAAGCTTTAGAGTATTTAAAAAAAGAAGATTTAAAAGTTAAAAGCATCAAAGCAATTAATTAGAGAAAAAAACGTGATGAGGCTAAAGATAGCGGTTTTGAGTATTGAGGCATTAGAAGAAAAAGCTTCAAGAACTACAAAAGTATTATTTATATAGATCAGATGTAATAGAAATGATTACGCCTATTAGAGATTGTAAACTTTTAGAATCTTATAATTTAGTTGATACTCCTGGGTTGAATCAAGAAATTGATGGTATGGTTATTTCTAATGCTAAAGAATATTATAGTAAAGCGGATGGCATTATCTGGGTATTACCAGGTGATCGTATTGCTGGTGCTGGGGATAGAAAAGAGATTGAGCGAGTATTAACCGAGTATGGTAATCCACAGAATATGATTGCAGTAATTAATAGATTGGATAATATTCTTGCTAATGGTCAAACTGTTGAGGGGGTTATTGCTGATGCAAAAAAATTTTATGGTGATATTTTTTATGAATTTATTCCAATATCTGCACGGCAAGCTAGACATGCCCAGGAAGTGTTGAGTAATAAATCTTTTTCTGATGAAGAACGTAAAATTGCTGTTAGTGAATATGAAGCTAGTAGATTTGACTATTTATTGGAGCATTTAAATAAAAACTTTATTCTCTGATGCTCTAGCATTACAAATTAATGCAAAGATAAAAAAATACTGAGTTGATTTACTCGGAAATCGAATCAACAATACAGGAAATATATGAGGTTTTATTAGAGGCTAATGATAAACGACTTACTTTACAAAAGGAACTTGAAGAAGACTCATTAAATAAATTTAATAGTTGGATTAATCATTTTTCCCAATTTATTGAAAAAAAGAGGTGAGTAGAGTTCGTTCAACTGCAGAAATAAATAATGAAAAAAATTATGGAAATTACCTCCAGATAGATTTAATAGCTTTGTCAAAAAAATAAAAATTATTAAACCCGAAGAGGTTATGATGGGAATACAAAATATTGTAAATGAACTCTCTTTAGACTTCTCAGAGTTTTTTTGAACTATAAAAAAATTCTATTAGTTTATTTGTTGAATTCAAATATTTATATCCTGTGGAATCTAATATTAGTTTTGAAGTTGAGTATAATGAATTGGGTGATTTTTCAGATATAGCCTCAAATTATACTGGAGGAGGCCTTTTAAATAATTTTATCAGGGGAGTAGACCGTATGTTCAATGACGAAAAAAGTACGCGTGTTACTAATGAATTTCAGCGACAAATAACAAAATATATTGAGGATATTGTTGGTAAACTTGCGGTAAAACTTGATGAACATATTGCAAGTATAGAATCTAATAGAGAAAATTCATTTTCTGAAATGTATGGGGCATCAGTACATATGGAGGAATTAAAAGAAATATTGATGAACCTAATGGATTGTAAGTTAAATGAAATGAAGGATTTATCAATTCGAGATTTAATTTATAATTCTTAGTAGATTTCTGTGTTAGTAATAAGGAGCTTTTATGGAACTTTTAGCAACAATAGAGTCAGTGATAAATAAAACGACAACATCCCCTTTGTATAATATTAATAATCCCTTAGCTTTAGAGATAAAATCATCTTTAGATGTACTACTGGATAAGGTTAATACTCCTTTAAGATTAGCAATTATTGGAGAAGTTAAGTCTGGCAAATCAACATTATTAAATTGCTTGGCTGGTGGGGAAATCTCACCAACAAATGTTAGTGAGGCCACAGCTTCAATTATGAAGATTTCATATTCGTCAAGTGAAAGTGCAACAATAAATTATCTTGATGGGACTATTAAGGCTGGTACTGTTGACGAAATTTTTGCTGAGTTAGTTAAGCACCAAAATAATCAAGAATATTTTAAAAACTGTAAAGATGTCGTTATTAAACGTAATATGCAAGGTTTGAAATCTTTACATATTATTGATACACCAGGGTTGGGGACTATTACACAACAAAATGCAGAAAGAACTATTGAGTATTTTCAAAATGTAGATGTTGTATTATGGGTGTTTAATGGTAACTATTTAGGGCAGACTGATGTTAATAATTATGTAAGAACTGTATCCAATATGGGAAAACCGATAATTGCTATTATTAATAGAATTGATGAAGTAGATGGTGATCCACAAGATTTAGTTGACTATCTTGATGATACAATGGGGGTGTATTTTAAAAAAGTTTTTCCTATAAGTGCTAAAAAAGCATATCATGGAATTATAAATAACATACTCACTGAATTTGATTACTCAGGTTTTAAAAATTTATATGATTATTTACAGAATAATATAGAAAGACAATCTGAAATTGTACAAACCGAATCTATATTAAATTCAGTGCAAGTATTAGAAAATCAGTTAAGCCTTATTCATAGACAAGTGTTAGATAATATAAATCTAAAGTTAGAACTATTTGAGCAGTTGGGGGCAAAGATTGATTATGCAGCATCATCTTTTAAGAGTGATGTAAATAATTATATTTCTAATTGGGCATTTAATAAGTTTTTGGTTAATGTTGAATCCTCATTAAAGAATAAAGTTGATTCTATGGGATTGACATCAGCTAATAGTACAGAGAAAGCCGTAAAAGATGAGTTAGAAACTATTATTAGTAATGGTAATAATAGAGAAATTGGAGAGTTTATAGAGGAATTGAACGTATATATCAATAAAAGTTGGCAGAATGCATTAGAACGTATAGATACAGAATTAGAGGAGTCTATGTCTTTATCTGTAGAAGATAATTTTAAAACCTATTCAGAAATCCCTAATTTGTATAGTGCAGTTGATGAATCTTCAGTATTACAGGATACAATGATGACTGCTGTTGCAGCGGGTGGTGCTTTATCCGTATATGCAGCTGTATTAGGTCCTGCAGCAGCTCATGTATCTATGGTAGGAGCTTTAGGGGCATTCATGCCTCCATTGATGCTTGCAGGTGCGGCGGTTGGTGCATTGAAAGTATATACAGGAAATAAAAAGAAAAAAGAATCCCTAAATGGCCTTATTAGCTCTAGTATTTTTACAATGAGAGAGACTATTTGTAATAAAAATTAAAGATAATATTTCTCCATTTATATTTGATATGAGAGAAAAAACATTTAATGAAGCTAAGCGCAAGTTTATTCGTAATAATTTCGATGGTATGTCTACTGATGAAATTTATAAACTTAAAGATGATATTGAACTATTTTTAACTAGATAATAGTTATGGATATTATTTATTATTTAGATTGTGTTAAATATGAGGTGTATTATAATGCACTTGTAAGAGAATATATAAATGGAACCATTGGATCAAAACCAACGAATACAAAACAAAATGTATCCATTTTCTATGTATGAAAAATAGTATATGGAATACATTCAAAAAAATAATTTTTGCTATAAAGTATCTAGAATGGAGTGGTAAGTTAAGTTTAAAAGATTATATTAAGACTTCTGTAGTATTAATAACTATTTTTTTAGTGTAATAAGTGTAGGGTTATTTTTGATTACACCTTCAGTGTATCTCTCAAAAGTATTAGTCTCATTTGCTATACTTTTTATTGGATTATCATTTGTACCTTTGATTTCTTTGTTATGTCGTAGATTTAATGATATTGGTTTAAACAAGATTAAATTGTTGTATTTGTTTTTCCTGTTTTAGGAGCATTATATATTTTCATTTTCATTGAAAGAGGGAGTAGACAGTATAAGTTTTATTAAAAAGAAGAGGCCATTTTTGGGGCGCAGATTGGACAATATCAACTTAAGTTAATATATGCTTTAAGTATTATCCTTCTATTAGGCGTTTGTACATTATATATAAACCTTTAGTTAATACGAGTTTATTAATTAGCAGTTGAGACTATGGCATCTTATAATGTTGATGAACATAAACATACAACTAGATAATGTTAATCGAAGAAGAAGATAGAAGTTTGAAAAAAATGTTTGAACAAGAACGTGTTGAATGTGAACAAACAGAGAAGCAAAAAAATGAACAAAAATCAGAACGTATAAGACCAGAAAATTTAGAGAAGGCAAACAAAAAAATATTGATCAAGCACAAAATGCCATTGAAAAATTTTACGGCCATTGATCAGCAAAACTATAATGAAGCATTTAATATAAAGTTTTCTGCAGACAACTGAAAGAAATGTTATAGGTAATTTTTTGATTGTGCTAAGTACATCAAAACACCATATCAATTAAGTTGAAAAAAATTGGTTAAAAGATTATTCTGATAGCTCTATTTCTTTTGGAATATTTATTGTATCTAATGATCAAACTTCCAATGAATAGTAGCAAAAGTCTTAGTGAAATTATTGTTTTGTGAAGACAATGATCTGCATATAGATTCACAAGATGGAGAGAATTATTGAGAAGTGAAGTTATTCGTGATTCACTCTTCGTCAAAATAGAGTTTATACTAGTAAATGATACTCTAAGAATGTACAAAAATGATGATATAAGAATGTACAATTTTAATTGTATCACCGATACTATAGTTGAGGTGATAACAACATGCAATACGTATACGCTATTAACAGTTCATTTACTGTAACATCATTATTAGACTTACCATTATTAAGAGACATTCTGGAGGCTTGCAATTTGAAACCTAATTATAGTTTACTAGGTCGTGAATTAGGCTATGATAGACGCACCATAAAAATCTCATTATGAAAATGGAACGCCTGATCCACATCGTCATAAACCATCTATGATTGATAAATTTTATGACGTAATACAGACTTTATTATCTGATGATACGCCCCAACAATTTTATTATAAGCGTGTCTTGTGGCAATACTTGGTAGATAACCATGGACTCACAGCTGCTTACTCTACATTTCGCGGTTATATTTTAAAGATACCAGTATTTCAATCCTATTTTGATAGAAAAACATACATCGCCTCAGCACACAGCATACGATTCGCTTTTGAAACCGCACCAGCTGAACAGGCTCAGTTGATTGGAAAGAGAATATTAAATTCCTATTACATGATGGCACACACATAACTTTTAATATATTGCTGATGACATTAGGCTATTCTCGATACAAATTAGCAAAGGTCACTTTCGATAGAACTACTGAAACACTACAAGATGCATTGGTAGAATTCTTTGAACAATTACAAGGTGTTCCGCATGTACTATTAACAGATAATATGAAAACCGTGATGGTACAACCGAGGCTAGCTGGAACTAAAGGACAGCTTCATACCAAAGCAGAACAATTTTCAAGTGACTTTGGCTTTACATTTAAGCCGTGTATGGCGCGCCGTCCACAAACAAAAGGCAAAGTAGAAAGCCAAATGAAAATTCTAGATGAAATTCATGCGTACCAAGGAAAAATTAACAATACAAGAAGTGGAAGAACAGATTCAAAAAAATTATTTTACGTAGTAATCTAGCGATTTCAAGCTACAAGACAAATACCGTCTGCACTGCTTGAAAAAGAAAAGGAATCTCTTACCCCACTTCCAACAAAAGTGATAAGAGATTCCTACCGCATAGATCACCCAAAAGCTAAGGTTTCAGCAAGTAATCTCATTAGCTTTCGTGGTAGCCACTATTCTGTACCACCAGGATATGTGGCCAAATCTATGACCTTAAAGACCATAGATAAGATGCTATACATATATGATAGCACAGAATTGATTGCACAGCACCCATTAAGTGATAAGAAGGTTAACTATTTGCCTTCTCATTATGAGGCACAATTGCAGAAAAACAATTCCTTTATCTAAGTTCTGAAGATGTGAAAGCTAAAGCAAAAATCTAATTTGGAAAAAGATAGGAGCTATCTATGACACTACAGACTAATTACCAACGCTTACGAGATAATCTAACATATCTAAAACTAAAACAATGCATGTTACACCTAGATGAAACAATTGAATTAGCTAATACACAGAACTTATCTCATATTGAGTGGTTATTGAAGCTGAGTGATTACGAAGTTGATATTAAACGACAAAACGTAATTAACTATATGGTGAAAAATTAGTAATTTTCCTCATTTGAAAAACACTAGCTGATTTTGAATTTTCATTTCAACCACAAATTAACGAAATGCAAATTAAGGATTTAGCATCATTAGGATTCATGGAACAAGCTGAAAACATTGTATTTCTTGGCTCTAGCGGAGTTGGGAAAACACATTTAGCTACATCACTAGGTATTGAAAGCTCTCGTAACAGACGAAGCACCTATTTTATTAAATGCCATGATTTAATTCAAAACCTTAAGAGTGCAAAAGATGAAGGACGATTAGAAACTCGGCTCAAGCATTATGCACGCTACCAATTACTCATCATTGATGAAATTGGCTATTTACCGTTACAACCAGGTGATGCTAATCTCACTATTTCAATTATTGATAGACGGTACGAAAAAGAAAAAGTACCATCGTAACGTCTAACATTAATTTTGATGAGTGGGCTACCATTTTACATGATGAGCGAGTAGCTAATGCTATTGTTGATCGATTACTTCACCATGCACATGTGATTAGCATAACTGGAGATTCATACCGGTTACGAAACCATATGCAACAGAAGGAATAACTGTACATTGTACATCGTCAAAATTGTACATTCTTATATTGACATTTACA
>BNJU01004331.1_pt1 | contig 50729 bp, 38 predicted proteins | sample 8539281 | NCBI WGS metagenome assembly BNJU01 (sample SAMD00202456, study PRJDB9452) | human saliva metagenome | isolation source: human saliva | place: Japan | reverse complement strand
CTATTCTCGATACCGACTGTCAGTCGATTAGCGTCGAGAACCGTTCCCTCTGGGAATCCCTCATCGGGAAAGAGCCCGCAAGACCGAGGACAGACTCCAGGAGGCTGCTGTCATGCTGATGCGACTTCTCAAGGCGGACCTGGCGCGCGGCGCCGTCGTAGCCGCGACCCTGACCGCCCTCATCGCCCTGGCTGCCACACTGATGTCGGCCGGGACGTCCCTGGTGGTGGACAGCCTGTCGGCCACGAATCGGCTCTCGCAGCGGGCCGAGCTGCCGGACCTGGTACAGATGCACGCCGGCCGGATCGACGACCGCGACCTGCAGGCGATCGAGACGTGGATGCAGGCGCGCAGCGACGTCACCGACCACGAGGTCATCAAGACCCTTCCGGTAGCGCGCCAGGAGCTGTCCATCAACGGCGTCAACCAGTCCGAGTCCTACAACGAGCCCGCCTTCGTCACCTCCCCCAAGCACCTCGACCTCCTGCTCGACGACGACGGCGAACCCGTCAGCCCGGGGCCGGGAGAGGTGGTCCTGCCGATCCACTACCGGGCGATCAACAGCGCCGATGTCGGCGACACGGTGACCGTCAGCAGCGCCGGCAGGACCACGACCCTGACCGTCGTGGGATTCGCCCGCGACGCCCAGATGAATGCCGCCATGATCCCCTCCAAGCGCCTGGTGGTCTCGCCCGAGGACTTCTCCGCCCTGGAGCAGCAGATCACCGAGCCCGAGTACCTCATTGAGATGAGCCTGACCGACTCCGCCCCGTCCCGGCGGCGTCATCGACGCCTACAAGGAGGCGGGTCTGCCCAATAACGGCATCAACATCAGCGCCTCGATGATGCAGCTCATGAACTCACTCAACGCCATGCTCATCGTGGCCGTGGCCCTGGTGGTGGCTGTCGTTCTGGCGGTTGTCGCCGTCCTCGCCCTGCGCTACACGGTGCTGGCGGCCGTCGAGACGGACCTGGCTCAGATCGCCGTGCTCAAGGCCATCGGGGCGCCACTGAGGCGGATACGCCGCCTCTACGTGGCCAAGTACCTGGCTCTGTCGGCACTGGGGGCGGCCCTGGGCTACGTGGCCGGGCCGGCCCTGGCCACCGCCCTGGAGGCCCCGACGACCCTCTACCTGGGCCGGCCCGCGACAACCCTGTGGGCGTGGGGCTGCCGATCCTCACGGTGCTGGTCCTGGCACTCGGCGTCATCGGCTTCACCTGGTTGGCTCTGCGGCGCATCGGCCGCATCTCGGCCATCGAGGCTCTGCGCAGCGGCACCAGCGCCTCCCTGCGCCCACGCCGACAGCGCTGGAGACTGACCAGCCCTTCGCCGCCTTCCCGGTTCAGGTGTGGCTCGGGGCGCGCGAGGCACTGCGCCCCTCCAACGCCCTGATGCTCGGTGTCCTGGCGCTGTGCACCTTCACCATGGTGCTGCCGATGAATGTCTCCTCGACTCTGAGCGACCCACGTGTGGCCACCTACCTGGGGGCCGGTCGGGCCGATCTGCGTATCGACGTGCGCACCGGGGTCCAGGACCTGGCCGCCGTGGAGAAGGCCGTCGACTCCGACCCTCGCGTCACCCGGCACACCACGATGCTGCGCCGCAGCTACAAGATGTCCACTGCCACCGGCGGCTGGCAGACGGCGCTCATTGATATCGGGGACCATGAGGCCTTCCCCATGGAGTACCTCTCCGGGCGCGCCCCCACCACCGACGACGAGATCGCCCTGTCCTACAGCCAGGCCCAGGACACGGGCGCCAAGGAGGGCGCCACGGTCACCGTCCGGACCGCCGACGGCGACAAGGACCTGACGGTCACGGGTGTCTACCAGGACATCACCAACAACGGGCATACCGCCAAGGCCACCTTCGACGACGGCGCTCCCGCGCTGTGGCAGATCGTCTACGCCGACGCCCACTCCACCAAGCAGGCCAGCGCCCTCGCCAAGCAGCTGAGCGGCGAGTACCCGGGGATCCAGGCGATCAGCATGAATCAGTATGCCGCCCAGTTCTTCGGGGCCACCGGCTCCCAGGTCCGCGTCGTCACCACGCTGGCCTGCGCCATCGCGCTGGGGCTGTCCTTCCTCATCACGGTGCTGTTCACCGTCCTCATCGTCTCGCGGGAGCGGCCTCAGATCGGCGTCCTGATGGCGCTGGGGTGCACCAGACGGGCCGTTGCGGGGCAGTACCTCATCCGTTTCGGCCTCCTGGCGCTGGTGGGGACCGCCCTGGGGCTCCTGGGGGCCTCCGCTCTGGGCAGCCCCGCGATCGGGGCGGTCATGGCCTCGCGCGGAGCCCCCGACCTTCAGCTCCTCCCCAACTGGTGGCTGATGGGGCTCGTCCTACCAGGGGCACTGCTGGCCACCGTCGTCGGCGCTGTCGCCCTGGCCCTCAGACGCCTACGCACCATGCCCCTGACCATGACCCTGACCACCGGCGAGTAAGGAGAGACAGAATGCGTGCCTCCACCCCATCGCGTTCCCCATGGCGCACCGGCTCAGCAGCCGCGGGACCAGCCGTCCCCGTGGGAGCCGGGCAACCAGTTCTGCGGGCCCAGCACCTGTCCAAGAGCTACCACTCCCCCGTCCTGCGAGACCTCGACCTGGATGTCGAGCAGGGGCAGTTCGTCGCCATCATGGGGCCCTCCGGGTCCGGGAAGTCCACCCTTCTGCACTGCCTGAGCGGTATGGACCGGCCCGACGCCGGCTCGGTACTCCTGGGCGGCCAGGAGATCACGAGCCTGAGTGAGAAGGAGCTGGCGGCGCTGCGGCTGACGCGTTTCGGATTCGTCTTCCAGCAGGCGCACCTCCTGACCACCCTGTGCCTGCTGGACAACATCGTCCTGCCCGGGTTCCTGGCGGGTCTGCGTCCGCGCCCCGAGGTCACGGCGCGTGGAGAGGAGCTGATGGAGCGCATGGGGATCGCCGAGCTGGCCACCAGCGGCGTCACCGAGGTCTCCGGCGGCCAGCTGCAGCGCGCAGGCATCTGCCGGGCCCTCATCAACGACCCCGGGATCGTCTTCGCCGACGAACCCACCGGAGCGCTCAACTCCGCCACCGCGCTGCAGATCCTCGACCTGCTCGGGGAGATTCACGCCTCGGGGACGACTCTGGTCATGGTCACCCACGACTCCCAGGTGGCGGCCCGGGCCGACCGTGTCCTGGTGCTCGTGGACGGGCAGATCACGGAGGACCTGCTCCTGGGACGATACGAGGAGGCTGACGGCCCCTCACGCCTGGCGACGGTCACCGAGGCCCTCCAGCGCCACAGCGTGTGACGGGGCCGGGTCAGTGGCCTCCGCAGCCGCAACCGCCACCGCCCGAGGCGGAGGCGGAGACATCACGCAGGCCCAGCAGGTTACCGGCCTTGTGCCCGGGGGTGACGCCCTGCGGCGCTCCCGCTCCCAGGGCCGTCGTCACCGCTGAGGCGATGGCGACGGCGTCGACGACCTCCGGGGAGGTCTGCACGGGCTCGGGCCGGTATCCCTCACCCACCGGCTGGGCGACTGCGGGCGCGGCGGCCCGCTCGTCCTGCTCGTTGCGCTTGCCGTGCCCGCCGCATCCGCAGCGGCATCCTCCGGTCTGGCTCATCATGTCTCCTCACGCAAAGGTGCTCATCGGGTGTGCTTTCGCCGGACGGGCCGGCGGCCCAGGTGCGCGTCTCAGGCCGGGTCAGGACCAGTACCGGGCGCGCACGTGGGCCCTGGTGCCTCAACAGTGCCACGAGGCGCCCACCGGGGGCGAATCCGGCGACGACGCGCTGCTCGGCCGTCTTCGCAGAGGCCTGCAGCCGACGGCCCTCGGGTGCCTCGGCCCTCTCCAGGACCTCGGCGTCGAGGGGCTGGCCGTAGCGCAGTGCGCGTGCCTCGTCCCTCGGTCAGGGCCAGCTGCTCGAAGCAGCGCCGGGCGACCTCCTCCAGCGGGAGCGTGGTGACCCCGTGAGGCTCAGGGGCTGGAGGCGTCGGTCTCGACCTGGGCGGACAGGTCCGCCAGGGTGTGAGCCTCATCGATGTCGAAGGGGCCCACTGCGGTGCGCCGCAGCGCGGTCAGATGAGCCCCGCAGCCCAGCGCCCGCCCCAGGTCCCGGGCCAGGGCGCGCACGTAGGTGCCCGACGAGCAGGAGACGAGGATGTCGATGTCGACGGCCTCCACTGCGTCTGGGCCGTCGCTGAGGGCACCGTCGGCTTCGACGATCGCCTTCCGGGGCTCTGCGGTCAGTCGCAGCTCGTGGATGGTGACGGGCCTGGCCTGCAGCTCGACGTCCTGCCCGTCACGGACGCGTTGGTAGGCTCGCACGCCGTCGACCTTGATGGCGGAGACCGCACTGGGCACCTGCTGGATCGGTCCGGTCAGGGCTGTCAGCGCCTCCTGGAGGCGGTCCCTCGGGCAGGTCCTCGATCCGGCAGCCGCGGGCTGCGACGATCTGCCCGTCGGCGTCCTCCGTCGTGGTCTCCACCCCGAGGCGAACGGTGGCCTCGTAGGGTCTTGTCGGCTCCCACCAGGTAGGGTGAGGAAGCGGGTGGCGCGCCCGATGCCCAGCAGCAGCAGGCCGGTGGCCATGGGGTCGAGGGTGCCGGCGTGCCCCACCTTGCGGGTGGCGGCCAGGCGGCGGGTGGCGCCGACGACGTCGTGGCTGGTCAGCCCTTGGGGCTTGTCCACCACGAGGATCCCGTCGGCGGCCGTGACCACGCCGCGGGAGACGTCGGGCCGACGACGTGCGCGGTCGGGGCCGCTATCGCGGCCGGTCCGCTCCACGGGCTCGGCCCGCTCAGAGGCCTTCACAGGTCCTCGGCATCCGTTGCGGGCTCCTGGCCGGCCTCCTCGGTCTGGGGGTCGCCGTCCCCGGCCTCCTCATCCTCCTCATCGTGGCGGTAGGGGTCGGCGTCACCGGCGTAGGGTGGCTCCCTCGGCGACCTTGGCGATCTGGGCGTCGCGCACCCGGGCCTGAGCCAGGGCGTCCTCGAGGGTCTTGGCAGTGGTGGGGAGGGCGTCGAGCTGGAAGGACAGTGAGGGGGTCAGGCGGATCCCCAGTGCCTTGCCGACCTCGGAGCGGATGAGTCCCTTGGCTGAGCGCAGCGCCTTGGCCGTCCCCTCCCGCTCCTCATCGCTGCCGTAGACGGTGTAGAAGACGGTGGCCTGCTGGAGGTCGCCGGTGACACGGACGTCGGTGACGGTGACGAAGCCCAGGCGCGGGTCCTTGATGCGCCCTTGAAGGAGGCGGGCGACAGTCTCATGAATACGGTCGGCGACCTTGCGGGCGCGGGCGGCGTCGGCCATGGCGGGGCTCCTTCACGTGCGGGGTCCGGGTCTGTCAGGCCCGGGGCTGAGCGATCGGGACCGATCGGCGCGCCGTCCTCACCCGCGAAAGAGCGAGCCCTTCCGAGGCGGTCCAGTGCGCCTCACTATGCTACGCGGAGCGGCGACACGGACACCGCAGCCATCCCCGAGCGCGAACGGATCAGGAACAGATCACAATGAGCTCCTCCCCCGGTGCATCCTCCTCGAAAGACGGCCCCACCGCTACGCCACCGGCCCTTCCTGAGGCCGCGGCGACCTCGGCGTCAGGGACGCTCGATAGCACTGGGATGGCTCTGGTCATCGGCTGCTACACCCTGTGGGGCGTCTTCCCCCTCTACTTCCACCTCCTCTCGGCCGCCGGCAGTGGAGATCATCGGTCACCGGATCCTCTGGACGCTCGTCTCCTGCCTGACGCTCATCGCCCTGCGGCGCCGCTGGGCGCAGCTGGTTCACGTGGTGCGCTCGCCGCGCCTGCTGGGGATGCTGGCCGTCTGCGGGCTGCTGGTCTCAGTCAACTGGCTCGTCTACGTCTACGGCGTCAACAGCGCGCGCACGGCCGACGCCGCCCTGGGCTACTTCATCAACCCGCTGGTGACGGTGGCCCTGGCCTCGCTGGTGCTGCATGAGCGGTTGCGCCCCGCTCACCGGGTCTCGATCGCGCTGGCGGGCGCTGGAGTGGCCCTCCTCGTGGTGCTGCAGGGCTCGCTGCCGTGGATCTCCCTGGCGCTGGCCTTCTCCTTCGCCTTGTACGGGCTGGTCAAGAAGCAGCTCGGGCCCGACGTGGACGCTCTGACCGGGCTGACGGTGGAAAGCGCCGTCGTGACTCCCATCGCGCTCGCCTACCTGGGCCACCTGGCCTGGCAGGGTCAGTCGGCCTGGCAGGCCCCCGATCAGGGTTGGCCGATCCTGGCGCTGCTCGTGGTGGCCGGCCCGGTCACGGCCGTGCCCCTGCTGCTCTTCGCCGCCGGGACCAGGCGCGTGCCGTTGTCCGTGGTCGGGATGGGACAGTACATCGCCCCGACCATCCAGTTCCTGCTGGCCTGGGGCGCCTTCCACGAGCGGATCCCGCCGGCCCGATGGGCGGCCATGATCCTGGTGTGGGCGGCGGTCGCGGTCTTCATCGGTGACGCGGTGCGCCAGCTCCTTCGCCGCCCTCGCCCTCGTTAGCCTCCGGCAGGGCCGCCTGGGGGCCGAAGCGCTCCAGGAGCGGTCCGATGATGTCCATCGGCAGGGGGAAGACGACCGTGGAGTTCTGGTCGGCGCCGAGCTCCAGGAGGGTCTGCAGGTAGCGCAGCTGGAGGAAGCCGGTGACTTCGAGAGCGTGTCCGCCGCCTGACGCAGCTCCTCGGAGGCCTGGAGCTCACCGCGGGCGTTGATGATCTTGGCGCGGCGCTCACGCTCGGCCTCAGCCCCACGGGCCATGGCCCGCTGCATCTGCTCGGGGATCTCGACGTCCTTGATCTCGACGACGCTGACCTCCACACCCCAGGGCTCGGTGAGCTTCTCGATGATGTCTCGCAGGTCGGCGTTCAGGGCGCTGCGGTGGGCGAGCACGGTGTCCAGGTCGACCCGGCCGAGGACGGACCTCAGCGTGGTCTGCGCGATCTGGGAGGTGGCGATCGCGTAGTTCTCCACCGCCATGACGGCCTTGACCGGGTCGGTGACGTTGAACAGGACGACGGCGTTGACGCGCGCCGGCACGTTGTCCTCCGTGATGACCTCCTGGGGCGGGATGGTCAGGGTGACCACGCGGGTGTCGACCCGCACCAGGCGCTCGAGGAAGGGGACGACCAGGTGCAGGCCGGGCTCGTAGACAGGGTCGCAGACGCCCCAGCCTGAAGACGATGCCCCGCTCGTACTGGGTGATGATCTTGAGCGAGAGGGCCAGGGCGAGCAGGACGAGGACGGCCAGGGCCGCAATGGCGGTGGTGGTGGTAGTCATGAAGGGTCCTTCAGGAAGGTAAGTCGACGTGGCTCAGGGCTGGGCCCGAATCATCTGCGTGTGGTGTCGGTGGCCTCGTTCCACGCCGAGGACCATGAGCGCCGGGCCCCGCCGCGGGTTCCATCCGCCCCGAGGTCGTCGCCAGTGGTCGGGACCCGCTTGCGGGTGCGCAGGGCGGTGACGCGACGCAGCTCGGGCTCCACGGAGGCAGCGGAGGCGACAGTCCCGCCGTCCGCCTTCCCGGTGCCGTCAGCCCCGGAGAGGAAGGAGACATGCACGGTGCGCCCCGTTGCGGCCGCACGGGCCTGAGCGGTGGCGATCGCCTCGGCCGCCTCACGCACTGAGCGGTATCCCGAGGGGCGTGCGCTGATCGACACCGGGACGGGCCCGGTGCTCGCCGAGCGACGTGCCTCCTCCGCCTCCTGGTACTCCTGCGAGCCGACGTGGGGCAGGTGGGCCGGCGCGTTGTCGGGGGTGTTCCACAGGTGACGGGCCAGCGGCAGGACTCCGGCCACGATGACGACGACGGTCGTCGTGCCCAGGACGATGAGGTCGCCGGCGGCGTGAAAGGCCACCATGAGCAGCACCGGGATGAAGACGCCGACGCAGGCGATGACCAGGCCCACACCGCGGTGGAAGCGTCCGGCGTCGGAGTAGGGCCACGGGTCGACGGGCCGGGTGATCTCCCGCGGGCCGGGGGTGGGAGAGCAGCTGTCCTTGGACGGGCAGCGCCCGCAGATCGCATGGGCGCCCTCATAGCGGATGACGCGCTTGTCCGGGTCGAAGGCGGTGGGCCACAGCCACTGGTCCTCGTGGCACCTCCAGCCGTCGACGTCGTCGTGGTACATGAAGTCCGAGTGCCGCCAGGACATGGAGTGCCGGGCGCTGCGCGAGCCGAGGACGTCCACGGCCCACGCAGCAGCCAGCATGATGAGCGCGTAGGGCGGCGATGAGCCGTCTACACGCTCAGGTCGGGTGAGTCCATCAGTCGTTCAGCTCCGCGCGCTCACCGCGCCAGGCCTTGCGCCCACCCTGGATCTCCTCGTAGAGGGCGTCCTCGGCGAAGGTGTCCACCGTCCGCCCTCGACGCCAGTTCCTCAGTCCCAGGAAGGCGATGTAGAGGTAGGGGCAGGGACTCCGCCGAGGATGAAGATGAGGTCTCCGGGCATCCGCCCCCACTCGATGATCGTGTTGACCGAGTTGGTGACGTAGGTGAGCTGGCGGGCCTCGAAGTAGCCCGTGCTCACCGAGTAGCGCAGCTGGAGGATGCCCAGCGGCAGCAGGGTGGCGAAGCACATCCAGGCCAGACCGATGTTGAGGCTCCAGAAGGAGGTCTTGGCGAGCTTCTCGGGCCACTTGTCGGCCGGCACCAGGTAGCGCAGGGCGAACATCCCCAGCGCCAGCGCCATGAAGCCGTAGACGCCCATCATGGAGGCGTGGGCGTGGTTGGCCGTCAGCGCGGTCCCGATCTCGTAGTAGGACACGATGGGCAGGTTGACCAGGAAGCCGAAGACACCGGCCCCCAGGAAGTTCCAGAAGCCGACGGCCATGAGGAACATGACGGCCCAGCGGTGCGGGAAGGGACCGGCCTCCTTGCCGTGGCGGTTGGCTCCCAGCTGCATGAAGGCCCAGGCCTCCACCGTCAGGAAGGTCAGGGGGATCACTTCGGCGGCTGAGAAGAAGGCGCCCAGGGCCATGTGCTCCACCGGCGTGCCGGAGAAGTACAGGTGGTGCATGGTGCCGATGACGCCGCCGGCGGAGTACAGGATGATGTCCATGAAGATGATGCCCAGTGCGATCCTCTCGCGGACAACGCCCAGCAGGACGAAGACGTAGGCGACCATGACGGTGGTGAACAGCTCGAGGAAGTCCTCGACCCACAGGTGCACCACCCAGAAGCGCCAGAACTCGGCGACGGTGACGTGGGTTCCGGTGCGCGCCATCATCCCCACGGCGTAGAAGGCGGGGATCGCCAGGGGCCGCGAACATGAACAGCCAGGGCATGTTGGCCACGTGCTCGTTGCTCAGGCGCGAGCGCATGGCGCGCCAGATGATGAACACCCAGACGAACAGGGCCAGGGTCAGCAGCACCTGGAAGACGAAGGGGAGGTCGAGATACTCCCACTGCTGGGCGAACAGCGGTCCCTTGGCCCAGCTCAGGCCGTGCTGGCTGGCCCCCTCCGCCAGGCAGGACAGGACGACGACGACCGTGGCCGCGATGAACAGGATCCACACCAGCACGTGCTGCTTCTTCGGCTCGCGCCTGGCGATGAACGGGGTCAGGAACAGGCCGGCAGCCAGCAGCCCGATGGCCGTCCAGAACAAGGAGAGCTGGACGTGCCAGGTGCGGGCCAGGGAGAAGGGCAGGAGCCGGCCCAGGTCGAAGCCGAAGAAGGACAGCACGTCGGCCCGGTAGTGCTCGGCCAGGGCTCCCAGGAGCGTCTGGACGAGGAAGAGGGCGGCGATGGTGAAGACGTACCAGGCCACCACCCGCTGCGACTTGGTCAGCCCGACCTCCTCGGGTTGTCGGAAGGACAGGGCCGGGGCCTCCTCGGAGTGCCAGCCGATCTTCTGGCTCCAGCGGCCGTAGATGGCGAACATGACCCCGGTTCCACCGATGAGGACGATCAGCGACAGGACCGACCAGATCATGAGGTCACCGGTGGGCGCGTTGCCGACCAGGGACTCGGCAGGCCAGTTGTTCGTGTACGAGTAGTCGTGGCCCGGGGCGCTGCGCGGACGAGCCCCAGGCGGTCCAGCCGAAGAAGGCCGTCACCTGCTTGACCTGGACGGGGTCGGTGATGAGATCCGGCTTGAGGCCGTGGCTGTGGGCGTCGGGCCCGAACATCGTGGTGTAGTGGCTGACCGCCTCGTTGTAGGCCTTGACCTGCTCATCGGTCCACACCAGGGTTCCCGTGGAGGGGTCGTAGCGGTTGGTCCGCATCATCTCCTTGGTGGCGGCCGCCGGGTCGGCAACCCCCTGGGCGGCGAGCTGCTTCTTGACGCTCGTGGCCTCCATGCGAAGGTACTCGGCGGTGAAGTCAGGACCGAGGTAGCCGCCGTGCCCCAGGATGGAGCCGTACTCCATGAGCCCTCTGGCCTGGAAGAGCTTCTGTCCCTCGGTGATGTCCTGCGTCGTGAAGAGGGTCTCGCCGCTCTCGGTGACCACCTTCTGCGGCTGAGGCATGGAGTTGGTGTAGGTGCGGTAGGCCAGCAGGCCCATGACAGTGAATCCGAAGAGCATGACCAGGGCGACCCCTGGATCCACCCCTTGCCGATGAGGCGAGCGCGTCGGGAGACCGCCCCCTCAGTCGTGGCAGCGGATGACATGAGATTACCTCCGTGTATCTCAGGAGACGGCGGACGTCTTCCGCGTCGTCACAGCCACCGTACAAGCCTTGCAGAGCCTTGTGGGGGAACGATCCGGGACTTCTCCGTCGATATAACGACTGATCGGTCCCATTTCCTCAGATTCTCTCCGTTGGTATTCAACGCGTGGAACGACACGACAGCCAGGACGTCACCTATTTTAAATCACCATTGTGTTTCTTATTTAAGGAAGGCTGATATAACTCCACCTCCGCCGCGCCGACACCCCGATCGCGACATCTTGTCACCATCCCCTACATAGAACCGAGAAACAGCAGTACAATGATTTATACGGAAAGATTTGTCACCCCGTTTGTAAGGCACGATGATGTCCCTTCTGCCCCTAGCCGCACAGACCGCCAACGACGTCGCCCAGCAGTGCGTGGACACTGAGACCTTCCCGCTCTGGCTGCGCGTCACCCACTTCATCAACTTCCTCCTCATGGGCGTCCTCATCCGCTCCGGGTATCGAGATCATCGCCTCGCACCCGCGCTTCTACTTCAAGGACCAGTGCGAGCCCGGCTCCGAGTGGATCCGGTTCACCAAGGACAAGGTGCCCCTCGAGGAGGGGGCCTTCACCGCCAGGGACGATCAGCGCGACCTCTCCCCCTGCTGTCCCTGCCCGGCCGAGCCAAGATCGGGCTGGGGCGCGCCTGGCACGGGGTGGCCACCAGCTTCTGGCTGCTCAACGGCGTCATCTACGTCGCCTTCCTCGTGGGCACCGGGGCGTGGCACCGTCTGGTTCCCACCACGTGGCAGATCCTGCCCGACGCCTGGGACTCCCTGCTGACCTACGCGCACCTGCGCACCCCGTCCTTGTGCGACTTCACCCCCTACGACAGCCTCCAGCAGCTGGGGTACTTCTTCATCGTCTTCATCGCCGCTCCGCTGATGATCATCACGGGGCCGGTCATGTCCCCCGCCGTCGTGGGCCGCTTCCCCTGGTACGCCAAGATGTTCGGTGGCCGCCAGGCCGCCCGCTCCCTGCACCTGATCGGCATGTTCGTCTACCTGGGCTTCGCCATCGTTCACGTGGGCCTGGTGTTCATCGTGCACGCTCCTCACAACCTCACCCACATCGTCTTCGGCTACTACGACCCCAACCGGGTGGGTCAGGCCTACGTCACCGTGATCGCGACGATCATCGTCGTGGTGGCGCTGTGGATCGCCATGTCCTACTGGACGCTGACGGACACCCGCCGCAGCCAGCGGATCCTGTGGGACGCCACGCGTGGGATCCGCCGCGTCACGGTGGACCGCTTCAGCTCGCAGCAAGCGGCCAGGAAACCGTGGACGGAGAAGGACATCTCCAAGTTCCACTGGGTCAACACCCGCACCCCCTCACGGGAGGAGTCCCCGGAGTACCAGGAGCTGGCGGCGAATGACTTCGCCGACTTCCGCCTCGAGGTGGGTGGCATGGTCTCGGCACCGGCGTCCTTCTCCCTGGCGGAGCTCAAGGCGATCTCCAGCCAGTCCCAGATCACTATGCACACCTGTATGCAGGGCTGGACGGGAATCGCCAAGTGGACGGGGATCCGTGTGCGGGACCTGCTCGCGCAGGTCGGTCAGATCGATCCCGAGGCCGGATGGGTGATGTTCGAGTCCTTCGGCATGGCCCAGCACATGCACGACGGGCGTCCGGTCGAGCCGTACTACACGTGCCTGCCTCTGGACATGGCCCTCGAGGATGACACGATCCTGGCCTGGGGCCGCAATGACGAGCCGCTGTCGGGCATGTTCGGTGCTCCGCTGCGCCTGCGCTGCGAGACGAGCCACGGGTACAAGATGATCAAGTGGGTCCGGTCGGTGACGTTGATCCGTCACTACAGCGAGGTCGGTGACGGCATGGGCGGCACCCGCGAAGACTCCGGTTACCAGGACGTCAACGCGCGCATCTGACGGCATCATCTCGCCCACGCACGTTCTCGCGGGCGAGATGATGAGCGTCCGTCTGACAACGGTGGCCGGCCACCCCAGTGCGGGGCGGCCGGCCACCGTTGATGAACGCTGTCGTTCTCAGTCGCGAGGCTTCTCGCGCATCTCCCAGGTCTCGATGACGTCGCCCTCGGCGAGGTCCTTGAAGCCCAGGTTGATACCGCACTCGTAGCCCTCGCGGACCTCGGTGACGTCGTCCTTCTCGCGGCGCAGCGTCTCGATGGACAGATCGCCGTTGATGACGACGCCGTCGCGCACCAGGCGGGCCTTGGCGCCCCGCTTGATGATGCCCGAGCGGACGATGGAGCCGGCGATGGAGCCGAACTTCGAGGAGCGGAAGATCTGCCGGATCTCGGCGGTGCCGAGCTCGACCTCCTCGTAGACGGGCTTGAGCATGCCCTTCATGGCGGCCTCGACGTCCTCGATCGCGTTGTAGATGACCGAGTAGAACTTCATGTCGACGCCCTCGCGGTCGGCGATCTCCGAGACGCGCTCGGCGGGCCGGACGTTGAAGCCGATGATGACGGCGGAGTCCACCGTGGCCAGGTTGACGTCGTTCTGCGTGATGGCACCCACGCCGCGGTGGATGACGCGCAGGGCGACCTCCTCGCCGACGTCGATCTTGAGCAGGGAGTCCTCCAGGGCCTCGACCGCACCCGAGCTGTCGCCCTTGAGGATGAGGTTGAGGGTGTCGACCTTGCCCTCCTTGAGGACGTCGGTGAGGTTCTCCAGGGAGACCCGCTTGCGGCGCTTGGCCAGCAGGGCGGCGCGCTCGGCGGCCTCACGCTTGTCGGCGATCTGGCGGGCCGTGCGGTCGTCGGGGGCGACGATGAAGGAGTCACCGGCGCTGGGCACGTTGGTCAGCCCCAGGACCAGGGCCGGGCGGGCGGGCCCGGCCTCGGTGAGGTTCTCCCCGTGCTCGTTGAACATGGCGCGCACGCGCCCGTAGGCGCTTCCGGCCACGATCGGGTCACCGACCCGCAGCGTGCCGCGCTCGACCAGGATGGTGCTCACGGCGCCGCGGCCCTTGTCGAGCTTGGCCTCGATGGTCACGCCGCGGGCCTCGGTGTCCGGGTTGGCCCGCAGGTCCAGGGCGGCGTCCGCGGTCAGCAGGACGGCCTCGAGGAGCTCGTCGATGTGGAGACGCTGCTTGGCGGAGATGTCCACGAACATCGTGTCGCCGCCGTACTCCTCGGGGACCAGACCGTACTCGGTGAGCTGGCCACGGATCTTGTCCGGGTTGGCGCCCTCCTTGTCGATCTTATTGACCGCCACGACGATCGGCACGTTGGCCGCCTGGGCGTGGTTGAGGGCCTCGACGGTCTGGGGCATGACGCCGTCGTCGGCGGCCACGACGAGGATGGCGATGTCGGTCACCTCGGCACCGCGGGCACGCATGGCCGTGAAGGCCTCGTGACCGGGGGTGTCGATGAAGGTGATCGGACGCTCCTCGTCGTTCAGGTTGACGCGCACCTGGTAGGCGCCGATGGACTGGGTGATGCCCCCGGCCTCACCGGCGACGACGTCGGTGGAGCGGATGGCGTCCAGCAGCTTGGTCTTACCGTGGTCGACGTGGCCCATGACCGTGACCACCGGGGGCCGGGGCACGAGGTTGGCGTCGTCCTCGTCGGGCTCGAGGTCGATGTCGAAGGACTCCAGGAGCTCGCGGTCCTCGTCCTCGGGCGAGACGATCTGGACGTTGTAGCCCAGCTCGGCGCCCAGGAGGGCGAAGGTGTCCTCGTCGAGGGACTGGGTGGCCGTGGCCATCTCACCGAGGTGGAACAGGACGGTCACCAGGGCCGCGGGGTTGGCGTTGATCTTCTCGGCCAGGTCCGTGAGCGTGGCCCCTGGCGCACGCGCACCGGGGTGGAGCCGTCACCGCGCGGGACGATGACACCGCCGATCGACGGCGCGCTCTGCTGCTCGAACTCCTGGCGCTTGGCCCGCTTGGACTTGCGTCCCGCGAGGCTCGCCACCGCGTCCGAAGGCGCCCTGGGTGGAACCGCGACCACCGCGGCCACCGCGGGGTCCGCCGAAGCCGCCACCGGGACGACCGCCGCCACCGGGACGACCGCCGCCGCCGGGGACGCGAGCCGCGGCCACCGCCGCCGGCACCGCCACGTGCCGGGAGCGCCAGGGGCGCCCGATGGAGGACTGGCCGGGCATCATGCCCGGGTTGGGACGCGGACCGCCCGGACGCGGGGCACCGGAGCGGCCGGCTCCCTGAGGCCGTGCACCGCCCTGAGGACGGGGGCCACCGGGGACGCGGGACCGCCCTGGGGACGGGGGACCACCGGAGCCACCCGGGACGGGGCATGCCCTGGGAGGTGGCGAAGGGGTTGTTGCCGGGGACGCGGCGCGCCAGAGCGCGACTGGCCTGAGCGCTGGCCTCCTCGGCCTGTCTGACCACCCTGACGGGGCATGCCCTGGGAGGTGGCGAAGGGGTTGTTGCCGGGGACGCGGCGCGCTGGGGCGGGGCCCCGGGGTCGAGGGCGCTGCGGCGCGCGCCGGGCGTCGGGGCGCCGGGAGGCGGCCGCAGGCTTGGGAGCGCCGGCTCCGGGCTTGGGGGCCTTGGGCGCCTCGCCGGCGGCCCCTCGCTGGGGCGCCGGCTGGCGGCAGCCGCCGGGGCCTGGGCTCCGTCACTCGGCTGGCGGCCTGAGCACCTGGCTTGGGGGCGCTCGTGCACCCGGCTTGGGGGCGGCCGGCTTGACGGCGGGGCTCGGGGCCCTGGTCCTGAGCACCGGCGGCTCCCGGCTTGGCGCCCTGAGCTCCCGGCTTGGGGGCACTCTTGGAGGGCTTGGGGGCCTGAGAGTCGGTCTTGGCCGGCTTGTCGGCCTGGGTGTCCGCCGGCGCCTCCTGCACCTGGGCGGCGAAGTGCTCGCGAACCCGGCGAGCGACGGGGGGCTCAACGGCGGAGGAGGCCGCCTTGACGAACTCTCCCTGGTCCTTGAGCCAGGCCAGGATCACCTTCGAGGTGACCTTCTTGCCAGTGGGGTCGAGCTCTTTGGCGAGCTCATGAACGCGTGGTTTAGCCACTTTTCTCCTGTCCGGTTTCCCACCCCGGACAGGGGTGGGTGCTTCTAGAGGCAGCTCATCGCTGGGTACTCATCGGGTGCCCATCGGCTTCCTACCCGCCTTCGCTATCGGTGGTCCGCTCACCCGGTCGGGCAGCGGGGACCTCGCCGTCGTTGACCATCCTCCGCTCCAGGAACCCGCGCACCCGGGCCACATCCAGTGGTCCGCCGGTGCGCAGAGCGCGTGGAGCGGCGCGTCGTCGCTCAGCGAGGTCGAGGCACACCGGATCCGGGTGGATCCAGGCGCCGCGCCCGGGTCTGACGGCCCGGGCATCGACGTCGAGCTCACCGCTCGGCGTCAGGACGAGACGCAGCAGCTGCGTCCGCGGGGCCCTTTGTCGACAGCCGATACAGGTGCGCTCGGGCACGTGGGGGATGGTGACCACCGTCCGTCGGCGTCCTTCCGCTGCTCTGCAACCGCTGACGCGGGTACCGCAGCCGGGGAATCCCGGCGCAGGACCCGCAAAGGTCCGCCGGAAAGTCTACATCGCCCCGCAGGGCGGTTCAGTCGCCCAGCTCTGAGGGACCTGTCACGTCGTCGGACTGGGAGCCCTGGCCGGGGTGATCTCACCGGACTCGGCATCGGCGTGGATGTCGATCTTCCACCCGGTCAGGCGGGCGGCCAGACGGGCGTTCTGCCCCTCCTTGCCGATGGCCAGGGAGAGCTGGAAGTCGGGGACGATGGCGCGAGCGGTGCGCTCCTCGGCGTCGATGACGCCCACGGCGGCCACACGGGCCGGGGACAGGGCGTTGGCGATGAAGCGCGCCGGATCCTCCGAGTAGTCCACGATGTCGATCTTCTCTCCACCGAGCTCGGTCATGACCGCGCGCACCCGCTGCCCCATGGGGCCGATGCAGGCTCCCTTGGCGTTGACGCCGCGGACCTTGGAGCGCACGGCCATCTTGGTGCGGTGGCCGGCCTCCCGGGCGACGGAGACGATCTCGACGTCGCCCGAGGAGAGCTCAGGAACCTCGCGCTCGAAGAGCTTGCGAACCAGACCGGGGTGGGTGCGCGACAGGATGATCTGAGCCCCGCGGGTGCCGCGCGAGACGTCGGTGACGTAGGCGCGCACGCGGTCGCCGTGGCGGTAGCGCTCGCCGGGGACCTGCTCATGGGGAGGCATGATGCCCTCGTGCTCCTCGTCCAGGCGCACGTAGACGATGCGGGGGTCGCGTCCCTGCTCCACGGTGCCGGAGATCAGCTCGCCGGTCTTGTCCTTGAAGGCGCCCAGGACCTCGAAGTCGCGGCGGTCCTGGATGCGCTGGACGATGACGCTGCGGGCCGTGGCCTGGGCGATGCGCCCGAAGTCGTCGGGGGTGTCGTCGAAGTACTCCCCCGTGGGCTGGTCCTCCTCGTCGACCTCCGGGGCCAGGACGCTCATGTGCCCGGTGCGACGGTCGATCTCGACGTGGGCACCTCGGATGGCGCCGGGGACCTTGGAGTAGGCCCCCAGGATGGCGTCCTCGATAGCGGGCAGCAGGTTGTCCAGGTCAATACCGAGCTCGTCGGCAGCGCCTCGCAGCTCCGGCATATTGATGTCCATGGGTCCTTGGGTCCTCTCTGGTCCGCTGAGCGGGTGTGCACTGGGTTCCCGTCGACGGTAGCCCGTGACGGGTCGGATGGTCCATCACGTCTGTCCGGGCCGGTCCGTCAACCTATCAGTTATCAGGACACACATTATTCCCGGTCACTATCCGCGGGGAGCATCTTATGGATCTTCGGCCTGTTGCCCGGCCCTAGAGCCCGGCCACCACCATCCGCGCCTCGGTGATGTCCCCCAGCGCGATGCGGTGCTCGACGCCGTCGACCTCGATCCCGACCATGCCGCCGTTGTGCTCACTGGCCTCGTCGTCCTCATCGGCCGCGGTGACGACGCCGGTGAGCTCGTCATCGGCCGTGCGCACCCGGGCACTATGACCAACGGCACGCCGGAAGTGACGCAGGGTGGTCAGCTCCCGCTCGGCTCCGGGGGTGGAGACCTCGAGGGTGTACTGACCCTTGACGGGGTCGGCCTCGTCGAGGGCCTGGGAGATGGCCGCGGTCACGGGCCCCAGGGCGTCGAGATCGAGGTCTCCGGGACCGTCGACCAGATCCACGAAGACGCGCACGACCGAGTACTTGCCCGCCCGGGTGGTCTCCACGCTCTCGAGATGAAGCCCGGCGTCGTTGACGACGGAGACGAGCAGATCGGTGAGACTGCGGGCCAGAGCGTCAGCGCGCTTGCGCGGATCCTGACGCGGATCATGGGCTGCCATGGTCGTTCTTCCTCCCGTACTGGCCCGAGCCGAGGGCCCGGACGGACGCGGTCAACATAGTCAACATGGTCGAGGTGGTCGAGGTCGGGATCATGCTACCTGCCGTCTGTGGGAGGATTCCCCGGTGAACACTCGCCGCCCTCCCCTCCCCGCCCAGTCGAACGGCTCTCAGCCGCCCTACGGTGACCGGGTCGGCGCCAGGCCCCGTACCAGTGGCGACACCGGTGCGGCGGGCCACGGCCTGACGCGCCGCACCGCGGTGCTCGCGGTGGGAACGGCTCTGACCGCGGCGCTGAGCGGTTGCGGGCTGCGCCTGGGGAAGGGGCTCCCCGGCGTCCCTGCCGTCGGCCTCGGCGGCGGAGACCGCTCGTGACGGTCTGGCCAGGCAGGCCGCGCTCATCTCCTCCACCGCCGGTGTGGTCGCGCAGTCCGGCGGCGTGGACTCCACGACCGCTCCCCTGGCCGAGGGCGTGAAGCAGACGGCTGACGCCCAGCTCGAGACCCTGGGCGGAGTATGGCAGCCATGGCCCTCGCAGGTGCCCTCCGCCTACCCCACGGTGGCTCCGGTGCCGTCGGCCTCGGCGGGCGCCTCCGCACAGGACCTGGCCACGGCCCTGGCCGATGGATCGACGCTGGCCCGCCGCGCGGCGATCGCCGCCGCCTCGGAGCAGGATGCCCGGCTCTTCACCTCGCTGACGGTGGCCTGGAGTCTCCAGCATGATCTCTTCCAGCCGCCGAGCTCGGCGGACAAGCCACGGGTGGAGGTGGCGCAGGGCTCCAAGATCAGCTCCGGTCTGCTGACCTCCTACGACGCGGCCCGCTACGCCATGGAGGAGCTTGCGGCGCGCAGCGACGACTCCCAGCGCACTCGGGCGATCGCCGACGCCAAGGCCGCCACCTCCGTGGTCAACGCCGCGGTGGCCGCGGGCTCTGAGGACAAGCGGCTGAGCGCCTACGCCGCCCCGAGTGAGTCCACCGATCCCAACGTCAGCACCCAGGTGCTCTGGGCCCGGCAGGTGTGGTCCAACATCGTGTCGGCGGAGGTGCAGGAGGCCGGTTCCGCCAAGGCCTCCAGCCCGGCCCGCGAAGCGGCCGTCACCGGTGCGGTCGACGCCGCCCGGCGCGCCACCGCCTGGGGCGCGGACTTCTCCTCCCTGCCCGGCTACGCCGCCTGACGTGCGTCTCCTCGTAACGGCCGTGGCCGTCATCGCCGCCCTGGCGGCCGTGGACCAGCTCTTCTTGTGGATGGAGCGCCGTGGCTGGATCTACTGGCGGCGCCGCAAGCGCGACCCACGTGGCGCCCTCTCGGGTCCCATCGACAACGTCTTCAACCCGGCCCACGAGCACGTGGTTGAGCAGCAGGAGACCGAGGAGCGCCTGGCCGATCATCCAGGGCGACGCAGCCCTCGAGGTGAGACATGACGAGCGCAGCCGCCGCCACCGCGCAGCGCCCGCTGCGCCGGTGGGCACGTCGAGTGCCGTTACGCGACTACCAGCAGAGTCTCCTTGACCGGCTCCATCCCGACGACGGATCCACGTTGCACCTGCTCGCACCGCCGGGAGCAGGTAAGACTCTCGTGGGGCTGGAGCTGGCCGTACGCAACGGCCGTCGTGCGCTCGTCCTAGCCCCCACCACGGTCATCAGGGCCCAGTGGATCCATCAAGCGCAGAAGTTCTTCGCCTCCCCCTCCTCCGGCTCCCCTTCGGTCACTGGTTCCGTCGGCGCCCACCTGCCGAGCGCGCGTCTGGAGCAGGTGGCAGAATGCGCCGACCTGACGGTGCTGACCTATCAGTCTCTGGCCGTCGTCGACTCCTCCCCCGCCTGGAACGAAGCGGCCCGCTCGCGCTGGGTCACTGAGCTCACTGCTGACGGACGAAGCGCCGTGAGCGCCGAGGCGTGGTTGAGGCGGCTGGAGGCCGACAACCCCAGGGCCTACACCCGCGGGATCCGTTCACGCACCGCCATCATCCGCCGCCAGGTCGATGAGCTCGACGACGACGCCATCGACTCGATTCTGGGTCCCGGGTGCCCAGGGCACGCCTGGACGCACTCGTCACGCGGGAGTCGCCACCATCATCCTCGACGAGTGCCACCATCTGAGGGCCCACTGGGCCGTCGTCGTCCACTACCTCGCACGGCGCCTGAGGCGAGCGGGTCTGTCCCCCACACTCATCGGCCTGACGGCCACTGGACCTTCGGACGAGGACCGGTCATCCCGGCGCTATCGTGCGCTCCTGGGCGACGTCGACGCCGAGATTCCGGTTCCTGCCGTCATCCGCGCCGGTCATCTCGCCCCATGTCGTCAGCTGGCCTGGTTCACGCTCCCGTCCCCGGAGGAAACGGAGTTCCTGACCACCGCCGGAGAGAGCTCCATCACCGGGTGAGCGAGCTGCTGCTGAGCCCCGACGGCATCGACTACCTGCTTGAGGTTGTCGCCCCGCCCATGCCGTCCACGGCACCAGGTGGCGGGAGCGGGTCGAGACCGCTGCCCTCGTACTCGCTGGGCGGATGACGACCATGCCCTCTGCGACAGCGAGAGCCTCCTGAGGGAGGACGAGCTGGTGCGTCGGATCGTTGCGGGTTTCGACGCCGATCCGATGCTGGCCGCGTCCGCAGCAGCGCTGCTGCGCAGAACAGGCAGCTACCGGGGCACGGCTCTGAGCACCCGAGTTGTTCCGCTCCTGCCCGAGCTCGACCTGCTCGATCTTGACGATGAGCTCAGGCTCCTGGGTCGGTACGCTCATGACCGGCTCCTGGCAGCGCCGGAGCGCCGGCGGGACTGGGAGTCCACGCGCGAGCTGCTGAGAGGTTTCGGGCTGTACCTGACCGATTCCGGTATCCGGGCGGGACGATCCCCGGTGGATACCATCACTGCCGCATCCAGGGCCAAGGACACGGCTGTCATCGACATCCTGCGTCACGAGCTCGACTCCATCGGCGAACGGCTGCGGGCAGTGGTCGTCACCGATGCGGCCGAGCGCTCTGCTCATCATCGGGCGCTGGACATCCTGCTCCCGACCTCACGCCCCGGCCCTCCGGGAGGCGCGGTGCGCTGCATGAGCACGCTGCTGAGTGATGCGGATCTGCGCTCCTTGCACCCGGTGCTGCTGACCAGCTCCCGCCTGAGCCTGGCCAGCGGTGACACCTCGCTGCTGGATCGGCTGCGTCGGAGCACCGGTCTCGCACTCCCCGCCACCGATGACGGCTGGATGCTCTCGGTCACCGGGCAGGGAGTTGGCAGCGCCGGGCTCGTCCTGGCCGTCAGTGAGCTGGTCGCTGCCGGGGAGGTACGACTCGTCGTGGGCACCGGGGGCTGCTCGGCGAGGGCTGGGACTGCCCCGCCGTCAACACGCTCATCGATCTCACGGCGGCGACGACCTCGGCCTCAACGCAGCAGCTGCGCGGTCGCACGATGCGTCTGGACCCGGCTGGGGCCGACAAGGTCGCTCACAACTGGTCCGTCACCTGCCTCCCTGCCAGCTCATCCCCGACTGCGCTCCGGCCCCGGACCTGAACCGACTGCGTCGCAGGGCCGAGCACCTGTGGTCACTGGTGCGGATCGATGATCCCCGAGAGCTCCCCGTCTCGGCCTCCGACGAGCCTGGTGGCGCTCCTGTCGTCGAGACGGGGCCTCGATGCCATGCTGCCACCGGTCCAGCGCCGCCTTCTCGACAGACTGGGCTGACGGCGCCGCCCCGGAGGATATTGATGCGCTCAACTCCGCCACCCTGGCCGGCCTCGATCGTCGAGGTCGAGGCGCGGCGATGGCTCGCCTCAGGGCACCCGCGGCGCACCGAGTGTCACGACGCGGCCATGGCCGCGTGCTGGAGGCGGTCGAGATCACGAGTGCCCCGGGCCCTGCTGCGCCGGGGATCGCCCACGGCCTTCTGGAGCGCTGCGGCTCGCGCCGTTCTCGATGTCGTCCCTGTCGCGATACGACCTCACTGCGGACAGGGGACTCCTCTGACGGGCCCCGCCCCGACCTCGTGGTTCGCGAGTCTCACCGATTCGGCTCGGCGGATCGTCGTCCGCGGTGCTGATCGGCCTGGACGGGGTGGGGACCCGTCAGGTGCTCGGTTCGCCGACATCCTCACCGAGCTCCTGAGCTCCCCGGGGCGCCGTCCTCGTTTCATCCTCGAGGCCACTACCGCAACATTGGGCGCAGGGCATGGGCCGAGCAGCCTCTGAACGGGCTGCGGCGTCTCCTGGGAAGGCTGCTGGCGCTGGGGGCATGGAACCACGATGACAGTGTTCACCTTGCGGTTCCGACGGCCCTGGCCCGCTCACGAGCCGATATGGAGGCCTTTCGTCCCGCTCCTGGTCCACACGGGTGGGGTCCGTGCCGCTTCACCTGGTTGCCGATGCCGATGACGCGGCAGCGCTCCTGTCCTGCCTCGGCAGCGGTGGTCCCACCGGGACGAGTCGAGCCTGCGCCGTACCAGGCGCTGGCTGGAGGACTGAGCGGTTCCATGCCGCTCAGCGACGGGCAGTCTCCAGAGCGGCGCGGACGGTGGCGCTGAGCTCGGTCGCGGCGGCATCGGCGGGCACGGAGCGGCGCTCGCCGGTGCGGCGGTCGCGGATCTCCACGGTCCCTCCTTGGCCAGGTCCCGGCCGACGACCAGCGTGTAGGGCAGGCCGAGGAGCTCGGCGTCGGCGAACTTCACGCCGGCGGAGACCTTGCGGCGGTCGTCGTAGAGGACCTCGACGCCGTCGGCGTCGAGGGATGAGGCGATCTGCTCGGCGACGTCGAAGACGGCCTGGTCCTTGCCGGTGGCCAGGACCTGCACGTGGTAGGGGGCGATCTGGACGGGCCAGGTCAGTCCCTTGTCGTCGTGGTTGGCCTCGGCCAGGGCGGCCATGACGCGGCTGACGCCGATGCCGTAGGAGCCCATGGTGACCACGCGGGCCTTGCCGTTCTCGTCCAGGACGGTCAGTCCCAGGGCCTGGGAGTACTTGCGTCCCAGCTCGAAGATGTGGCCGATCTCGATGCCGCGGGCCAGGTGGAGGGGACCGGAGCCGTCGGGGGCGGGGTCGCCCTCACGGACCTCGGCGGCCTCGATGGTGCCGTCGGCGGTGAAGTCGCGGCCCATGACCAGGTCCAGGACGTGCTTCTTGTCGGTGTTGGCGCCGGTGACCCAGCTGGTTCCCTCCACGATCCGGGGGTCGACGAGGTAGCGCACGGAGCCGGTGAGGACCTCGGTGCCGTCGTCGAGCCTCTCCACGCGCCGCAGCGGGGAGTTCGGGCCGATGGCGGTGGGGCCGATGTAGCCGCGCACGAGCTCGGGGTGGGTCTCGAAGTCGGTGTCGCCGGCCATCTCGACCTCAGCAGGGGCGACGGCGGCCTCCAGACGCTTCATGTCGACGTCGCGGTCCCCGGGCACGCCGACGACCAGCAGCTCACGCTCGCCGTCGGGGTGGGTGAGGGTGACGACGACGTTCTTGAGGGTGTCGGCGGCCGTCCAGGCCCGCCCGTCGGAGCGCGGGTAGGCCTCGTTGCACAGCTCGACCAGGGAGTCGATGGTGGGGGTGTCGGGGGTGTCCACCACGCGCGCCGGGCCGACCCCGGAGGCGTCCACGGTCTCGGGGACCACGGTGGTGACGGCCTCGGCGTTGGCCGCGTAGCCGCTTGAGGAGCGCACGAAGGTGTCCTCACCGATCTCGCAGGGGTGGAGGAACTCCTCGGAGTGGGATCCGCCCATGGCGCCGGCCATGGCGTTGACGATGACGTAGTCCAGGCCCAGACGGGTGAAGATCCGCTCGTAGGTGTCGCGGTGGGCCTGGTAGGCGGCGGCCAGGCCGGCGTCGTCGATGTCGAAGGAGTAGGAGTCCTTCATGACGAACTCGCGGCCGCGGATGATGCCGGCGCGGGGGCGGGCCTCGTCACGGTACTTGGTCTGGATCTGGTAGACGACGGCCGGCGGGTCCTTGTAGGAGGAGTAGGGGTCCTTGACCGCGAGGGTGAACATCTCCTCGTGGGTGGGGGCCAGCAGGTAGTCCCCGTCCTTGCGGTCACGGAGCTTGAACAGGGTGGGGCCGTAGTCGTCCCAGCGCCCGGTGGCCTGATAGGGCTCGGCCGGCAGGAGAGCCGGGAAGTGGACCTCCTGGCCGCCCATGGCGTCCATCTCCTGGCGCACGATGTCCTCGATCTTGCGCAGCGTCCGCAGGCCCAGCGGCAACCAGGTGTACACCCCGGGGGCGGCCCGGCGGACGTAGCAGGCGCGCACGAGCAGGCGGTGGCTGGCGACCTCGGCGTCGGCCGGGTCCTCGCGCAGGGTTCGGATGAAGGAGGTGGAGAGTCTGTGCAGCACGGGGGCGATCCTACGGGGTATGGCACCCTCACCCCAACGCAGAGCGCCGGCCACGTCCCACCTCACCGGTGGACGCCCGTCTGTGGAACGCTCACAGCAGCACCGTGGCGAACAGGCCCACCTGCTCGAAGCCCAGGGAGCGGTAGAGCGCCATGGCGGGGGCGTTGTAGTCGTTGACATAGAGGGCTCACGACGCCGTCGGCGCCGACAAGGTCCCGACGCACGGCGTCCACCACACCGGCCAGGGCCGCCGCCCCGACTCCCCGGCCACGCAGGTCGGGGCGGGTCCATACGCCGGTCAGCTGGGCGATGCCGCCGTCCGGGGAGTGCCACAGGGCGCCGACGTCGGCCTTGAAGGCCACCGCCCGGGGCGATCCGGGTTGGGCCGGCCCACCTGCGCCGTCGTCGAGGACGACGTAGCTGCGCCGCTGCTCAATGAGCCAGCCGACGTGGCGCCTGTATCCGGGACCATCGGTGGTGGGGTCGTAACCGAGCTCGCCGATGAACATGTCCACCGAGGCCGGAAGGACCATCTCCGTCTCACTGGGCTGCGCTGGACGGACCGCCTGCCCCACCCAGGACAGGGACGGGTGACGGGGTCGGCGCGCGCTGCCCAGTCCCGCATGCGCGTGGGGCGCGGCGAGGACCGGCTGCCTCCAGCGCTCCTGGCGGGCACGCACCCCCTGCTCGCTGAGCGCGCCCCAGACCGCCGCGACGTCCCGGGCCGGCCCACAGACGGAACCGTGCCTGGACAGACGAGGCTCTGCAGTGCTCGGCCAGCGCCCAGATCTCACCGGCATCCGCCGCCCGCAGACCGTGCTCGGGGCGGCCGGCCAGACCGAAGGGCATGAGGGACCCGACCGACCAGGCCGCGGCGACTGGCTGCGCCAGTCCCCCGAGGGCGACGACGTCACCACGTCCCCAGCGGGACCAGCGCTGCATCTGCTGGACCAGGCTCACGGCACAGACCGGGTCGAGCGCGCACAGCGACATGACTCCTGACACCTGATCGGAGGGAACCGGTGTCAGGTGGTCGGCGTGACGCTGAGCGCGTCTCGAATCACGGTGCCGCAGGAAGCTCATACCCGTCAGGCCCGGGCGGGCGCTCGTCGCGCCCTGCCCTCACCGGTCCTCAGCCGGCTGCGGAGACCATGGGGCTGGTGCCGGCCAGGGCCTCCTCCCCGAGCTCCTCGGCCATCTCGGCGGCCATGGCCTCGGCGTGCTTGAGAAGGGTCTCGACGACCTGGTCCTCGGGGACGGTCTCCACGACCTGTCCGCGCACGAAGATCTGCCCCTTGCCGTTGCCCGAGGCGCACCCCAGGTCCGCCTCACGGGCCTCACCCGGGCCGTTGACGACGCAGCCCATGACGGCGACGCGCAGCGGTGCCGTGATGTTCTTGAGCCCGGCCTCGACCTCCTCCGCCGGGGTCCACACATCCACCTGGGCCCGGCCGCAGGACGGACAGGAGACGATCTCGAGCTGGCGCTGGCACCTCGCGAACTCCAGCAGCGGTGCCCGCCCTGACCTCCTCGACCGGAGGCGCGGACAGGGAGACCCGGATGGTGTCACCGATGCCCTCGGCGAGCAGGGTGCCGAAGGCGGCGCAGGACTTGATGGTTCCCTGGAAGGCGGGACCGGCCTCGGTCACGCCCAGGTGCAGGGGCCACTGACCTGCCTCCGACAGGAGCCGGTAGGCCTGCACCATGGTGACGACGTCGTGGTGCTTGACAGAGATCTTGAAGTCGTGGAAGTCGTTCTCCTCGAAGAGCCCGGCCTCCCAGGTGGCTGGGACTCCACGAGTGCCTCAGGGGGTGGCCTTGCCGTACTTGCATGAGCAGGCGCTTGTCCAGGGAGCCGGCGTTGACACCGATGCGCAGGGAGACGCCGGCGTCGGAGGCGGCCTTGCAGATGTCGGCGACCTGGTCGTCGAACTTGCGGATGTTGCCGGGGTTGACACGCACCGCGCCGCAGCCGGCCTCAATGGCGGCGAAGACGTACTTGGGGTTGAAGTGGATGTCCGCGATGACGGGAATGCGCGACTGCCTGGCGATGATCGGCAGTGCCTCGGCGTCCTTGTCAGTGGGGCAGGCCACGCGGACGATGTCGCATCCCGAGGCCGTCAGCTCGGCGATCTGCTGAAGGGTGGCGCCGATGTCGTGGGTCTTCGTGGTGGTCATCGACTGCACGGTGATGGGGGCGTCCCCACCGACGTTGAGGCTGCCGACCTTGATCTTGCGGGTCGGTCTGCGCGGCGCCAGGACCGGGGCCTGGGCACGCATCGTAGGGATGCCAAGAGCGATCGCTGCAGTCACCCGACCAGTATGTCACCAACCCCGCTCGGCCTAGCACCTCAGGTGTGTGGCATCGCTCCCGCCGGTACCGGTTTGCTCACGCCCTCGCAGGTCCTGCGGATCTCACAGCGGCGCCGCGATGTCCACCCACACCAGGACCAGGGCCATGACGATGAGCAGACCGAAGACGACCTGACCGACGGGCAGCAACCTGGCCGTGTCCACCGGTCCCGGATCGGGCTTGCCCTGCACCTTGGCGATCGAGCGCCGGATGCCCTCCCAGCAGGCCCCGGCCACGTGCCCGCCGTCCAGGGGCAGCAGGGGCACCAGGTTGAAGGCGAACAGCGCCAGGTTGAGGCTGCCCAGAAGCATGAGCATGGTGCTCACCCGCATCGACAGGGGGACCTCCCCGCCTCCGCCAGCACCGCCGCTGGTGGCCTGTCCGGCCATGCGCCCCATGCCCACCAGGCCCACGACGCCGCTGTCGACGCTGCGCTGCTCGATGCCCAGCGCCGCCTGGACGGCGTGATAGAGGCCGACCGGGAGGGTGGCGATGGCCTTGAGCGTCCCTCCGATGGCCTGCCCGATGAGAACCGGGATCTTGCCGGGGCTCTGGGGAATGGTTCCCAACGACGGGGAGATGCCGACATGGGGACGGGCCTGGGTGCGCACGGCCCCGGAGGCGTCCTTGACCGGGGCCCCCTGGCTGTCGCGAACGGTACGCTGGACCTCGACCGCGGTGACACTCACGGTGCGCTCGGCTCCGTCGCGCTCGACGACGACCTGGGTGGGGCTGGTTCCTCCGGCGGCGATCCGGGCCTGAAGCTCCTCCCAGGAGGAGACCTTCACCCGGCCCCACGAGACGATCCTGTCGCCGGCCCTGATACCGGCGGCGCTGGCGGGGCCGGTCGGGTCGGAGTCCTGGCAGGGGGCGTCCGCGTCGATGTTGGACGAGACGCAGGGTGTCACGGTCGACAGCGTCGTCGTGCGTCCGGGGATACCGACCACGCCGATGGCCACGGCCAGCAGCACGATCCCCAGGACCAGGTTGGTGAGGATTCCCCCGGCCATGACGATGAGCTTCTTGGGGACGCTGAGGTGGTAGAAGGCCCGGTGCTCCTCCCCGGGCTGGATCTCCTCCAGGGCCTCGGCACGCGCCTCCCCCACCATGCCCAGGCTTCCGTCCTTGCGCTTGCGGTCCGGCCTGCCGGGCTTGGCGGGCGGCAGCATGCCGACGAGCTTGACGTAGCCGCCCAGCCAGATGGCCTTGATGCCGTACTCGGTCTCTCCGCGCTTGACCGACCAGATCCTCGGGCCGAAGCCGATGAAGTACTCGGGGACCTTCACGCCGAACCTCTTGGCGGGGATCATGTGCCCGAGCTCGTGAAGGGCCACCGAGACACCGATCCCGATGATGAGGGATGACGATGCCCAGGATGTAGGCCAGGGTGGTGCTCACGAGTCCGCTCCTCCGTTTCGTGCCGCGATGAGCTCGTCGGCGCGGGTGCGCGCACAGGTCTCCGCGGCCAGGATGTCTTCGAGGCTCGGGGAGGTCAGACCCTCGTGCTCGCCAACGACGACCGCATCGATCTCGACGATGTCCAGCCACTCGAGGCCGCCGGCGAGGAGGCGGCGACAGCCTGCTCGTTAGCCGCGTTGAGCACGGCCGGGTGGGTGTCCGAGGCCGCCACGGCGCTGCAGGCCAGGTCGACGGCGGGGAAGGCGGCGTCGTCCAGCAGCTCGAAGGTCCAGCTGACCGGTTCGCTCCAGTCGTTGGGAGTCACCAGGCCCGACAGGTCGGGGCGCTCGGGCCAGGTCAGCCCCAGGGCGATGGGCAGGCGCATGTCAGGCGGGGAGGCCTGGGCGATGGTGGCGCCGTCGGTGAACTCCACCATGGGTGGATGACGGACTGAGGGTGGACGACGACATCGATCTGCCGGGTGCCATATCGAGACAGGAGGTGGGCCTCGATGAGCTCGAGTCCCTGATGATGAGGGTCGAGGAGTTGATGGTCACCACCGGCCCCATGTCCCAGGTGGGGTGCTTGAGGCGGCGGCGGCGCTGATCCGGTGAGCTCGGCGCGGCTGCGCGGAAGAGGCCGCCAGGCAGTCAGGACCAGCCGTCTCACCTCGCTGCGCCCGCTGACGACGGGACTGGTCAGTCCCTCTCAGTGGCGGCCGCAGGATGGGGTCTGGGCGATGGCGGGTGCTCAGGTCCACGGGGAACGATCTGGCCGGGTCGGTGAGCGCTTGACGAACCAGGGCGCCCCCGACGACGAGGGACTCCTTGTTGGCCAGGGCCAGGCGGGCTCCGCTGCCCAGGGCGGCCAGCGTGGGCAGCAGGCCCACGGAGCCGGTGATGCCGTTGACGACCGTGTCGTGAGGTTCCAGTCCGGCGACCTCAACCGCCGTGGTGGCGGCATCGGGGCCGGTGAGAATGGTGGTGACCGGGTCGGGACGGCCGGCCTGGGCGGCTGCGGCCCTCAGGGCCTGGCGCAGGCGGTCGGAGAGATCCTCTCCCCCACCGGTAACGGCCAGGACGGGGACCTCCCAGGCGATGGCCTGGCGGGCCAGGAGGTCCAGGCGCGATCCGCCGGCGGCCAGGGCGGCCACGTGCGGAGCGACCTCCCCCAGGCGTGAGAGGACCTCGAGGGTCTGGGTACCGATCGACCCGGTGGAACCGAGCAGAACCAGTCGCTGCGGGATTGGGGTAGGGGAAGGCAGTGGTGCGTGGCTGGTCATGGGGCGGTGGGTTTCCTCAGGACGAGGGCTCGACAGGCTCGACTCACTCGACGGACAGGAGGACCTCGACGACGCGCGCAGGTGGCGGTCGACACTGCGCTCCCCGTAGAGCCTGCGCCCCGGGCCCGACGGAAGACCGCTCCGCGCACCTCGCTGGAGGTCAGGGTGGTGTCAGGTCAGTAGCCGGCGATGCGGTCCATGAGGGCGTCGACGTCGGTCTTATCATACCCCTGCCCGGAGGCCGGGGCGAAGCGCTCGCCGGCGGGCGCAGGAGACGCAGGGTAGAGGGTGGTTGCGAGCTGGGTGACCCTGGTCCATCCAGGCCTGGCGGCCTCTGGCCACGAAGGCCGCGCGCCGGCGCTGGAGGAATGCGGCCTCGAGGCCGGTCGAGAGCCGCGTCCACGGCCTGGGGCTGGTAGCCGCGCAGAACGACGTCGAAGGCGACGGTGCGCACGCCCTCAGAGTCCATCTCGTCGAGCTCGCCGGCGTCAGTAGACTCGTGAGCCGTCTCGAAGTAGCGGATCCACCTGCTCAGGGCGGTAGCCCGGTCGCAGGAGCGCTGACTGGGGAACATGTCGCTCATGTCGTCTGGCCCTCTCCTGGTTGGAGTGCCTCGGTCGCGAGCTGACCGCAGGCACCGTCGATGTCGCTGCCTCGAGTGTCTCGCACTGTCGTGGTAATTCCGGCACGCCGGGCGTGTCAACGAACATATCCTGAACCGCAACCTCCGAGGCAGGTCCAGATGGACCCCGGAGTGAGGTTGAAACAGGATGGGGTTGACATGGGCCCACCCGAGTGTCCCTGCGGTTGAGCTCGTCAGCGAGCAGCTGGGCGCGCCAGGCGTGAGTCGTTCATGTCCTTGATGAGCGCGTACTCGATGGACACGCGCCGGCCGGTGGCAGAAAGTAGTCGTGGGCGGCGTCAGGCAGCTCGCCGACCTTCCACTTGGGTTGACGGGGATGGGCTCGTCGCGCAGCTCGTCGTCAGGCGCGTGCAGGGAGACGGCCAGGGTCCCAGCAGACCCTCACCGGCGAGCCTGCGGATGGGGAACAAGGCCCACGGTGGAGACGGTGATACCGCGGGCCGACAGGCCGAAGCCCTCAGGGCCAGGTCAGCTGAGGCCGGTGGAGGGGCGCCGACGACGTTCTTGTAGTTGACCATCGCTCACTGCCATGCCCAGAGCCACGTTGGACGGTCGGGCCGGTCCCCGGTCAGCTCCCGGCGGCCGAGGCCTGGGCGGCGTGGCGCACCTGCTCACAGTCTCCCGGTGGACAGGTTTGCGGGTCGAGGCCATCGACCAGTGGCGCAGAAGGGCGAAGCCGTGCCGCAACCGGCCTGGGAGGAGACTGCACAGGGGTGGTGCCGCTCCTTGTAGCGCATGGGGACGCTCTCGACGCGGACGCCGTCGTGCAGCTCCACAGGTGCTTGATGGTGCGTCCGCCGTCGGCACGCAGAGGCGCGCACAGGGGTGATGAGCTCGGGCGGCAGCTCGGCACTGCGCTGCTCGCGCTGAGCGGCGCGGGCAGATCGGTCACAGTCCGCGCTGTGACAGGTGAAGTGGGTGAAGTAGTGGCGCGAGGCGGGTCGGCCCGGAAGGAGGCGAGCGAGTCCTTACGCAAGCAGCCTTGCGTCCGGCCAGATCGAGGTCAGCCAGGTGACGGAGCCTTGCCGCGCGCCACCAGAGCTTTCACGAAAGGACAGGCGCGGCCTGGCGTCCGGGCTGGTAGCGCACTCGGGGGCTGGTCGGTGGGCATGACCTGGACCCGACCGTCACGCGGCCGCCCAGTGATACTGACGGGCTGCAGGCGCCGGGGCGCTGCTGTGCTCCGCGATGAGTTCACGCTCGTGCTCCTCGTGTCGGGGCTGGGGGAGGCCGGGCTGATCGATAGGGGGTGGGTGCGGCATGCCGTCCTACTTTCACCAGGAGGGTGAAGGCGGCAGACAAGTGGGGGCTGCCACGAGGATCAGGTCGAGGCGGTCCATGAGTTCCGCAGTGTCCGGGCAGGGCGTGCCATGTCTATGAGCCCCAGATCGCGGGCAGGGACTCCCAGGTCGCTAGGTGGAGACGACCACAGTGCAGGCGCCTGGCACAGCTCCGGCCCCAGGGGGCCGTCAATGGCCGAGACGCATCCGGCCCCAGTCGCCACCGCCGCCAGCAGGGGCCCATCAGTCCCTCCAGGACTTCTTGCGGCGGGACCGAGGCGCCAGGGGTGAGCGGCCGAAAGGTGATGTCCGGCCATCCACCCGCCGGTGTCGTTGGCGGCCGCCAGACGATGAGCATCATGACTTTTCCACTCCGTGATCCTGCGCCAGGAGCAGGACCGCGAAAAGCCAGCCAGGGAAGGGCAGGTAGGTGGCGGCGAAGACCAGGGCGGCCCGCGGCGCTGGAGCGTGAGCGACGGACCTCGTCATGGAGCCTCGGTGCAGGGGATGTCGTGACCGCAGCCTGCTCGAGGACCAGTTTGACCTCCGCCTCGGCCTGGTCCAGCAAGCTCCTGGGACGCAGGCACCGCAGCGAGTGGCGACGCAGGCCCCAGGCCGCCTCAGCTCCCACCTCCCAGGCGCACGGAGTTCAGGGTCCCCAGCCACGCAGCGCCAGAGGCAGACGGATGCGCTTGCAGGCGAGGCGGCCGCCCATCCACAACGCCCGCGGACGGCGGCGACGGCACCCACGAGATGACCTTGTGGAAGCCAGGGGGCCCAGGACCACGGCGATGGGCGACCCGCCACCCCGATGGCGGCGGGCAGGTGCGTCCCGCCCGCCCGGTGGCGGGCGGAGTCGTGGTTGCGCGTGGGGCGCAGGTTCAGCAGAGGCGACACAGGGAGCTCACAGGAGTTGACGGGACGGGGCGGGAGGCCAGGTGGAGGGGACAGCCGATCCCGAGGACAGACAGGTCAGACCTCGAGAGCTCGCTCTCCTTGGCACTCAGGGCGGCATCGATCTGCTCGACGAAGCGCTTGGTGAGACCGTCGAGCTCGTGCTCAGCGCGCGAGCGTCGTCCTCGCCAGCCTCGCCGTCGCTTCTTGATGGCCTCAGGCTCCTTCTAGCCAGCCTTGCCGCGCGATACCACGCACCTGGACGCGGGAGTCCTCGGCGCGGGGCAGGCAGCGGCGTAGATCCTCACGACGCTCCTCGGTCAGTGCGGCAGGGTGACGCGGATGACGGTGCCGTCATCGGTGGGAGTTGACGCCGAGGTCGGACTCGCGGATCGCGGTGACGATCGTCCTTCATGCGGAGCGGTCGAAGGGGCTGACCGGGACGGTGCGGGCCTCGGGGATCGTCAGGAGGCGAGCTGCTGGAGCCAGGGTGGGGGCGCCGTAGTAGTCGGCAGTCCCGTTGAACATCGAGGGTTGCGCGCAGCCGGATACGGATGGTGTGAGCTCGCTCTTGGCGGCCTGAAGGGCCTTGTCCATCTGTCCCTCGGCCTCGGAGCATGACGTCGTCGATCATGGGTGCTTCCTTTGCTGGGCGGTCGTGGGTTCGTCAGGTGGTGATCAGCCATCGTGGGGATGGCCGCAGGTTGGGACAGTGTGCTGGCCGTCTGCGCCGTGGGCGGTCACGGAGCCTCGAACAGGAGACCGTCAGCCCGCCGTCAGCCCCGCAGCCGGTTGATCGCCGCGAGCGAGTGTCGATTCTCTCACCCAGCAGGGCGCGGGTGATGTTTCAGAGCTCTCCATGCCGAGAGACGCGCATGGCCAGACCGTTGTCGCGGCACAGGGCGAAGGCGGGCGTCGACCACCTGGAGGCCGTCGTGGGAGCTCGTTCGTAGGTGAGCTGGTCGAGGCGCTGGGCCTCAGGGTTCTTGCGGGGTCGGCGGTGAGACGCCATCAACCCCGTTCTTGCCCACAGGCGCTCGTCGCGGTGGGTCTCAGGGCGCGCTGGGCCGGACGGTGTCCGTGGAAGTAGGGCAGGCCAGCACCAGCGCCGAGCACGACGACACGGTTCTTCTCCATGTGACGGATGGCGCGCAGGGGATGTAGGACTCGGCGGCCTGTCCATGCGATGGCTGTCTGGACGCGGGGCGGGCACCCGCCTTCTCGATGAAAGTCCTGAAGGGCCAGGGCGATCTGACGGTTCAGCATGCCCATGATAATCAGCGCTGGGCGCGATCCATGCCCCGCGACGAGAGCTCAGCGCCATGAAAGAAGTTCCGCCTCCGACGACGACGGAGACCTGGACTCCGCGCGTACGGCGTCGGCGATCTGACGGGCGGCGTCGGAGACGACATCAGGGTCAGACCTATTGATCCACCGCCGAAGACCTCACCCGAGAGCTATGGGTAGAACACGCCTGGGGTGCGTGCCCGTGGGCGACGCGGTCGTCACGACCAGTTCCTGACTCATTGCGCTATATCTCCACTGGGTTCGGTGGGCAGGCTTCGCACAGCCTATCCCCCGTCCGCAGAGGCGCCAGGCCACGATGACGAGTCAGCGGATGGTCAGACACGCCATGGGACGAGCACCCTGAGGCATGCGTGAGGACGCGCTCCCGGAAGCGGAGGTTTGATGGATGCCGACGGTGAGGACGACATGAGCGGGGCGGGGCACGGCATGGTGCTCGTGCCCCGCGATCTCGGATATCACCGGTGGAGCCGGCCTCACCGCACACTGGGCGGGCCGAGCCTGAGGGTGAGCGGATCAGGCGCCGACCCGGAAGCGCACAGAGACCGGTCAGCTCGCCGCCGGTGGCCCTCGACGATCTTGCCGACCGTGGTCTTGGGGTCCTTGGCGAAGGCCTGGCGTCGATCAGGACGTTCTCATGGAAGAAAGCCACTGAGGCGTCCTCGACGATCTTGGGGATGGCCTTCTCAGGCTTGCCCTCGGCGCGGGTGGTCTCCTCGGCGATGGCGCGCTCCTTGTCACGACCTCGGCCCGGCACGTCGTCGCGCGGTGGCGTAGGCCGGTGAGTGGCGGCGATGTGCATGGCGACGTCGTGAGCCACCTCGGCGGCCTTGGCAGTCAATGCCACCAGGACGCCGACCTGGGCGAGCGGGTCAGGAGTTGGTGCGGTGCAGGTGAGCTCGATCTTGTCGGCCTCGAGGCGGCCGACGCGACGCAACGATCTTCTCGCCGATGACGGCCTGCATGCCGTCGGTGAGCTCCTTGACGGTGGAGCCGTCGACCTCGACCTCGGCCAGGGCCTCAGCGTCGGTGGCGCCGGAGTCGAGGGCGGCGGTGAGGACCTGCTCGGCGTGGTCGAGACTCTGGTTCTTGGCCACGAGTCGGTCTCGGCGTTGATCTCGACGGGGACGCCGACCTGGCCGTTGCCGAGTCGACGACCTTGGCGGCGGGAGCCGGCGGGACGGCGCGGCCTCGCGCAGCGATGCCTCTAGTGCGCTGGCGCAGATGATCGCTGGCCTTCTCGGCGTCGCCGTTGGCCTCGTCGAGGGGCCTTCCCGACGTCGAGACATGCCAGCGCCGGTCTTCTCGCGCAGCGCTGCCAGTGTCAGCGGTGGTGATAGTTCGCCATGAATGTCTCCTGGTCAGTCGGTGACTAATAGACGTGTGAAAGGACGAGTAGAGGTGTTCACGGCGCGTGGACGCACGCTGTGAACGAGGAGCTGAGGCGATGTGCCGAAGCTCAGGCCTGCTCAGCGGCAGAGCCTCGGCGGCCTCAGGCGCGCCTCGGAAACGACGCGTCGGCCTCAGCTCCGGCGAGGCCTGGGCCTCCCACTCGGGCGGCGGCTCCAGCGTCAGCGGCGGCGACCTCGGCCTCCTCACCGGTGCGGGCGCGACCCGCCGGGGCAGGCCAGCAGACCCTCAGCGGTGGCGTCGGCGGCAGACACGCAGGTGAGTAGGGTGACGCGCGGATGGCGTCGTCGTTGCCGAGGATACGTCAGGTGGCCTCGTCCGGGTCGCGGTTGAGTGATCCCAGGATGGCGATGACCAGGATCGAGCTGGGCCTCAGAGATGACCGGTGCTCCTTCTTCAGTCTCGACCCACACGGCCGCGGAGCTTGCTCGTATCGCGGATACCGCCAGGGTGCGCTGGAGCTTGTCCTTCTCGCGGCGCATCATGAGCGGCTCCTTCTTAGTGCAGCCGGGCCAGCCACGTCATCGGTCGATCTGCTCGAGCTCCTTCATGACCGGTCAGGCAGGCGCGCACGGTGGAGAGATTGAGTGAGCATGCCGCCCAGCCCAGCGCTGGTTGACGTAGGAGCATGCCCGAGCGCTGGGCCTGCTCAGCCACGGCGGCTGGGCCCTGCTTCTTGGTTCCGACGAACGGATGTTGCCGCCGCGGCGGCGATCTCCTGACGAGCGTGAAGCAGTGTGTTGATGCCTCAATGGACTGCTGGAGTCGATGATGTGATGCCGATTGCGCTCGGTAGGATGAAACGCTCATCTTCGGGGTTCCAGGCGGTCTGGTGCAAGTGGACCCACGCCAGTCAGAGCTGGCGCATGTGACGACAGCCGTGCGGTCCTTCCGTGTGTGCCGGTTGCTCGACGCACGATCATTCAGGGGACAGCCGGAGCTGTGACTCGAGGCGCGTCCGGAGTTCTTCTTATAGGGTTCTTCCCGTGGTTTCGCGCAGCATGCGAACGTGACCGGCTGAGGCCAGCGGACGGGCTAGTGCCTGCGACGCGCACCCGCTCACCGTGGCGAACCGTGACCGGGACCGCGACCGTGTCGCGGAGGGACGTCGAGGATGCTCGGTGCAGGCAGCGAGTCATGAGGCCCGTCTCCGCTGACGCGGGCGATCCGCAGAATGCTGCGAGGCGAGGGACTATCACGGGGCTGGACTCTGCCGGGGCCGAATCAGCCGTATTCAGAAGTCATTCCGATCACCACAGGCGCTTCCTGATGAGGGGCTTTCCACAGGGCCGATCACCTCCCGTCGACCACGGGCGGTCGGCCGCACTCTGAGGCATGCAGCCAGAACGTTCCCAGCAGGACCATGCAGGCAGTCACAGCACTCTGGCCGTGTCCCGCGTCTCACGCCGTCCTTTTGCCGCTGCGGCAGCATGCGCCTCTGCACGGCTCACTCTGCTGCCCGGGCACCACCGGCTCAGGGCGAGCGCGATCACCATTCAGCCCCCAGCGCCGCGGGACCACAGTTCGGTCCCACCGATCAAGGCCGGTGAATTTCCCAGACTGGCAGGGACTGCCAGAACCCCGAAGTGATCCCTCTTTAGCCTCGTCAGCATCAACCTCGTCTGGCCTCAATTTCTTCAGCGCTAGTCCTCGGCTCATTGAGGGAGGCGGGAGGGAGGCAGTCAGGAGGAACGGACCCGGGGCTGCGGACCCTCAGCGACCGCAGGAGGCGCCACCGGTGGCCGACCCAGCGCACCGGCCACCGTGGTGGGACTTCGATCCGCCCCGCCGTCGTGTGGGGCCGCGGACCGAGTCGATCTTGCGGCTGCTGAGGGCACAGATCACGGCGCCGCCGCGGGGACCGATCGCTAGCGCGCGGCATGGTGGCCGGACGTCCCGTGGTCTCCGTCGATCACGCCGAGCGGGATCCGCACCCCCCTGAGGCCGGTCGACCGGCTGTCAGCGCAGGTGACACGGTGGGAGCGGGACAGGTCATCGGCACCTGCTTCCGGGGCACCCGCTCGGACGCGGTCTACGCCCTGCACTGGGGTGCGCTTTCCGACAAGACCCTCATCAGCACGCGCCTGCGGCGGCCGTCATCCGCCTCAAAGCCCCTTCACGCAGGAACCAAGGCTGACGAGTTCGCTCAGGCCGAGGGGCTGCTCAGCGACGCTGCGCAGCCGCTCGCCGAGACGTGGGTGTAGCGCTGGGTGGTGGCCAGTGAGGGGTGACCGAGGGCTCCTGGACGCTACGCAGGTCCCGCTCCCCACAGGACGTGGGTGGCGGTGCTGCATGCCGCAGTCCGTGCAGGCCGAGATCAGGGACCTGAGCGGCCAGGACTGGGCAGTGGACGACATCAGCCCTGCGCCCTGGGATCGATGCGTCGCCCCCACGCTCCGAGAGAAGGGGCACCTCCGCCGTCGACAGCGAATCTCTCTCACCCGCGCCGCGCAGCCATTCCTCCAGTGCTCTGGCGGCGGGCGGCCCGTGGGGACGGTCCGTTCCTTGCGGCCTTCACAGGACTCGTAGGGGTCCGTTGGAGTGGTCGAGGTCAGCGACATCAAGACCAGTGAGCTCAGTTGCACACCCGCCATGCGCGTGCCCGTCTGATGATGCGAGATCACGCACAGCCTAGGACCTGCCGTCGAGGCGAGGTCCGCGCGGTCTTGAGCAGCTGCGAGGCCTGCTGAGTCGTCAGCACGCCGGGCAGGCGGTTGTCGGCACGCGGGCGCGCCGCGAACGCGCGGCGACGTCGGAGGCGAGTCCGCCTCGAAGGCCCAGGAGAGGTCCCTCGCCGAGGCCGGGCGACGGGCTAGGTGGCACGTGGTGACCGCTCGCGGCTGCATCGCGGCAGACCCAGTCCCGCAGGTCCACGCAGGTCGGGGCAGCCAGGGCAGGGTCGACGGCTCACCAGTGCCTTTCTCGCCGACGCAGAGGCTCAGCAGGTCACCCGGCGTCGACGAGATGACGCGCACGGTGTGCGGACCAGGTCCGTTGCAGGGCCAGGTGGCTGCGGTAGGGCGACGCTCAGCACGTCGCTAGACTGGCAGGGCCCCATGTGACGGTCCTCGCTGGCGAATGACGTGGGTGAGACAGCTATAACAACGTGGTGACCTGCCGGGCGGACCTCACCGTTCGCTGCTCGTCGCGTTTGTAATGGGTCCATTTCCAATGCGCGGCAGGTCACCAGCCCCTCACGCTCCAAAGCTCGCATGAAGCCGATACGGTCCATTGCGGCAAAGCCCACCCTTGTCAGTGATCTGTGAGTCGGACCCGTACTCATCGGGATCCGCGATCTGCTCAATGAGAACTCCGCCGAGGATCTCAGGCCACTGGAAAGAATCCAGGCGCACGGATGAGCCAAGAACCTTGAGGGGCGTCGACCATCCGCGGGTCCACCAGGATCGAAATGACCTGCCGGAATGACTCTGCATCCTCCAGCATCGCCCCTCCGCACCCTCTCTGTGCGCGGCTCGAGTTCAGGCGAGCATATCACTCGTCCTGAAACCGGCGTTCCGACACGAGACGCATCAGTGCCGAGGACGGCTTGGCCCAGTAGATGCCTGGCGATAGGGACCACCACACCGAGGCTGAGGGGCGTCAGGTCTCGAGAAGAGGATACTCAGGCGAGACGGCGGCTGCAGCCAGGCTGGAGCGGAGGCGAACAGCGATTGAGCTGCAGCGACATGAAGTGCATGGCGTGCGCCGAGAGGTCTGCCAGTATCTGAGAGGTCAACGCAGGACGACGAGCAGCAGCCAGCCCTCTGCCCGAGACGCGGGCAGGTTCTCCCCACGCAGTATCGCCACCACAGACACACGCAGCGCTGCACAGACTGGTGGTGCCATGATACGTGGCGCGGGATACTCTTTCGCGGCCCCTGGGCGACCGCCAAGAAATCCCGTGTAGAAGAGTGCCGTGGCCAGAGATATCGCATTTTCCCTAGCGAGGTGCTCCGGGGTCCGTATAGACACCGACCGGGGGTCAGGGAGAAAGCGGCCCCGATCGCCAGGATCGCCGGAGAAACGGAAGTCTGACATCAGAGACCTCCTGAAGGCACCCCACCCGTAGATCGCCGCGGCGAAGGGGACAAGATTGGCCAGGAGGTTGGACTCAGCCAACGTGGTGTGGAGGAAGGCGACATGTTCCACGGGCACAGGTCGATCGCCGGAGAGCGCCGCCCAGGGGCGTGGTGACGCATGGTCACGAAGGGCGCATGCGTTCCCGCGCTCGGGACCTGCGTCGCAGTCCGACCCCGGTGTCGAGCAGGAGCGGCATGGGGGCGGCGATCAGGACCGGAAGCCGCCGGTGGCGATCGGTCGGCCTCCACTCAGCCGAACAGAACACTCCCAGGCGCCGACTGTCCCACTGCGAGCACTGCGCGCAATCGCTCCCTCCTCTCACCCGACCACCGACGGCGGCTCAGATGCTGCCATCTCACCCTCCTCTCTTAGCTGCCGCTTTCTCATCAGCCGACCGTCAGCAGCCGCCTCAAGCGGCGGCTCCCATCCAGCGCGACGATGCGACTTTACCGCAGCACCATAACACAAATGCAATAGCGATAGGTCGATTCATTGAGAACTACAGCTGCTGACGAGGGCCCGCGTCCTGCGGGTGCTGGCGCTGCCGTGAGCCTCTATCGCAAAACCCCCATGGGCACGCTGGCCCAAACAAGCAGAACAAGCCGATCTGAGGCAATTCCGAAAGTGTGCCTCCGGGTGCTAACGTCTTCCGTAACCAGTGGCGGTGCGCTCCACTTCCTCAGGCTCAGGGATTCCCCGGTGCCGATCTATCTCATGCAGGACAGCGAGAGCGGACGATGGACTCGGTGCTCGCCGCGGCCCCAGGCCGGCATGCAGCATCCAGGACAGGGGAGGCGTCCGGGTCAGCCCGTCGAAGTCCGCCGCCGATCAGCGCGGGTCCCTGCTCTGACGGCGTCCGCGTCGACGGTGCCCAGGGGTGTCAGCAGCTCAGGGCGTCGTCGGTGTCAGTGATACAGACGCCTTGCCGCCGAGGACGGTGGCGTCCGACCGAGACATGGGGTCACGGGGCCGGGGACGGCGCATGCCGCTCAGGGCGCAGTGGGCGGTGGACAGAACTCGAGCCGGCGCCTCCGCGGTCGCGCTGATCGCTGCGCCGACGCGGTGCGTGAGACGGACGGTGGCGGCGGCTGACGGCCATGGCCTCTCCACCAGCGCCCGCGATGACCGCCTCCAACACTCGGTGCTGCCCACCGGGTGAGGCGATCCACTCCGGCGGAGACCGACACGGTTGGTCCCTCCTGCAGTGCCCGCGGTGGGCGCAGGCATCGATCCGAGCGCCCCGGAGACGATCGGGACCGCGCCTGGCCCGTCCTCGGAGGCCAGCGAGTGGCACTCCCTCACCATAGCGGGTTGGGCCGGGCCCCCACAGCGCCAGGCGCAGAGCGCTGGCCGAGTCCCACCGGCATCCGCTGCTCACGTACGGGCTGACCCGGCGCCCACGACGCTCTGGGCATCGTCGTCCTCAACGGCCCCGGGCGCCCCTCCTCCAGTGCTTGTCCTCGGGTCGCGGCGTTGACCAGCGATGGGTCCCACATGCCCACAGAGCAGAAGGCGGGTGCTCCAGCTCGATGAGCGCCCGGTAGCCGCGGGCTCGGGAGTGCAGGCTCCACCGAGGACAGTCGAGTGACATCAGGCTCATGACGGATCTGAGTCACTCAGACGCAGCGCCACCAGGCGCGAGCCTAGACCCAGCAGGTGCTGATGTCACCGGTACCGGACATCCCCGGGGCGGCTGCGCGCCGCCCAGGCTCGGAAGATGCTGTCACTGGGGTCGACGCCCTCCTCCGCCATCATCAGGGCGGGGCTGGCCAGCTGCCACCGCCACACCGTGAGCTGCGGTGGCGCTGTTGGGCTCGCCAGACGGGCCCAGCCGCGTGCCAGCGCCGGATCACTCGATGTCGTAGGGCGGCTGCGCTCCTGGGTTCTCCGGGCGAGGGCGGTCCGATGTGAGTGAGGCGCGGGTGTCGGCGTCCTCGAGATCGGCGGTCAGGCGATCAGAGGACGGTCCCACGCGAGGAGGTCCCACGTTCGAGGCGGTCAGGCGGCGGCTGGGCGGGGCGCTGGAGTCACCGTCAGGGGCCTCTGGTAGGGGCCGGGGCCTCGGCGTTGAGGCGCACGGTGTCCCGGCAGTCACGTCCGCGGCCCTGCGACAGGCACCACGCCGGACGCTGCGCCACTACGGCGCGGACTCCACCGCCGCTGAGCGAGATCAGCAGCAGCACTGGCGCACCGACCTCCGACCGTGATGTCGACGGTCAGCGTGGACGGACGTCGTGAAGTAGCGCCGCCGCTGCAGCGAGGATGCGGTGCGCACGCCACGCGCAGCTCACGCGCGCGGGGTTGGCGGCCAGGACGGCTGGAAGGCGGCCGGTGGCTGGCTCGCCCCGCCGACGCGGTCGATGGTGCCACTCCCGCAGCTGGCGCGGGCGGTCAGGACGCCCGCACTGAACTCAGGGCCTCGTCGAAGAGACGCCGCGGTGAGCCAGGAGACGTCTCCCGCGGGGCGGGCTGGATCCGCCTCAAACAAGCCGCCCGAGTCGCCGTGTGGTGCGGCGCGCGCAACGGCAGCCGGGTGATGAGATCCGTGGGCGGGGTCAGTAGAGCCACAGGTACTGAGGAGGTGACGGTGACGGCATCGGTCCTGCTAGGGGCGGCAGGATGGAGAGGCGGTCTCTCGGCGAGCATGGTCTTCCCTGTTCCCAGGGTCCCACCATCGCTGGGGGTGATGGCACGCCGGCGACCTCGAGCGCCTGGCGGGACCTCGCTCTGCAGCAGCATCGGCCGGGTCAGCGGCTCGGCGTCATGGTCCCGGGGGTCGTCGAGGGCATCGTCTGTTCCGGCCTCGGTGATCTGCTCCACCGCGCACCGCACGGCCGCGCTCAGGCGCCTCCGTAGCGCTCGACAGGCTGGCCGACGTGTCGGACGGCGGTGACCAGGCGCCGGGGACGAGCTCGGCCTCGGCGGCGAGCCTCCTGGGCGACGACGATCTCCCTCCACCCCGGCAGCGCACCGACTGGACGCTGGGAAGACACCGCGAACAGGTGCACAGGCCGTCAGCCCAGGCTCACCGATGTAGACGGTCCGTCCAGGGCCCGCCCGGACCGTCGTGACCGCGCGCTCCCAGGACAGCCAGGGCGAGCGCCAGGTCAGTCGGTCGGTCTTGCGCAGGTCCGCCGAGGAAAGGTTGACGGTCGGGGCGCTGCTCGCTCAGGTGACGCCACGGGTGCTCAATGACGGCGAACGCTCACGCGACTCTCGCACTGCGGTATCGGGGAGGCCACGAGGGTGACCCGGGCGGGCCCTGGACGGGTAGAGCCTCGACGTCGACGATGTGCCAGCCGGCGGTCAGCGGCTGACAGTGAGCGTGCGCTAGCCCCGCCATGCGTCCACCGCGGTGGTGAAAGCGCAACGGCGCAGGACGCGCGTCGCGCAGGAGATGGGGCGACGTCGCGAGCGCATGCCGGTGTGCGGCGGGGTCCTCATGGGTGCCAGTGGCCCAGGCAGCCGCCAGAGCGCGTAGCCGGGCGAGCTTGCGGGTGTCGACCGCGAGCGCCGGTGGTCCCTGGCGCCGCTGCGGGTCTGGCCTCAGCGATGACGAGCCTCGGCTGGCCCGCCTCTCCGGGGGCGCCGACGGTCGCGCTGCGCCCGGCTCGCGGTGCGCGTGGGTGGGTTCAGGGCGATGATGTCCGAGCTCGCCGCGTAGGCCCGTGCTCCGGACGCCAGTTGCGCTCAGGACCTGCCGCCCGATGTCCTCCAGGTGGGTGCGGCGAGGTCCTCGCCGCAGCGTCCGGTGCGTTAACGAGATATCGCGAGAGACAGCTCTGCGGCACCCGCTTTCTGGGCCCGAGGCTGTGTGAGGCGCGTGTTCGCCGCCTCGCTGTGATCGCCGTTTCTTTCCGTTGTGGCTGCTACGACCTGGTCGGTCATCCGATCACCCTCCGCCACTGGCCTGAGGCGGATCAGGCGGTGCGCGCCATAGATCCCATCGGCTCTGTGGACGCGCGCTGGCGAGAGACGTCCTGTGGCCCCGGCGAGCACGGGGCCGCGATCAGCGAAACCGAACTGCCACGGAACTGGCGGCGCAGCGATCAGGAACAGGTCGAGGAGGATATCCATCTCAGCGGTGAGCTCCTCGACGTTGACGTCATGAAGGGTGACAACGTGGACGGACTTCACGAACCGGGAGGCGCGGTAGATGTCCCACGCAGGCGTCGCACGGCGTGGCTCGAGAAGAACCTCACCACCGTTGGTGCGTACCTGGACGTCAACGGCGTTGTAAGAGTAGAACCGCCGTTCGGTCTCACCACGTGGGAGAACAGGGGAGGCGACGTCACGGTACTCCCGGTACGGCGGGCTCAGCTCGTTCTCATAGGACTCGGGTCTTCTGCGCTCACCGGCCCATCAGCCCGCACGGCCGCTGGGCGGCAGGCCGCGGGGCGAGTCGGCCCTGTCAGCCGGGCATCCGCGTCAGCCGTGGCGGTGGTCAGGCCAGGCAGGTGCCAGCTGCCGAGTGCTGGTCACTGGCCCCAGTGCGCTGAGTCATGATCGCTGGGCCGGTGAGGCGTAGCCCACTGTTGGGAAGCCCACCGCCGGGTCATCGGATCGACCAGCGAGGGCGTCCCGTTCGACCTGTGCCGGGATGCTAGCTGGCGGCGACGGCGCACCGAGCGTCGGCCTTGACCTCCATGTGCACGGAGGGGTGACGCAGCGGCGATCTCGGGAAGCAGCCTCGGGCGAGGGTGCTCTCAGGGCGGTGAGCAGGTCGGGCTGGGGGCGGTGGGTCGGTCAGCCGCCGTCGATGATGATGCCGGGGCGTGTCCGCGATCGGCGACCTGCTGAAAGACGCTGAGACCCGCCGTTCTCCGCTCCGACGATGCCGCCTCATCAATCTCGGCTGGAGAGTGGGGGCGTGGGCGACCGCGTGGATCACGAGGCCGCTGCGTCTGGGATCGACCAGACCCTGCGCGCCGGGCCGTCAGCTGCTGGGTCAGCGGGTCCTCAGGGAAGCCGTCATCGTTACGCACGCCACGATCGCCAGCCCGACCTGACCGGCGGCCAGGCCCATCCGACCGACCTCGTCCAGACCGCCGACGCAGTCAGTAGGTCTCACAGCCGCGCCTTCTCCAGGCGCCAGTCGGGGCGATGTACGTCCCGGGACTCACTCATTCTCCCCGGGCCTGCTCCCGGTCAGCCCGCTCCGCCAGGCGTCGGGGTATCAGCCCGGCCCACGGGCGCAGTCCCGCGACCCGTCGTTGCCGGGTCCTCACAGCACCACGTCGTCCTCAGGCGCGCTTGCCGATGAGGCCTGCGACGTCTCCTCTCGAGCCGTTCCCCACCCGTCTGCCCGGGTGCCAGGCGGGCGGACGATGCGAGACAGCGTTGCCTCCTGCGCGGGTACGTCTGAGCGCGCTCCCCTCCTCCCAGAGTCGCCTACCGGCTCAGGGTGCCCGTCACTGGAGACCCCGCTAATGACCCCGACCATTCATCAGCGGCACGAAGCCGCCATGACGTCATCGCGGTGGTGGCGGGAGTCAGCCGGTTGCCGGATTTGATCACGAGACCACGCACGTAGCCCGACGGGACGGTGATATCGAAGGACGTCAGGGACGGGGACTGACCGTCGCGGCGTGGGGCTCCATATCGCGACACGATGACGCTGGTAGTCCCTTACCATCAGCGACCACGCAGTGCGCCTCCGACACCGATGACCCGCTTGACGGTGATGGCCGGTGTGCTCGGGCGGAAGATTCCATGAGACCATGATCGTCAGGCGGCGCCGCGCGCCCGATCGGCTCCGGCGTAAAGCCGAGTCATCAGGGTCGATGAAGACGGTACGTCTTGCGCGACGTCACGGGCCGTACGCGGGACCGCGACCTTGTCGTCGCGCGGTGCGCTCCGCTGGAGCGAGGGGATCTCGTAGATCTGGACGACGGAGGCCCGCAGGAGGGCCGGCACCAGGATGACGACTGCCACCACGAGCACCAGTCTGATCACCCGTTGGTCTGAGGGCTGGTCTGCGGCGGAGGATGGCGGGGGCACGTGCCGGCAGAGGGCTGGATGGAGGAGGCAGCTCGATGGGCCCGTCATCGGGCTCGGGGTCGCGTCCGGGTCGATGAACGGGTCTAGTCCACTCATCGCTGTCGTCGACCGGAACGGGGTTCGGAATTCTCCGGTGCTCTCAGGAGACTACGGGACTCCTGGAGAGTCCTGACGGCGAGCTGCAGGCCGGGTGATCGCGGACCGGGAGGTCCGAGCCGATCTGAGAGGGATCAGCCTGTTTCGAGGTCAGCCCGACGTCGTCAGCCCATCCTGCACCCGGTCTCACCGTGCTCCTTCCCCCAGAATTGATGGACATGGGTCCGCCGCTGCACGGCGGTGAAGATGTGAGCGCGGACGAGGGGCTCCAGGCGCCGCCTCCAGAATGCAGGCGCTCAGTCCTCGCGACGCTCGCCAGATCTTGGCGGCCTTACCCGAGTTGCGCAGGTAGTAGAGCTTGGCGCGAGCACCTGGCCCTGGTGACCTCGATCTTCTCGATGGAGGGCGTGTGGACGGGAAGGTTCGCTCGGCACCGACGCCGAGGAGACCTTGCGGATGGTGGTCTCGGACGCCCGCCGCCCTGGCGCGCGATGACGACGCCCTGGAAGACCTGGACGCGGTGCGGGATCCCTCGCGCGGCAGACGTGGACTGAGGGGTGTCCCCAGGGCGGAAGGAGGATGTCGTCGCGCGGTGATGCGGCGTTGATCTCATCGATCGGGTTTCATGTTTCTCTCTCCACCCGTGCCGCTGGTCCAGGAGTGCTGGTTCGGCGGCGCCGCCGCCGCACGGGCAGCGCCGGAGGTGGACGCTCTGGGCTCCTTCAGGTGGTCGCTCCCCAGTGGCAGAGGTGCCACCAGGACCCAGTGCCCGCTCAGTTTGCCACAGGCTCAGTCCTCGGACGAGTGCGTCCGCCTCGACGTGCCCTGAGTTCCGCCTTTCTACGCCCTCGCGGGTATCCGGGACGATCGGCTCCCAGGGCCCCGCCAGCGTGCTCGCCGGAGCAGCCGGACCGGAGGAATCGCCGTCAGGGTGGACGTCGGCTCCGGAACCTGGGAGAAGACCTCGTATCCGGGCTGAGGCTGGACCAGTGGGAGTAAGGCCATGCGGCGTTCTTGGCGACGCCGACGACGTGCCCAAGGGCGCAAGCCGCGGTGGGCATCATTCCTGGTGGTACAGCGGTCGAGGTTGGCACGGTTGTCACCCGTGACCCAGATGTGAGCCCTCAGGAACGGTGACGTCGAGGCGAGGTCGAGGCCGACCGGCGGGCTTGGTGGAACCTCATCGGGCTCGACGCCGTTGACGGTCAAGGCCCTTCCGTCGGCGACGACATGGTCGCGGGCATTCCGATGACCAGCGGTGAGGTGGTGGCCGGCGTCCTGAGGGAAGATGCGGATCGCGACGAGAAGTCCTGCGCGCGCGCGCGAACCAGTGGGCTCCTGGGTCGTCAGCCAGTGGTCCGGATCAGTGAAGACGGCAGCGTCACCCCGGTTAGCCTCGTCGGGTCGTACATCGTCGCGATGACGCGGTCACCCTCGTTGAGGTGTTCTCCATCGACCCGACAGGGATGGTGAAGCTCTGGATGATGAAGGTGCGGATGAGGGGCGATGATCACCCGCAGCGACGACCAGGTAGGGGACAGGTGATGCCCCACTGCGCGAGGGCGGAAGACGACTCTCCCAGCGACGTCGGCTCGGCCGCCTCGCAGCTCCGGCCTTGTCCTTGTCGGGGCGCCGCCCCTGTCCAGCGGTCGCTTCTGGCGGTCATTTGTCGGCCACTGAGGCGCTTCCCGGGATCACTGCTTCATCCGTTTCACCATCGGTCCTGTCCTGAAGGTTCTGGGTCGGTTCCGCTGCTCATGGGCCTTCTCCTATCCGCTGAGTCATGACGACGTCGTGGGCGTCCTGTCACCGACGTTGTGGGTCGCAGTATACCGACCTGGCGGCAGCCCGGCCGCTTGCAGGCCTTCTGGGCGCGCTTGTTGGTGATGTGGGTGCCGAGCCGACAGGCTCGTTCCGTGGGCGGCGGCCTGGCGCATCACGCGTCCACGACAGCGCGTGGTCGGATCCCTCATCGTGGGTCGACGTACACCTTGGACGGCCACTCGACGGCCTCTCCCCGCGAAGGGCCGCACCGCAGAGCGGGACTGACGGTCGATCCACGTGGGGTGACTCGCTGTCGAGGTCAGGTTCCTCCGCGCGCACGCATGGCCGACTGAAACCAAGCAGCGCTCGTGCCCCGCCTCGCCCGGAGGACTCCTGTGCCGGTGGAGCTCGGAGCAGCTCGGCGACGACGGTCGACACCGATCGTCCGTCGGCGGGCGGAGAACAGCTCGGGAACCAGGTTGGTGGCGATGTGCCGGGTATGATGGACTCGGGGCGATGACATGCTCCGCAGGGCATCCGGAGGTGCGGGCTGCAGAGCGCGGCGCCCGGGCGTCGGCGTCGTGGGCGGTGGCGCTGCAGAATGCGCACTGAGACGGGTGGTCGCTCCGACCGGGGACCGCCCACCCGACCAGGACACGCACGGTCACAGACCCAGATCAGAGCCGGCGGGTTCCAGGGCCCGATCAGCATCTGGGGCGAGCGCTCGACAGGTACGGGTGATGGACTGGTTCCGTCTCGCTCGGGCGATCGACCGTGGTCACCCGAAACGGGACGGGGTCGATCTCGTGTCGCGCCACCGGGTGAGGGCGGGTGTGGACAGGAGTACTCCAGCAGGCCAGCGGCGCCGTGGGACTCCTCGACCAGCGACTCGGGTTGCCCAGGACTCCGGGCGAGGAGTCGGGCGATGGCCTCGATCGTGACGATGGTGGCGACCTCTCCCCGTTGAGGCACGTAGTCGCCGATGCTCCAGCTCGCGCACCTCGATGCCGCGGGAGCGACGTAGTGCTCAGGGCACGCGGGCGTCGATGCCTGCGAGCGGCCGCAGGCGAGAGACCAGGGGTCAGCGCCGGCCAGGTCCTCGGCGGTGCGCTGGGTGAAGACCTCGCCGGTGTGGGGAATGATGGGCACTGGCGGCCTGCACCGGGGGCGTTCGCGGTGAGCACCTCATCAAGGCCTCACCCACGTCAGGCTTCATGACCGCCGCCCGCCGCCCAGGGGCGTGTCATCGACGCGTGCGGTGCCGGTCGTGGGCGTGGTCGCGCAGGTCGTGGACGTACGAGTCGAGGGGCCTCGGTCAGTGCTTTCCCGATGGGCGGAAGGTCGGACGTGAGGTAGTCAGGGAAGATGGTGACGACGTCGATCCTCACCTCCTCCACCTCTCACGCGTCAGGGGCCGGGCCCACCGGGCGGGGCCAGCGTCACCGTGCCGGCCTCAGGGTCGATGGCCGGCACGAGGCGCTGCGACAAGGGCACAGCACATCGTCCCTCAGGGGTGGTGACCACAGAGTCGGTCTGGGCGACACCGGAGCTCCAGGTCAGTGACCTCCCCAGGTCCTCACCGGAGATGCTCTCAGCGCCCGCAGGCAGACGGCAGGCTCGTGGCGGTACCAGGACTCGTCAGAGTCCTCAGGTCCTCCGCCGGGGGCGTCGTCGTCGGTCTCGACCAGATCCTCACGCCCCACAGAATATCGCAGCATCGATGCAGTCACGGGCCTGCTCGAAAGGCCGCGAACCGCAGGAGCCGTCGGAAACGCAGACGGCTGACCGTCAAAAGGACCCGCGTTGGCCGGCTCCATGGGACAGTGGTTCCGGGTGCGAGACCGCCTCGGGTCATCGGTACGGATCTCGAGACGCACCTCGCCCTTGAGGGCATGACCGATGACAGCAAGGGTGAGGCAGCACCTGTTCTCCTGGGATCAGGCATGGAAAGGCTTGGCGGAAAGGGTCTGATTATCTGACGCCGTACCACCGCGCCCCGGTCTGCATTCCCATCGGCCACGGGGATGAGGCGCACCGATGGCGTGAGGTTGCCCAACTCGATGCAGACCTTCCTCCTGTCGGCGGCGGTCGTCGTGCTCGCGACAGCTGGGGCGCCTCCCGGGAGACGACGGTGCCACGGCCCCTCACGGGACCCGGGCGCTCGGCTGATCGATCAGACCGGCCGCTGACCCGACCTGCCGTGCCGGCCTGCGGGCCCTGCGTTCAGCGGCGGTCGGTGTCGAGCGTCGACGTCATACGCGCAGCAGTCCGCCAGCGCTCCGACCACTGTGCGCAGTGCTCGAGGCAGCTACGGCCCGAGCGGCCGATAAAGACTCAGCCAGGTCCTCAGGATTGACCCGCACCTCCAGCGGGTCGCCGCGGCGCGCGCGACCGGGTGACGGGACAGTGCGTCATCGGTTGTCGACGATGCGCACGAGTGCTCGAGGCGTCGGCAGAGCATCTCAGACCCTCCTCGGCGGCGGCCTCACCTGAGGCCTGGTCCTCGACAGGCTCCTCAGCCTTGGACTCAGCGGCCTCGGCTGCCGCGAGCCTCGTCGGCCTTGGCGCTTGGCGGCTGCGTGCGCTTCTGGCGTCGTCGGCGGCAGCGCCCGGCCGCGGCCCTCCTTGGCGACCGCGGATGCGTCAGCGTCCTTGACCGAGGTGCTCTCCCACGCCAGGGGCCCTTGAACTGGTGATAGTCGCCGGTGATCTTGATCAGCTGTAGACGGCGTCCGGGCTGGAGCGCCACCGAGCCAGTACTGGGACGCCTCAGGTCGATGCTGATGAGCGAGAGGCTCCTGCGTCGGGTCGTGAACACCGATCTCCTCGATAGCACGACCATCGCGCTTCTTGCGAGAGTCGGGGACGACGACCAGTAGAGGGGCGAACTTCCCGTATGCGGCAGGGCGAATCTTGACTGCCACTTGGTTGAACTCTGGTTCTGGATGGTTTGCGCGCGCTGGTCGGTGAGATTCAAACAACGGTTTCCAGCGTGAGCCGAGACGCGACCGGGGCCGGGAAGGACCGACGTCGACCAGTACAGCCGGACATTCTGCCAGAGCGTCGGACGACGTCCTCTGGCCAGAGCCAGGACACCATCGCACCGTCTGCGCGGATCGCCTGTAACGGCGCGACACGAGGCGAACCTACCGGTTGACAGGACCAAGGTTGTCTGGTTCATTAGTCGACTAATGAACCAGACGCCTCGCCTGAACAGCAGCGGCGTCTGAACGCACCAGTCGGACGGGAGGTGATCTGGATGTCACGTCATTTCAGGACTCACTTTTATCCCCTCTCAGGTCGCGAAAGAGGTGCGACCCAGATCCTCTCCAGAGACCTCTCGGATGGAGACCGAGCTGGCCTCCACTGCATGCCACACCAGTACCGCATCAACGCGACAGCAAACAGGCCATCACGCTTCTGGTTGATGAAGGCTCGTCGTCAAGCAGCGCGGCATCGGGGATGTTCGTGACACCGGGCGCCGAGACGCCTGCGCGCGCGAGCAGAGCGCACGCGTGCGTGGACTACCACTCTTGGTCAGCACGCAGGGGAGGTCCTGGGGACTGAGCGCCTAACAGTCCTGGTCGAGCGGCACGACCTACAGGGGACTCGCCCATCAATCCGTTCAGAGGCCAACGTGACCATGCGACCGATGACGGACTCATCCGCCGACCCGTCCGCCACGTCGCGACGCGCACCACCGGACGACTCTTGTCACCTCAGACCGGCACCAGCGAGGCAGTGCTGCGGATCTTCACCCTCAGCGCCTCCGTCAGCCTTCTTGTCAGTACGGCAGTGCATGCGGTTGACGCCCGGTGATGCCGAGTTGTTCTACGTACTCAGTGGTCCTTCAGATGATCTCGCCGTTCGCGCTCATCGTGCTGTTCTTCGGCGAACGCGGCGTCGTGAACTCGCTGAACGGTATGCGGGCTTGACGAGGCGGACATCTGGAAGCGCACTGACACCTCAGCGCAGCAGATCCTTGCGATGGGCGTCCCTATACTGTTGTCCGCAGGTGTGAGGAAACAGCCGTAACTTCC
>BNJU01005488.1_pt1 | contig 50731 bp, 69 predicted proteins | sample 8539281 | NCBI WGS metagenome assembly BNJU01 (sample SAMD00202456, study PRJDB9452) | human saliva metagenome | isolation source: human saliva | place: Japan | reverse complement strand
CGTGTATAAGGCAGCGGTAAAAATTGCGCAAGAAGAGGGCAAATCAAGGGTATTTTGCTTTGGCAGCTCTTTTGCATGACGATATGATGCTCGCTCCAGAGCACATGAGCACAAGAGCGTGCTGTTGCTACGTCAACAGCCGCACCGTTGAGTGAGGTCATTATCCAGAGCAGTGCACTGCAATTGATGAGTATCGTTTCCTGGAACAGATTCTAGTTTATTCCCTCAACGCTTTGATGTGCGTTCAAGGATGCAGATCCTTTGGATGCGCTTGGAAGCCGGGTGGTGGTGCGCACACTTTTGCCTAACGAGCGCGGTCACGGTCGCTGCAATGTATGATCCGGGATGAGCCACCAACTCTGCGCACGCGGCATAGCGAGTATCACTCACAAAGTCAACATCGCTCAATCAGCTACGAGAAGCTCACTGTTGGCTAATACGGTGAACACGCGTAGCATACTATAGGAAAAGCGCGCGAAATACATGCGTGTAAGTGTGTGGATGAGATTCTAGCGAACAGAGTGGAATGGTGAACGCTAACTCATGGTTTTAGCTATATGAATTAGTTAAAGTATTTGTGTTCTACAAGTGAAAGCGTCTGATTGTCATGCTGGTTTCTCGTAAAGCATGATTTCTAAGGGGTTATGGCGGCAATCAAAATGATAAAACTACTCACATCGCTTTGATGTTGTTGGTAGCTTTCTTCGTCCAGAAAATCGCAAAGCAGCTCACGTGATCCAGTTTGAAAAAGGTCAGATTATTGATGCATGAGCTCCAGCTGGTAAGAGGACAAAGCTATGTACAGAGCTCGTTCAAAGAAAAGCAAAGCGGGTCTTAAAGTCATTACTGATGGGTGAGTTTAGGCGTGCAACATGGCACCTCGAGTTTTATGTGGGCGTTCAGAGGTGTGGCCATGCACCAACTAATACTGGCCTGCTTTTTCACATGGTGAGACTGCAGAGAGTTGACGACACGTTCGTAGTAGAAAAGTAGAGCTTGCTAAGAGGCACCCGTTTATTGAGCATTTCCGCTGTTCAACAGTTTGAGGATGAGACAGCCGTTGCGACTTCACTATTCCTGCTCCTGCACAGTTTATCGAGCGGTTTATTGTGCGGCGAATCGTGAGCGGACCAGTGATTATGCCGATGACCGGAGCTACTGAAGACGTTGTTGCTGGCTGCGGTACGTTTATTGAGCGAGCATATGCTGCGAGGCATCGTAATGCTTCAGCTTGATGACTGACTGCTCATGGGGTGTTTGGTTGGAAACCTCGCGCCGAGCTCTTCTTTGGCGCTGACGGAGGGTCTCCAAAGAAGCATTAAGGCACTACTCTTGAGATTAACAGTCGTGTTCGTGATGCAGCGCCAGCCAGCTGTATCTAACTATTCTGCACGCGTTTGTCAGCCGGCAACTTCCACGAGCACGCCTGCGGGTACGCGCGCGCGGCTATGACGATGTGGCTGGTTACACTTCTTGCTCAGAGCTGCGTAGCCATTCTTCCTGGAGTTTGACGATCGTCGACTCGGTGGCACAGACCCTATGGCTACTGTACAGCCTGGCAAAAGGTTGCGCTTGGCCTGATCGCGCACCAAGCGCACGCTCAGTTGGAAGACCAAAGTTATCGAGCGTATTCGCAGGACCGCTCGAGTCATGTGCCTCCTGAAGGCTCTGCTGCTTTCTCACTCAGTGTGTAGTTTGCGAAGAGGCTGCGGGGTGGCAACCTTGACGCTCACTGAGGAAGAGCAGTCAGGCACACGTGCGCTTGTTCGAGAAATTTGCTGAGAGTTTGAGTTAAACAGACCAGTTGATTCACACAGCTGGTTGCGATTAATGCACCGTTTACCGAAGAGTTTCCTGACCATACGTTCTTCTTGACTCCACTCATTAAGTGGACGAGGTCATAGAGCTAGACTGCGAGGCAGTATGCGCCAAGCAAGGAAGACCCGCTGCTCGCATCTCGTAAAATATCAGGGAAGAGCTGGCAGTGACCACGGTTTGAGTACTCCTCAGCCTTATTGAAAGACTTGCTGAGCGTGGACTGAGCGTGAAACGCAAAACGTTGTATGACGATATTAAATCGATGCGAGTGCAATCCGACATCCCGATCCTACCGGCACGCGCCATCCGTTGAGGTGTAAGCGCAGCAGCTACCGGAAGTTTCAGGCTGAAGGAACTTATGCTGATGGCAGACGCGCAAGTGCGGTCGTCGAGGGTACGGCGGGCGTAAAAGCAAACAATCTAGGTAAGTCTTATCGGAGAGTTTGCGTGGCGGTAAGTCCACCTCGGCTTGCACGTTGAAGAAGCGCATTTCATGCTGAGGACGTATTAAATCGCAAGAATGAGTCTGTGTTTTATGCGCTCGATGCTATTCGAGACAGCGCTTTTACCAAAGAAAAAGGTCTCATTCAAGTATCGCAAAAAGGCTTTACGAATAAGGTTATTGAGGAGCTGCCTGTGGAGAGAAACCCGTTCAGCTTACGCCTATTGATAATTTCTACTATCTTATTGTGACGGAACCGATAAGCATCAAAAACTTTGTCAGTATGTGTCGATCGTGTGTTTGAACTTGCGTTTCTGATGCCGATGCCACGGTTAACGAACAAATAAAACGTTTGTGATATAGACAAGTATCAAGAGCGCGTCTTTGGCATGTATTCAGAGTGAGGTTGTTGCGGTAACTTCTTCACGTGTTAACAGCTTGCGTTATGTGCTCGTGTACGATCGCTTGAGAACTGTCATTTGAATAACTTAAGTTCTGATGGAGCTACAGCTGACGTGCATGTTTCTGTAATGGAGCTCCTGCTATGGGTGGCTTGCAACATTTTGGAACAGATATTGAACTGGTAGCTCCAGAAGACCAACAAAAATATCAAGAGTACTCAGTGAGATTCTTCAGAGCTATCAGTCTGAAAAGATTAGTCATAACAAGCTAAAACAGACAGGTTTTGGGCGCAGTTATCGAGCATCAATGACGTGAGACCTGCGTTTAACAAGAGGTGATCATGATGATCGCTGAGCTGCTAATTTTGCACAGTAATAATGTTTTGATGTCCGTGAAAAGCGGGTGCTCAGAAGATTACTTTCTTTAGGAATAAAAGCCCAGCTTGTTGTTATTTGAATACAGAGCCAAGCTTCCAGGATCGTGGGGTTATCGCGCTCAGGACAATGTGGTTAGATCTGAGCAGTTTCAGCTGATCAAAGATAGAAGGAGCGTCGTAGTGAGGAGAGACCGGAAATAACAAAGATCAACAGAGCTTTATAGGACTGTACATAAGCCTCCTGAAAATGTGGAACAGAGTAAAGAAGATAAAAAGCATGAGTGTCCAACAGACTGGACAGTATAAAGAAAGCTGTAGGTAGTAAAGAGCTTTACAAGGGGTTTAAGCATGATTGCAACTCAGGGGTGTGTTTCTTGTCATGGCATGACCATCAGACGCCGACTGAAGCTATGTAGACTGGCAAAGCCAGAGATTGGCCCGCGCTGTGGATGGGAACCTCACAGAGACTTTACAAAAGTCGCTTTCAGTGGCGCAATCGTAGTGACTTCTGGAGGTGGGCGATATTACGGACTTTAATAGAAGTACACGGGTAGGAAAACGCAGTTTGGTATATCGGTGCTCACGAAAAGCGGACTAGAGAACAGTGTTCAAAAATAGTGTAGTTCTACTCGCCATGTTGTGTGTTGCCATAAATGTGTTATAAGAGCAAATCACCCATAGTCGAGACAAAATTACATGCAGTGGTTAAAACTGGTATTGGACATACGTATTCTGCATGCCTCAGTGGCGCAAAGTGATGATCGTCGTTGATTGGTTAAAGATTCTGCTATGTAAGAAGAGCAGAAGTTTATATGATGATCGACAAACGCCTCATTGCCCTCATTGAGGAAGTAATATGTTGACAACTGTGCTGTATCAGTGGATTGCGCTGATTGCCAATATTGTGTTATCATGTATCTCTGGCAAATGATGACTTTGTTCATGGATTATTTTGTCTTTGAAGAGCAGCTGTTATATTGTGTTACCTCATTGCTATTGTGATTAGGTATTTCTGTAAACTCGCTCAGCACAAAACAAGTTTTTATGCGGCAAAAGTTAAAAGACCCTTCGCGGAAAATCTATCAGAAACTCTTAAGTTTTAGTCCTTCAGTATAAAAACTCATATGCTACCGGCGAGATTTGTTCAACGCTGTTGAAGAGCGTTGATCAGACTTGAAACGTATTTTTCACGCAGTATTTACCACAGTTCTTCTATGCTGTTTTAGCTCCCTCACACTTTTCTTGTTTTGCTCTTTTATTAGTCCTGTAGTTGGTGTTTGCTGTATTTGTTCACTTGTTCAATGACCATTGTTTTTATCAGAGGTTTGCGAAAACTCTGTCTAAGTATTAGGGAGTCGAGTATCGCACTCGACGATACATTTTGGAGAACTTAAGGTCGGCTACGGCAAAAGAGGTTACAGGCTGATGACTTTTAAAGCACAAGCAGATGAACGAAAGCCCGAGCACTTCAGACGTATATACCATGAGGTCTGACCATGCGCTAAACTCTATTACTGTGATGGATGTGGTTGCATTTTAGGTGGAAGTGCTCTTGGTACAATCCTTGCAATTCAGCAGGTGAACGACCAGCTTCTCTTTATGTGGGAGAGCGTCTTTGTTGTTTGATTTCAGCTGGAGTTCTTTTGCCCTATGCATCTTTTGGGCAGCTATTTCCATATTGCCATGAATGGTATAGCAGCATCAGGATAAGATCTTTAACGCTCGATATGCGTTCAAACGAGTGCTAAAGACTTTCAACTGATGATGTATCGTTACACCGTGCTTTCTTTCTCTTGATGGCGAGAAAGCCCGTTTTGGTGAATGTATCTTTTGGAATGCATCTAACTCTTTAAAACTGCACACTGGTGAGGAGAGTCGGGCTGTGCAAATCAACAATGCGTCACGCAGGCTGGAAAAGCTTCGTTCGTATTCTGGTGATGTTTCTGTTTGGACTGGTTTGTGACATTTCCGATCAGATTTACTTCAAAACGTTACGTATATTGGACATCAGCGCATCTCTTTATGGGAAGTGTTCGTTCCAACCTTGTCATGGGTAACCTGAAGCAACTGAAGACCAACTTTGCGTGCTCTTGAGCAGGTCAGTCTTACTGAGTTTATAAGGTCTCTAGGTGGACTTGATGCTCCGTTGCCGAGAGGGGCTCTAGCGTCTGGTGGTCAGCGCCAAGGAGCTGGCGCCCGCTGAAGCGCTGCTTCACATAGCCAATAGTCTTCTTTGACGAAAAGCAACTGAACATTGACGTTGAGAGTAGAGGATGTCCATCTGCAACAGGTTCTGCAACACTCAGTCACAAAGATGGTGCTGGTGATTTCATCGTTTGGTGAACGTCAAAAACGCTAATCAGATTGTGTCATGCAACATGGTCGCGTTGTTGGAAGTGGTACTCATCAGGCTGCTTGCAGCAAATGACAGTACAAAGCGAATGAGCAGGCCCCAGAACCGACTGAGAATTATGTGAAAGGGAGTTGAGGCGTAGTGAAAGAAGTTAAAAAGAAATAACGCCTACAACTGCGTACTTCTCGCCGTGGTGCATTACTGTCATGTTGAGGTTGGTGGGACTGGTACGCCCTCTGGCCGGATAGCATGATACTTGCAAATTTTGATGGGTGTTTTAGGTAACCTGCTGCTACGTTTCATAGCATTTTTTGGAGCGTATGCCCTGCTCAGTGCTACGGCTTTGCCTCATCATCTCCATGGTGTTGCTTTTTGGCGGTATGCTTCTGTTTGCATTGGTTCGCGGTCTGCTGCGTTATGCCGAGCAGGAGTGCAACCACTTTATTGCGTTTAAACTGCTTGCGCTTATTCGAGACCGCGTGTTTACGGCGTTAAGAAAGCTTGCACCAGCAAAACTTGAGGTTAAAAATAAAGGTAACCTGATGAGTGTTATTACCTCAGACATTGAGCTTCTTGAGGTTTTCTATGCGCATACTATCTCACCTATTTGTATTGCGGCTGTTTTCTGCATTGTTATGGTGTGGTTTATTGTGGGTAACACCAACTGGATTTTAGGTGTTATTGCACTTGTTTCTTATCTGATTGTTGGTGTAGTTATTCCGCTTAACATGTCTAAGCGCTCCGAGCAGGACTCTGCTGAAGCAAGAGATCTTGCTGGCAAGCTTTCGACAGTTACTCTTGATAACTTGCGTGGCCTTGACGAGATTTTGCAATATAACACCGGTAAGCAGATGATTGAGGAAACAAGCCAACTAGCCGATCAGTTAAGCGACAGACAGCAGGCTGTTAAGAAAGCATTTGGTGTCAACGATGCCGTTACCTCAACGGTTATTTTGCTTGCTGGCCTTGTTATGTTCTTTAGCTCGTTCTACTTGGCTCATACCCAGCAGATTCTTATGAACGAAGCTTTTATTGTTACTATTGCATTGATGAGTTCGTTTGGTCCTGTTGTTGCTTTAGCCGCACTTGGTACGACGCTTACTAGTACTTTTGCTGCCGGCAATCGCGTTTTGGATATTCTGGACGAGATGCCCCTGGTTGAAGATGTAGTAGACCAAAAAGATATCTCCTATGGGGGCGTCCGTGTTTCTGAGCTTTCATTTGCGTATGATGATGAACAGATTCTGGATAATATTTCTGTAGATATTCCTACCGATAAGATTGTGGGAATTGTAGGAAAGAGTGGTTCGGGTAAGTCTACGCTGCTTAAACTTTTGATGCGTTTCTGGCCAGCAACACCTGGTGCCATTGAGATTTCTGGAACTCCTTTAGAGCAGATTAATACCTCTAACCTGCGTGATCTTGAGAGTTATATGACGCAGGATACGCACCTGTACCACGATTCCATCAAGAATAATCTGCGCATTGCAAAGCTTGATGCAACGGATGAGGAGATTATTGAGGCATGCAAGAAGGCTTCAATTCACGAGTACATATCTACGTTACCTCAAAGGGCTGTGACACGCCTGTTGCAGAACTTGGCGACTCGCTTTCTGACGGAGAGCGCCAGCGATTGGTCTTGCTCGTGCTTTCTGCACGATGCACGCTGATGCTGGCGACTGAGCCAGCCAGTAATCTGACACAGGTTTAAATGAGGCTATTATTTTGCGTTCTCTTGATAAAGAGACTGAGCACAAATCTGTGGTTCTTGTCTCTCACAGAGCTTCTACTATGGGGATTGCAGATGTTGTTTACACCGTTGATGGGGGACGAGTGAGCTAATGACACCTGAAGAAATTGAACAGAAACGTCAGAAAGAAAAAGATCTTTTCTCGTTAATGATTCGATTTTATTGCGAGAAGTACCACCACACTAAGCTCATGCGAGCATCTGTGCGAAAGAGTGCGCTGAGCTTGAAAAAAGTATGCCCATATGCGTGTGCAGCGTTGCCCATTTATAGAGACAAAGACGTTTTGTTCAAAATGCAAATCACACTGCTACAACAAAGAGATGCGTGCTCGTGTTAAAGAGGTCATGAAAATCTACGGGACCTCGTCTCTTGTTGCATCATCCAATTCTTGTGATTAAGCATGCGCTACAGTAACGTGGTTCTTTAGCATGCCTTGTAGCGTTTTTGAATCTTTTTCATTTGAAACATAACTCTTAACTCTGAGAATTATGTATTTTTGCCGCGGTGCATTAGGGTTACAGTGACCTCTCGCTTTACAGAAGGAGGTACTGCGTTGATTGAAATCAAAGAAAGCGTCATTTATTTTTAAAGCTGTTTATGCTGTGATTGGCACCTTTGTGCTGTGTGATGACTCAGCGGGTATTTTTCGAGATGAACTTCCGCATTTCTTTCTTGTATTACTTTTACTAATATTTCTAATTTGCTTCTTGTTGCCTATTTCTGGGGAGCGTTGTTCCAGGCTTACAAGCATCCTGAGACTGCTCAGAAACCATGGATGCCAACAGTTAAACACACACTTATGTTGGGGTCATTACCGTAACTGGTTTGGTAGCTTATTTCTGCTTGACCACGGTAGAGGTCTTTGTAAATAGCGTTTTTAAGTTCAACAATTTCATTTGCACGATATGATTCCTATTTGTGCCGTTCTGGACTGGTTACTCTTTGACGAGAAGCCAACTATGAGCTTTAAGAGCCTCTTATCTAGCCTTTGTACCCGCTCACGTATTTTGCGTACATCATCGTCTTGGTACTAGGCTTTGGCGTACAGATCAAAGAGAAATCTCGCTGGCCTTATGGATTTATGGACTTTGACAAGCTGGGAGTTCCTGCGGTTGCTTTGACCATTGTGATTCTGGTTGTTGTCTTTGTTGCTCGGGTTACCTCTACGTTTTCATTGATAAGAAACTTGGCGAGAAAGATCAAGAAGCCTGAAAATTAAGTTATTCAGTGGGATAACTGTAAGGGTCGAAATCTGACTTGTTGCGAAGTAAAATTTAAATTCATTGTAAAGCACCTGACACTTCTTGTCAGGTGCTTTTTAGCTGCTCGTTTACGGGCTATATTTGGAACGACGCATATGTACTGGTAAAATATTAAAGAAGTTGATGAAGGAGGTATTATGTCACTATATCGTCATCTACATTCTCGTTTGGGATCAGCCCATAAAATTGTACTTGCGGTCTGTACTTTTGTGATAGCAATTGCGCTTCCAGCTATTGCAAAAGCCGATGTAGTTTCTACGCCAAGAGCTGGCGAGATCATCTGTTTTTCTGAGTGTGGCTGCAGTCAGTATTCTTGTAGCAGTAATTGGCGCTATTTTCATCATATGGCGCAACAGGTAAAACTTTGTCAACTCCACAGCAGCTTTTCCCCAAAAAAGAAGTCTCTACTTTTGCATATGCGTTGTGCCATTTTGTAGTTGACTTTGCATGTGTATCCACGATGCTCTGCGCAGTAAGCCGAGTGTTGGGGGAATCTGGTCAAGGTTCGCTCTGAATTAGTGACGTTCAGCATTCTGCTCTACGACGTAGTTGCTTTTGCATTCCAGCTACCAGTTGGTATTGCTTTGGATGAGTTAGATAAGAACTCGTTCGCTGCGATGCTTCATATGCGCTGATTGGCGGCGGAGTGTTACTTTCGCTTGTTCCTGCACGCACTTTTCGGTGGCCGACAGTTCTGTTGCTTGTTGCAAATGCGCTTTCCACTGCGCAGGAGGCCTTTGTGTACTCAACATCTCTCAGAAACATGCAGGACCATCAGAATTTTTATTGCAACAGGGTGCAGTAGGAGTGTTTTTAGGTACGTTTAGCGCGCGGTATGGAAGACTTCAAGTTGCGTTTGCGCTGCTCGTCTTATTGTTTTTATGTGCGATTATTACCCAAGTGGTACAAAGGTTAATAAAAAGTACTGGAATATACATAACACTCCGTTTGCTATTCCTGAGCTTTCGTCCCGCACTTTGCTTGCAATTGTTCTGCTCTGTTTTGTTGTTGCGCTTAGAAGTTATGCTGGTATGGTCATGGCGTTTCCTTGGAAGAGCGAGATGCTTCTGTTGGTTTTGAGCATTCTAGGCGTATTTTCGGGTAAAGCTCTTGGTGGAATGATTGCTGACCGTATTGGCTTTAGAACCACGGCGATTTTCTCGCTGATTGCAGCAGCTACTTATTTATACCTTCATGGGAGATACCTTTTATGGGTCTCTTGGGTGTATTTTTCTTTAATTTTTCGATGGCAATTACGTTGGCTTCTTTAGCTAATATTTTTGTCCAGCGCAAAGGGAACCGCATTTGGTCTAGCCAGCTTCTCTTTGGCAATAGGGCGCATTACCCGCGCTTTTAGGGTCTTCGTTTGGAGCATCCTTTGGCGCTTTTTGCAATGAGTTTGGTTTCGGCGTTTTGCTTTGGGTGTAGGTCTGACTTTGGTAAAAGATTCCATAGTCACAGGTCCATTTGGTCACGAACGCTCGGCGCAGGTTTTTAAATGACGCTACAGATAGAGCAGGCGTCGCAGATCGAGCAAGCAACACAGGAGTCGCAGGCCACGCAGGCTGTACATGTTGCATCGAAGCTTCAATCGCACAGACTGAGCATGAGCTCCAGGCGACGAGTCTACGGCAACTTTGGGTAATGAGCAGCATGACTAGCTGGATGTTTTTCTCGTCGTATTTTATTTCGACGATTCAAACATTCTGTTTTGTTTGATTCTTACTATTTTTGTTGAGCTTGTTGTTGCCTATCTGATTGGTATTAAAAATAAACAGGCGCTCTTGATTATTGTTTGCAGCTCAAGTATTTACTAATCCAATTGCCGTTTTTATAACGAGTGCATGTATGGAGTGGACTATTGATAGTGCGCAGTATTTTGTCTGTGTTATAGTCGTTGAGCTGGTAGTCATTGCCGTTGAAGGTTTAATTTACAAGTTTAAAGGAGTGAGTAGCGCTCCGTGGAAACTGTCAATTTTTATGCAATCTCGCGTCGGTATCTTTAGGTATTCTCATTCAAGTATTTATAAAAATTTAGCGAGAAACCCTTTGAGTAGGAGGGTTTCTCGCCAAATATAGGGTGATATATAAGATGAAGCTTTAATGAACGAGTTGCGATAAGAAGAGCTCCCTACCATAAGACCAATGGACGTTCTGAGTGCTGCTGTAGCTTGCCTGTGTAAGAGCTTTTGCGCACGAGATGTGCGAGTAAGCTGCTTGTGAGGTGTTGAGTGTGTGCATTGGTCCTCCTTTCTTGGTTCTTGTTTAGTATATGCCCAAAAGTAAGTCTAGGGTAAACTTTTAAGTATAAAAATGATACAGAAAATCACACCAAGAGTGAGTCCAATCATGCCTCCAGAAGAGGCATCTAAGTAATAACTGCCAGTTATTCCAATCAAAATGCTAAGTGTGGCAATAAGTGGAGAAATCCAGAGCATATGCTTCATTTGGTTAGTGAGAAGTCTTGCGCAGGCGCCTGGGAACAATAAGAGTGAAACGGACAAAATAACACCAACTGCTTGGAGAGATATGACAATTGCTAAGGCTAGGGCAACAAGTAAGAATGAGGTGAGTGTTTTGATGGAGAGACCGATTGCTTGAACCTGTGTTTGATCAAATGAAAGCAAGGTCAGGTCCTTGTTTTTGAGTATGAGCAGGATTGCAATAGGTAGACCAATACAAAGAACTTGCAGCATGTCGGGCGTGGTAACACCCAAAAGATTTCCAAACAGTATGTGTGACAGGTTAATTTGGCTTGGAACTTTTGATATGAGAACTGTTCCCAGCGCAAAAAATGTTGTAAATACTATACCGATTGCAGTATCAGCACGTACAATTTGACTCTTTTTGACCTGTCCGACCAACACCACGGTAATAAGGGCAAACACTAGCGCTCCCACCAGATAAAGGAAACCCAAGAGATGGGCAATAACTACGCCTGGAAGAATAGAGTGGGAGATAGCATCGCCGCTGAGCGACCAGCCCATGTGGGTAATCCAACAGCTTAAGAGTCCGCAGACTATTGCAGTTGCAATACCAGTGATGAGGGCTCGCTGCATGAATGCATATTGGAGAATATCAACCTCAGGCATGGAGTACCTCCTCAATATGGGTGTCCTCAGAAATTCCGAGGTTCTGTAGGAGGGCGTCTCCGGAAAGAATTTCTTTTGAAGGTCCCTGCGCGGTGATAGTCCTGTTGATGACCAGGCAAAGCGGGAATTTTTGCTGGGCTGAGTTAATGTCGTGAATTGAAACGAGCAATGTTTTGCCTTCTTTACTGAGGTTATTGAGCTGTTCAGTGATGATGGCTTCAGAACGAGCGTCTACTCCTGCAAACGGCTCATCGAGAAATACCAGTTCAGCGGCTTGTGCAATTCCGCGTGCCACAAAAACGCTCTTTCTTTGTCCACCAGAAAGCTGGGCAAGCGGACAATTCATAAGGTCGGCCAGATTAACGCGTTCTAGTGCTTGAGTAACCAGCTCCTTGTCCTTGGTGGAAGCTATGCGCATCCAGCGCTGATGAACATATCTACCCTGCATAACTAACGATCTTTTACGAGTAGGGGAAAGGTTGCATCAATTGCTTCTGTTTGAGGAACGTAGCTGACTTTGCCCAGCTTACGCGCTTGTGAAAGAGTCTGATTGCCCCAGGTGATGGAGCCCTCGCATGGGATGGTATCCATCAGCGCTTTGAAGAGTGTAGACTACCAGCACCGTTGACGCCTACAAGTGCGCATGGATCTCCTGTTGAGAGGGAGAAATTCACGTCATGAATGATGGGTTTCTCGCGATCTTTTTTCTCGTACCAGGCGCAAAGTTGTGAAACGCAAAGATTCATTGAGCAATTACCTTCCATGAGGCCAGATACAATTGCATCTGCATCGTGTTGAAGCGAGATCAAGATAGGTGGGAACAGGGATCGTCGGCTTCTGAAAGGGAGTCAACGTACAAGATGTTTTTCTCGTCAGTTTTGAGGGTTGCACCCGTCTCGTCGGCTACCTGCTGCATTGCCTTAGGGTTTACCGTAGATTCGCAGAATACCGCAGGAATTTGCTGATTTTGGCCTCAACGACCTTCCTGGCAATCTGCTGCGGAGTGCCTTCATCAGCAGCTAACTGCCCAGAGTAGAGAGCTCCTTCATGTTGGTGTCGCGGCATAGATATGAGAACGCACCCTCGCAAGTCACAAGCGTGCGCTGGTTTTCCGGTAGGGTACTGAGCTCTTCGATTAGTCGAGAAGAGATGTTGTCGAGTTCTTTTTTGTATGCGTCACCGTTGGCTTCAGTCCTTAGCATGGTCAGGAACAAGGCTGCTCAGCGCGCGGACGATATTCTCGACATATGATCTTGCCGTTTTCAGGCGACATCCACGCATGTGGATTGGCCTGGCCTTGGAAATCGCCTTCGGCAATAGGGATTGCGGTAATACCTTCGCTGAGGTCAGCACGTTGGGCGGGTGATTCGTCAACAAAGCGCTCAAACCAACGCTCAAGCCCCAAGCCATTGTTAAGGATAAGCTGGGCTTTCTGCGCGCGCTTGAGGTCGTCGGGAGTGGGCTCGTAGTCATGAATTTCAGCGCCAGCTTTAGTGATGGACTCTACCTGGCAGAATTCGCCTGCTACGCGAGAAGCCATGTCTTGGATGACGGTGAAGGTAGTCAAGACAAGGGACCGATGAGTTCTGGTTTGGTGTGGAGTCTGAATTGGTTGCAGAATTACGTGGCGCAGGCAGAGGCGAAGCGATAGCAATTGCAGGAACTTGCGACAATTAGAGACATCGCTGACCTGCGGGTTGAAGAGGGTTGCGGTGAGTGTGCGGTTGCAGAGTTTGTATGCAGGCGCAGATTTGCAGCTGATGGTGATGTTTCATGGTAACTTCCTTCGTAGAGATTAGAGCTGGTAGTCGCGTGAGTGGGAACGTGGGACTAGGGCTCAGCGGCTCTCGCTATAGTATATTCCTAAAAGTTGCCATGTCTAACTTCTAATAAATAAGATTCTTTTTCGTGATGATTTGAGGACCAAAAATTTGAAAGATTGAGCATGAATTTTAATGTGTCGTGTCACATTTAAGCAATTCTTTATACTTTTACCCTAATTAACTATAGGGATTTGTCTCTCAAAAATAATTTTTGTAAATTATGTGAATATAGCTAAACATTATTTTGTTCCCCTAATGGTTTTGCTCGTGAGTAATAAGGAGAGCATGACGTTTGATTTTACAGGCAAATTGGTTCTGGTTACAGGCAGCAGCCTGGCATTGGCGCTGAAATCTCCAAGGTATTGTTGCTGGAGGTGGACAGGTAATCGTTTGCTCTCGCCAGAGGACACTGGGCTGCAAGTTTGTTAAGAACTTGGTGGGGTAACTATTTCTGCAATGGACATTTCCAAAGAGAGAGTTAAGAAGACTGTTGCTCAGATTCTTGAGGAGTGCGGAGACGTTAACGTTCTTATCAACTGCGCTGGTCGCATCAGCTCCGTTCCTTTTGCTCAGGTAGATGACGAGGAGTGGAATAAGACCATTAATACCAATCTCACTGGTACTTACAATGTGACTCATGTCTCTGGCAGCACTTCATTAAGCGTGGCGGCGCTCGTATCGTTAATGTTTTCTTCCGTTGCCGGCAAAATCGGTGGCGGTCTCCTCGGTACCGTTGCGTACGCATCTTCTAAGGCTGGCATGAATGGCTTTACCAAAGGCTATTGTAAAGAGGGTGGCAAAGTGCAGCATTTTCTTGTAACGCTGTTTGCCCATCTTTTACCATTACAGATATGACCACTGCACTTTCCAATGATGAGGAGAAGTACAAGAAGGTTGTAGGTATTATTCCTCTTGGCCGTCCTGCTCAGGCATCTGAGCCTGCACAGATGGTACTGTTCTTTGCTTCTGATGCTGCTAGCTTTTGTCAACAGTGAGGTTGGCGACTCGCGACGGCGGCATTGTTATGGACCAGGTGACGTTGATGGCTACAAAAGATCCAATTTCGGTTCAGCACCCATTTAAGGCATTGGGTCGTATTCCAGGTGCAAATATCCTGATACCATTGCTGCGTGGTGTTTTTATGAACACATTTTTCCCAGAGGTATTTCCAACGCTTGGTAGCTTTACTGCAGCTATGACCGTCAAGGGTACTGCTGCTCTGGTTGGTGCTTTCATGCTGTGTGTTGGTGCAACCATTTTCGTTCAAAAGCGCGCCAAGGCTGCACTTCGTGGTGCAATCATCATCACCTCTAAGGTTGTGTTCTGCGTTGCTCTGGGTCTTGCTGTTTTGTTCTTCCTGAACGACAATCTGCTTGGCCTTTCTTCTATGGTTATCCTTGCTGCTTGCTCTGGTGCAAACAACTCTATGTATGCAGGTCTGATGGCTGATTACGGTAACGAGTACGAGCAGGGGGCGCAGTTGCAATTACCACACTGGTTGTTGGCCTCCAGTTACCATGCTTGCTCTTGGCACACTCCGCCCAGTCTCCAGTAACTGGTCTTTGCGGGTGCAGCTCTCCCAAATTATCTTGGGTATTTTACTTAGCAACTTTCCCATCTATGAAGAAGATGCTAACTGCAGTGCTTTTGCCAGCAATTATTGTTATGACCTTCTTTGCATGGGTACTACTCGCAAATTTGATTCTCTAATCATGGCTGGTCCTGCAGGTATCCTGCTTGGCGTTATCTGCTCTGTCTGCGGTGGCTTTATCAACTATCTTTGTTGATCGTGCAACTGGCGGATCTGGTGTTGCTGGCGTTGCAATCTCTTCCTGCGCAGGGGCAAATGCACTTACACCTGCCATGGCAGAGGCTAATCCAGCTTTGTATGGTGGGAACTGCTCTTGCAATAGCAAATGCACGAGGTAGCAGCTACGGTTATCGTAACTCGCAATCTAACTCTCTGATTACCGGCTATGTTGCTGAGCACTTTTACTAAAAAGACAACGTTAGGAGGAAGTTGTTGAAGCTGATTAACAGGTTTTCACAAGTTTAAGCTAAAATCCCAACACCTAAAGGTGCTGGGATATCTATGAATAGTTAACTGTAACTCAAAAGCCTGTTGTGAGTTTTACACCACAAGTAACTACTTAATCGAATATTTCCTTCATAGCGGTCGTAGAACATCCTGAGGAGTAACGCCCATGTGTTTCTTGTACAGTCTGCTGAAGTAGAATGGATCGTTAGTAACTGCCTCGGAAGTCTCTCGTACAGAAAGACCAGACTGAAGTAGCTGTTTAGCATGATCAAGACGCTTTGCAATGATGAACGTCATTGGGCGAACGCCAAATGTTTGGACAAAATTGTTAGAGAAGCGCTGAGTACTCATTCCGCAGCGTTTGGCCAAGTCAGGAATGGTAATTGGATTTGCAAAGTGAAGCTCAATATATGTTCGAGCGTCGTCCATACTCTCCTGAACTTTTTGGCTGTTGGTAAGCAGAAACATTGATTTGATAAGCTCGGTGCCATTGACAATCTGCGCAACACGATTGTCCAGTGATGGGGTGGTATTAAGTTTTTCCAGGTCAAGTGTCTTATTAAGAATGCGATCAAATCCTTGAGGATCAAATGCGTATGTCATTGAAGATTGGACTGGTAACATCGTCCTGCACGCCGTCAGTAGATGTTTTACGTGGTCAAAAGAACGCCCGTAAAATGTGCGATATGAAACGGTCTGACCTGCGGGAGCGTGATAGCGGTGGTTCCTTCGCAGATAAACTCTTCGCCGTCAATAGTAATTTCAGCTGCTCAAAAATAGGAATGATGAAAACAGAATGGGCAAGCGAAAAAGTAGCAGAGTCAGCAATCTTCTGCTGACGGTTTATTGAAAACACGCTATACGTCTGCCGCGAAATAGGTCTTTTAGTTCTTGCAGTTTGCCTGCATAGAATCTCCTCATTTCTGCGTCCTACCATACTGAGATATTAAAAATGACATGGAGAGTATTTTAGTCAGCAGGCAGCGATTGCGACTTAAAATAAAGAAAAATACCATTTCAGGGAGTTAATTTTGATTAACGAAAAGACAATTGTTACGTATTTTATGAAATGATTTAAAAGAGCAATTTATGTATAAATTTTATCCATTCATTTTAAAGATTTTTATCTGTCGCCTATTTGCTTTTAAACTGCCGATAAATAGTGTTTTCGATACCATAACTTAGCTATGCATAAAATGGGTACTACAGGTTTTCTTTCAGTTTGTTATGAATTCTGTTGGCTCGAGATTTTTCGTAGAAGGTTTGTATATGGAGCAGCTTGCACACGTGCATTGTTCAACCTGCGGCTTGACCGGTAGTTGGTGGGCGGCAATTTTCCTTTTACCGCAACTCAAAATTATCCATGATGCCTCTGGCGCTTTGGACGCAGCAAAGCTCTATTGTTATGGTGCGTCTTATATGAGACCTTCCGTTTGAAGACACGTTACTGGCGATAAAGAGACTATCGAGGGCGCTCAAACGCAAAGCTCAATAGGCAGGCATCACCCACTTCAAGCCTTATTCCTCTTGCAATTCAGGTAGTCATCCTGTTTGGTCTGGTTGACGTCATTCACAGCATCACAGATTCCGGTGCTCCTGGCACTGAGTTTTTGCATGACTCAATCATTGATGGTGGTATCACTTGGATTATGCCACTAGCAGCAGCTCTGTCTTCAGTGGCCTTAGGTCTTGCCTCCACTAAGCTAAATCCACTTCAGCGCGAGCAGTCCCGTGCTGAGAAGAACACCACAAACGGTCTTTCTATTGCGATGTCGCTTGTGTTAGCAGTTTACGTTGTTTGCGGTATGGCGTTCTACTGGGTTTGCTCAAACCTTCTTTCTCAATTCTTGTCCAAATCGTATGTAACATCGATTATCGATCCTCGTAAACAGGTTGATTACGAGGATTTAAATGCTGCACGTGATGAGTTTGAGGCAATGGACGCAGCAACTAAGTCCACTCACAAATGGTTCCAGCGCGATCCTCATGCCGCCCGCGAAAAAGAGGACTACAAACGCTTCTTTGATACCATTGGCAAGCACTTAGTTTTCTACTCCGAATCAAGTGGCTTCTACAAATACTTTCAAGGAGCCATTGAGTGGCTGCTGGCAAATTCCGACATTCGCATCCACTACGTTACCTCTGACCCTAATGACCAGGTCTTTGAGCTTGCAAAACAGCAGCCTCGTCTGATTCCATGTACTCGGGTCAGCGTCGCCTCATCACGCTTTTTATGAAGCTTGACGCGGACGTTGTAGTCACCTCCCTCGGTGACCTGGAGAGCTCTTACATGAAGCGTTCCTGCGTGCAAAGATGCTGAATACATGTATATGTGCCACCATATGACCTCTATGACGGTCACCTCAACGCGTAACGAGTACACTTACTACGATGACGTTCTGTGCGTTGGTCCTCATCAGCAACATGATCTTGAGCTGGTCGAGAAGTACTACGGTACACCATCAAAGAGAAAGCCTGCTATTGGTTACGATCTTCTCGATAGATCAATTCAGAATTACCAGAAGCAGAATCTGGGCCAGCGTAAAACCTGGCAGAAACCCTGTTGTTGATTGGTCCTTCGTGGCGGTATGACAACTGATGGACAGCTGCCTTGACGGAATGCTTAAGCAGCTTATGGGTCGTGGCTGGCGCATTGTGGTTCGTCCGCACCCAGAATATTTGAAGCGTTATCCTGCCCGTATGGAAGAGATTCTTGCTCGCTATGCTGACGCGGATCCCGAGGAGCTTTCCTTTGAGACTGATTTCAGCTCCAACACTTCAGTTCTCTCAGCTGACCTGCTCTTACTGACTGGTCAAGTGTTGCCGAGGAGTTCTCGTTTACTACGCTCGCCGTCGGTCTTCATTGACTACCGCAATGAAGGAGAATAATCCTGATTGGAGCAAAATCCCACTCGGATCCATGCGATATTACGTTGAGAAATCAGATTGGTCGGAGTTTGATCCCAAGGATCTCTCGGTCTTGGGCGATGCAGCTGCTAGATGTGAAGAGACTGATAGCTGGTCGCATAAGATTGAAGAAATTCGCAACAACATGATCTTCAACCTTGGTCACGGCGGAGAAGCTGCAGGTAAATGATCCTCGAACGTGTTTTAGCACATCAAGAGGAGCTGCTGAGCAGGGTGATGCCGCAGGTGCTAACGACTTCCAAGAAGAGTGATGCTGTTGAGGGCTGAGCGCGCCGACAAGGGCAACGTTGCCGCTCATCGACGAAGATGCCACAGCAACAATTGATGAGGACGGTGTTTCTCGTGATCTAAAAGCCACAACCTCACCAAGAGAAACTCCGCAGCTCAGCTGCTCAAAGGCGCGTAACCTTCCTCACGCTGTCGCTCACCTCGCAGTGCTGACCTTGCGTGGTGGCGCTTCTGCCTGCAACAGCTCAGGCGTACGTTGACCCATCCGTCATGACCCACACCATCCAGGCGCTGGCAGCCGTGGTGGTTGCGCTGTCGGCCGTCCTTGGTGTGGCATTTAGGCGCTCGCGCAAGGTGCTCTTCCGTATGCTCAAGATTGATGAGAACGCCAGACAAAATCGTCGAAGGCGCCGTTCACAAGGTGGATGCAAAGGGTGCACAGGCTGCAGACGCTCAGATGCGAGAAACCCTTGCAGCTGAAGCCATCCGCATCAAGGAGCGCAAAGAGGGCACGCTTAAACCTAAGGGGCGTATTGGCGTTGCGTTTACTGTCTCGTTTCTTTCACCGTCTTTACTTATCTTGGTGGTAGCTCCTCTTGAGCTGGTAGCGCAATAACGCGCGTGACCTCTGTTCAATCTTACGATGTTGCAGGTCCTGTTATTATTGCTGGTCTTGTCTTACGCTTATCTTGACGGTATTTCTTTCAGCTGCTGCGTAAGCGCCCCTCTTTAACGTTGCAGTTGCATTTGTGGGTGCGGTCGGTTTGCGCGTCATATCCAGGTAGTGTTTATGAATGGCGGATGCCTCTTGCTGACGGTCACGAGGTCATCTGGTCAGACTCACCAAAAGATGGTTATCTCCAGGCTTTCGTCTGGTTGGTAATCATGCTGCTGGTAGTGCGGTTTTCTCGATCATTCGTGCCCGTCAATTCCGCACCGGTCTTTCTGGTAACCGTCCGCAGCGCTTGTCATTGTTCAGGCAGTGAGCGTTGCCAGCTCTGAGTCATCTGTCGCTACATCAATTGACGCACATCCAGAGAATTACCAGGTAGTCGCAACTCGTGAGGGTCTGCACAGTGTTTCTTCAAGAAAAACGTCGTGGTGTTTGTTCTTGATACTACTGACACCGCTTTTGTCCAGAGGCTCTACGATGAGCAGCCAGAGACATTTGCCGGTTTAACTGGCTTTACGTGGTACAGAAATTCTGCGGGCTCTATGATTCCAACCCGATACGGCGTGCCTTCACTGCTCTTTGGTACACGTCCTCAGCCTGGCGAGAATTTCAACGAGTTTGTTTATAACTGGGCACAAAGTGATCAGTATTTGAGGGATATCCAGAATGCTGGATTTGAGGCTGGGTTGTACACTGACCAGCTCAATTACGACCGTTATAGAGGTACAGCTCAGAAGTACTCTGTGAACTATCATCCACCGGTTGGTAGGGGACTTGATAACCAGCTGGATGTTTTTTGTGCACTGCGTATTCTTTACAAGACGGCTCTGTGTAGGGACATGCCTTGGGCTGTTTAAGCCCCGTTTCTGGTATTACACGGAGGACCTCAATGCGCATGCGCGCCAGAGTCAATATGGATGAAGTCGATCTCCTCTCAGCCATACACCGAAGACGATCTCAAGTATTACCAGGAGTTGCAGCATTACGGACTCTCGATTGATGATACGGGTCAGAACGGTTCGTTCCGTTTCATTCACCTGTTTGGCTCGCATCCACCTTACACTCTTGATCGTAACGTTGAGCGCACTGAGGATCCAAGCAAGCAAAACGTTGACGAGCAAACCATCGCATCTTATCGAATTGTTGAGCTTACATTGCTGAGCTTAAGCGTTTGGGTGTGCGAGAATACGCTTTTATCATTACCGCTGACCATGGTGATTGGGGTACTTGACGGGCAACGATATTCAAACACCCTTCAAATCCAGTCATTATGTATAGCCTGCAGGCCAAACTGCTGAAGAAGCTGCTCAGCCTATGCAGATTTCTGACGCACCTGTCTGGCACTATGACATTTTGGCCCAAACTCTGAAGGATATGGGCGTTGACCAGCAGACGCTCTCCAACCACACTACGCCGTCTCGATGAGGTCCACGAGGGAGATGTTCGTCCGCTATTACATCGAGACGCTTCTCAATGGCAAGTTGCGATATCTTTTGTCAGGAGTTTGTCATCACCGGCAACGCCAACGACATGAATGACTGGAGTCTTACGGGCAACGAATGGCGCGTTGACCCCTGGCATGATTAATTAGGCTGTCCTCAGCAATCAAGCCCTGGCGAGAAACCCAGCTACATCGCTATCTCAGATCACAAGTATAGCCGCGTCTTTGTGACGCGGCTTTTCTTGTGACCATGTTAGACGAGCTGTGTCAAGCCGGAGTTCAACGATAAGTTGAGGATATTCGGCATAATCCATGCCGGTAAACCATCAGAGAAGATACGTGCGAGTGGGATATGCCTCTTCAATGGTCAATGTGTAACAACGATAAGGGACCTTCTGCTATGTATGTCAAAGACTAGTGCAAGGGGTTTCTCGCCATCAGTAGGTAGGGAAGTGCAAGGTAGATGCAGTGCTTGGACGGGATCGTAGAGCTCAATAGCCATACGCCAGCTCACGCTTTGCAGTCGCGAAGAGCGTTTCTGAACCAGAGGTGAGTCGTCATTAAATCCGCGCTCTGAATCAAAGAGCAGTGGGGTAGCGAGTTGAGACAGAAGCGAGAAGTCTAGTATCGGCTGTGCATGAGCTGCTGCTCGTTCTTTCCTGCTACATACGCTGCAGAAAGACAAGCCTGTGCCGCCTGAAGAGATGGTGCGTCACTTAGATAAGCGGTACTGAGTGCATGCCAATCGGAGATAGGAGCCTCGTGCATGACCACGTCAATTGGGTTGATAGGCAGCGCTTTTTCTGCTGCAGGAAGCTTTTCTCCCACGAAGCAATGCGGACTTTTGGCAGTCCGCGGTAGCGCGTCAAACCGTCTGATCGTGCAGTTCATCAGCGGAAACACTCTAAGCTCTAAAAGTATCCAGGGACGCAGAGCTCCGCGTCGAGACTTGCGAATGGTAGCAGTAATAACCTCGTCTGTCTGGGGTTTCTTGTAGCGCGTGTTAAACGTAAAGATCCCACCGGTAGAAATGAGCGAGCGAGAAGCCTTGGCCAGTTCAAAGTCTTCTCTCGAGCTGCTGGACGACATTGCATCGACAGGGGCCATTTGATACAAAATGCCAAGAAGCTCATTGCTGATGTGCATTCTTCTTCGAAAAGTTGGAAGGGATATGCTGTGGTTGTAACAGGAGTTTCTACTGTATTGATACTGCATCAGAATTCTTGGGTCTCAGGTGCAACTGCTGAAGAGGACTTTGCTGTGGAGTTAAAGGCCTTCTGTACCACAGAAGGTGTCGCTTCGAGCTTCTTCTCTCGTCGGAGCCGTCGTAGGGGCTGTAGGTAACTGTGAGCGAGATGGTTGGCTCAGGCGCTATGGGTTCCGGAGCTTCAGTTGCAGGTCAAGTTCAGGCTCTGGGGCTGCGACGAAGTCGGACTCTTCCATCTCTGGATCTCGTGGACTCAGGCTCAAGTTCAGGCTCAGAGCTGCGACGTTTGTTGGACTCCTGCTGGGGTACTTCCTTTGTAGAAACTTCAACTTCAGTGACTTCTGGCACAACAACTTCAGGCTCTTCTGCTTCTGTTTGAGTCTCTGCTACCAGGCGCTTAGGCTTGAGGGCGCGAATGGACTTTGCTCCACGACGACGTTTCCAAGGTTTGCCGTTATTTTGAGCTTCAACGTTTTTCTCGCCAGCGGTAAGAGCAGCCTCAAAGGTATCAAATGTTAAAAGCGTTGCATAGACATAACCTTTTAAATGCTGTGATTTTGATGAAATCAGGACACGCCCCCATGAGTGTACGGATGTCGTCAAAACCAAAATCTTGTGGGGCAAGATCATCTTCAATAAGGATTCCCTCAACGGTAGAAAGGGGAGTCTGCTTAGAAATGCCGATGGTAGCTTTTAGTAGTTTATACAGGTAGAGAGCGTATTCTTGTTTTATAACAGCCATGATGCTCCTGAGATAGTAGTTAATGGACTACATACTACTCGATTTTTGAACAGATAAAGATACTGATTACAAACAGAAAGTCGCAATATGTAACGTAAAAAGCGGCTGGACTGATAGAATAAAAGCTAGATTGAGGGAGGCTACATGATTGGTCGTTTTATTAAAAGAGCTGCAGTTAGAGCTGCAGGTTTAGAAACTACTCAGTATGCCGCAAAGGCAGCGCTTTCAATCTGAGGCTGGAAGAAAGCTACTAGCCACAACGGCTTCTAAGGCCGCCAACTTAGCTGGTAATATCGCCAAGAGCAGATTACGGCTGGTTTTAATGCTCATGTGAAACCAGCGCTGCCAAGTGCTGATTCTATTCAGACGTCAGTCAGCTCGTGCTCAGATCCGCGCTTCGTTCAGCCCAGACTTCGGTTTTGGCTGCTCAGGCCCAGCTTCAGTCTAACTAGAGAATCGTTTTTCTCGCTCAAAGAACAAGCTTTTCAAAGCAGCTGTCGAGCACTGCTGAGTCGCTTGAAGAGATGGGGGATACTCTAGCTGAGCATCAGGACGCTGTCACGGATATCGCAGTTACAGATGCTGTTTGAGGAGATTTCTGCTCAAAGATGGACAGGATTCAGACGCATCGCTAGCTCCTGCTCAGAAGGGCAAGACGCTAGAAACGCTAGCAATCGCCGGTGGTGTTGTGGCTGGTGCTGCTCTTGGTCTAGCAGCATATGGTGCTTACTCCATTGCTCCTCGTAAAGCAGAACGATCGCCTACTTCTGGAGCGTTGGCAAGAGATTGCCTGCCATCGCTATGCTCATCGTGGTCTTTACAATAATGAGGCTGGTATCCCAGAGAACTCCTGCTGGCTTTCCGTGCAGCTTGTGAGAAGGGCTTTGGCCCGAGGTTGATGTTCACCTGACTGCAGACAATAAGCTGGTTGTTCACGATTCAGTACTCGGGATCGTCTCTTTGTGGTGTACAGAAGATTGTTGAGGAGTCCACACTAGAGGAGCTTCGTGGTCTCAGACTCCTTGCCACAGATGAGCAGATTCCGACATTTGAGGAAGTACTTGAGGTCTATGCATGGAGTGGCTCTGGTGAGCTGCCTGCACCTTTGATCATTGAGGCTAAGACACGCCACAATAATGCTGAGCAGCTTACAGAAAAATAATGCAGGCTCTTGATCTTCGTCCTGTTCGCGCATGCATCGAGAGCTGATCCTCGTGTTTTGCAGTGGCTGCGTCAGAAACCGTCCTCGAAATGCTCCGTGGTCAGCTTTCGAGAATTTCTGATCGATCGTCAGACCAGGCACATGAACATCGCTACACGTGCTGGTGCTACAGCTCTCTTTGGTAATTCTGTTGGTCGTCCATGACTTCATTGCATACAAGTTTGAGGATCGCAAGAACCCCTTTGTTGTCTGGCTTGTAACTACCATGGGCGCATCTTGATTACCTGGACTGTTAGGAGCGAGGAGGACATGATTGCTTCTGAGCTTGAAGGGTGCTCCTGTCATCTTTGAGGGATTTATTCCAACTCCTGCATCGCTGATTAATTAGTTTTGCAGGCAGCAAAGAAATATTGTTGAACTATATAGGTATATTGGGACTCCACGGGTTTCTCGCCCGTGGAGTTTTTCATAGCAAACTTCTTCAATATTTTGTATGAATATATGTACATATATAAATTTATAGAGCAGACTAGGAACAACAACCTCAAGGAGGAGCTATGAGCCCAAAGACAAAGGTGAAAGATTGTTCGCATTGTCTGTTCTGCTGTTTTTGTTAGGTGTTGCTTACGTGGTTGAACATGTATTTAACCCGCAGCTTTGGCAGGCGCTGTTGCTCTATCTGTTGCCCTACGCCGTTGCAGGATATGATGTTGTTTTGGAGGCATGGGAGAGCATCACTGAGGGCGAGTGCTTTAACGAGGACTTGCTTATGACCATTGCTACCCTTGGAGCTTTGTTTCATTGGCTTTGTGCCTAATGGATCTCCTATGTTTGACGAGGCTGTCTTTGTCATGCTGTTCTTCCAGGTAGGAGAGGTATTTGAGCACCTCGCTTCTGATAACAGCAAGAAGTCCATTGCCAAGCTTATGGATATCCGTCCTGATAGCGCAACGGTTGAGCGGGACGGACAGTTGTTTACAGTCTCTCCAGAAGAGGTTGAGCTAGGAGAGATTATTGTAGTAAAACCAGCTGATCGTGTTCCTGTTGATGCAGAGATTGTCGAGGGTTCTACCAGTCTTGATACCGTCGCTCTACCGGTGAGAGCGTTCCTCGTGACGCGACGGTGGGGGATAATATTATCTCGGGTTGTGTCAATCTTTTCTGGTGTGGTACGCGCTCGCGTTACCCACCTCTTTGAAAACTCCTACTGCTACCCGCATTATTAAGCTGGTGAGAGTTCAAACCAAAACAAGTCTAAGAGCGAGAGCTTTATTCGTCGTTTTTCTCGCGTCTATACTCCAGCTGTTGTTTACAGTGCTATTGCGCTTGCGATTTTTGCCACCATCTGTTCTCGGGAGACTTTTGTAGGCAATGCTTCTACCTGGGTTGTAAGGGCACTTACCTTCCTTATTGCTTCGTGTCCTTGTGCGCTGGTAGTTTCTGTACCACTGGCCTCTTTGGCGGTATTGGCGCTGCTTCAAAAGGAGGTATTTCTCGATCAAGGGTCTCTGCATACATTGATACGCTGTCTACTCTTGATACCGTTGCATTTGACAAGACCGGTACGCTGACTGAGGGCGTCTTTGAGGTCCTAGCTGTTCATCCTCAAACTATTGGCGAGAAGGACCTTCTGCACCTAGCTTCTCACGTTGAGATGCACTCCACGCATCCATTGCGGCGGCTCTTCGCGCCGTTTATCCTAGTGAGGATGATGGCTGTGTATCACGGATATCAAAGAAATTGCAGGTCGAGGTATCTGTGCTAACGTGAATGGTAAGAGTGTTGCTGTTGGTACTGTGCGCTCATGGAGAGCGTTGAGCTTCTTGGAAAGCGTGCGAGAACCACGGAACCATCATTCACGTGGCTGTTGATGGGACCTACATGGGCCACATTGTTATTTCTGACCGCGAACGAGCTGATGCTCCAGCAGCAATCGCTTCCCTCAAAAACGTTGGCGTTTCTAGGGTTGTTATGCTCACGGGCGATAAACGCGACGTTGCAGAAGAGATTGCTGCTCAGATGGGCATCACTGAGGTTCGCTCTGAGTTGCTTCCACAGGATAAGGTTTCTGCCGTTGAAGGCCTTCTCGCCCAAAAGACAGCTGGTAAGTCCCTTGCCTTTGTTGGCGACGGCATCAATGATGCACCCGTTCTTGCACGCGCTGATGTAGGCGTTGCTATGGGCGGTTTGGGGTCTGATGCTGCTATTGAGGCCGCCGACGTAGTTCTTATGGACGACAAGCTTTCTAAGCTCTCAAAGGCCGTAAAGATTGCTCGTCATACCTTGGGTATTGCAAAGCAAAATATTGTGTTTGCTATTGGAGTTAAGGTTGCTGTTTTGATCCTTGCAGCCTTTGGTTTGGCTCCCATGTGGCTAGCGGTCTTTGGAGACATAGGCGTTATGGTGCTTGCGGTTCTTAATTCCACTAGAGCTTTGAAATATAAAGTCGATCAAGTAAAGAGTCAGGCTGCTGGTTTAAAAAAGAGCGCTCGCAAAGGAGCGCTCCTACAAAGGTTGTTTTCACAAACGGCTGTTTCTACACATAGCCAATTACAAATTACTGAGCCTTCTTACGAAGTCTACGAGCACGGTTTGCAAGATTGCGGACCGTGCTTTCCATTCCATGAGGAACGTAGGTTAGTGACTCTAAATCTTCTGGAAGGTAGTCAACAAGACTGACAGGCTCTGTGGGTGTGAAATCTGCTGGCACAGGACCTGGAGCAATCAGATACGCGTGAACCTTAGCACCCTGGGCACCAAGTTTTTGCTCATACTCGCTAGGAACGTCATTTGGAAAATCAGCCTGAGCATCACGCGTTTTCCAAATAAAGTTGTAACCAGCAACTTCAACTTGCTCAAGAGAAAAATCAAAAAGTGGCTGACTGTCCGTTTTAAGACGAACAACACCCTCTTTAGCCAAAACATTTCTATACTGCATAAGACGCTCAGCATCGGTGAGGCGCATCTTTGCCTGCCTGATTCGAGGAAATGGAGCAGGGAAGTTGAGATAGATTACAGAGACCTCTTCTGGCGAGAAGTACTCATCAATCTTCATACCAGTACCAGGAACTACGATGGCGTTAGGCACTCCTGCTTCATACATTGTTTTAGCAGCATATGAAATACAGATAGGTTCTGTATCAATGGCTACAAAAAGCACGTTAGGATTTGCCTTAGCTTGAGCAGCAGTAAAAGATCCCTTAGCCGCAGCCAAGGTCTACACGGACCTCAGAGAAGGGGACATGTCCTCGAGCAGTAATTGCGCACATGCAGAAGCCCACGTACCTTTTCAAAGTCTCTGGATGAGGCTCAATGACGCTGGAATACGCCTCTAAGCGCTCTTCCAGAATAAAGTTTTTAGGCAAACGTGCATGTAGTGCGCGCAAAGCAACTCCTCAAAAAGCAGGCAAAATCAGCGTTTTTTACAGAAGCTGATCAAGCGTTTCTCCGTACGAAGGTAGGAATTCTGTCATAAAATCGCGCACTTCTGGAAGAGAATCTGCTAAATCTTCAACAACTCCACGAGTTGAGGCTTCAGCGGTAATAAACTCTGAGTTTCCAGACTGAGCTTCCTCAATACACTTAATGAGTGCTGCAATCTTATCTGCAGCTTTAATAAGCTTTCTAAGATAAGCTTCACTCTCTGAAGCCTCAGCGCTGTGAGTAAGCACCTGAGCATAGGCATCTTGCAGGTCTTCTGGCAGTGTGGAGAGAATGGTTTTCTCGGCACGTGCCTCTACCTGATGATACGCATCTCTAATCTCTGAATTAGCATACTTTTACAGGCGTGGGCATGTCTCCGGTGATAATCTCTGATGCATCGTGATATATACCAATAAGAGCTGCACGATCTGCGTCAAGATTTCTGTGATAGCGCACATTTGCAATAGTTGCGAGGCAGTGAGAAATAACGGCCACGTCAAGGGCGTGTTCAGCAAGGCTTTCTGATCGAGAATTGCGCATAAGCGACCAGCGCTCAATGTAGCGCATGCGAGAAATAAGTGCAAAAAGCTGGATTGCGACGAAGAATTCTGAGACATTGCCCTCCTTAATTTGTTTTTCAACCTTACCACGGATACCGGACAAAAAAACTGTTTTTGACACAACTATGCAATGTAGTCATAGCAAATATGAAGTAATCAAATACTTTTAGATGTTTATATGAAATTATTGATATCTGAACATCCGTTCATGGGTATTTTTTTGCCCGCTTTATCGGCAACCATGGCTAACTTATTCCAAAGGAGTTAACCCGGCCATTATGCAAAGCAAACCTTTCGTCCGTTTAAAAGAAGTGAGCGGACAACAAAGGAAGGATGGGAAACATGAGGCATGCTTTTTGTAGGCGGCAAGCTCGTTGATGGTACTGGCGCTGCACCAGTTGAGGACTCCCTTGTCCTTATCGATGACGACAAGATTACCCGATGCTGGTCCTCGTAAAGAGGTCCCAGAGGGATATGAGGTACGTGACGCATCTGGCCATACCGTAATGCCTGGTCTTGTTGATACACACCTGCACCTCTCCGGCAACCTGACTCGACAACGATAACGACTGGGTTATCGAGTCCGTTGCTCAGAAGCAGGCATGCGCAGTCAAGCAGGCTTATGACGCTTCTTACCCACGGCCCTCACAACTGTCGTTGAGATTGGCCGTAACGGTATTGCTATCCGCGACCTCGTTAACATGGGCATTATGCAGGGTCCTCGTATCTTTGCTACCGGCCTTGGCCTTTGCCGCGTTGCTGGTCACGGTGACTCTCACCACCCTGCCACTGCAGATTTCCAGGACGGACACCCTTTGGGGCGACCAGGTAGACGGTCCATGGGAGCTTCGTAAGGCAATCCGCCGTCGTCTTCGTGAAGAGCCCTCGACGGCATCAAGATCTGGGCAACTGGTGGCGGCATTTGGCGCTGGGACTCTGACCGTCTGCAGCTCTTCTGCACCGAGGAGATCAAGGCAATTGCTGACGAGTGCGCACCGGTAGGCATTCCTCTGTATGCTCACCCTACAACAACTTTTGACGCTGCATATGACTGCGTCCGCTTTGGCTGCAAGCAGCTCATTCACGGCTTTGAGCTTGACGAGCGCACCATGAAGCTTATGGCTGAGCAGGGAACATACTTCACCCCAACCATCGGCTTCCTGCCAACTTGGTACGGAACTTATCCACCAGACTGGACTCCAGAGCTTGACGCATTCCCAGGCGAGACTGTTGTCGAGAAGGGCCTTGCACGCACCTACGCTAACCTGCGTAAGGCTTATGACATGGGTATCACCATTACCATCGGCTCTGACTCTTCAGCTTTTGTCACTCCTTACGGCTACGTCACCATTGATGAGATGTATGACTTTGTCGAGAAGGCTGGCATCTCCATCCTTGATACTGTTGCAGCTGCTACTTACAACGGCGCAAAGATGCTGGGCAAGGAGAACGAGTTTGGTGCTGTCAAGGAAGGCCTCTCCGCTGATATCCTCGTAGTCAAGGGCGACGTTGCTAACAACATTCGCGACCTCACGCCTGAGAACATGGACGTCATCATGAAGGAAGGCAAGATTATTGATCGCGGTAGCTTCTAAGCTTCCAGCTCGATAATTTGTAACGCGAGGTTGGGCCCCTGACTCACTTAAGCGTCAGGGCCCACTTTTACAGGAAAGAAGTTTATTCTTTGATATAAAAAGTTTGACATTTGATAGGAGCTCACTATGTCTCGAACCAGCAGGTGAAAATTGTGCTGTTTACCGGCTATTTAGGCGCAGGTAAGACCACTATTTTGAACCACATTCTCTCTAACACTGAAGGTATTCACGCAGCAGTTATCGTCAATGATATTGGCGAGATTAACGTTGATGCTGGTCTTATTAAAGACGGCGGCTACGCTAAAGAAGGCGACGTTATTCCTCTAACTAACGGTTGCCTCTGCTGCACCCTTTCTAATGACTTGGCACTTCAGTTGGGTGATTTGGCTGATACCGAGGAGTTTGACTACATCATTATTGAGGCTTCGGGCATCTGCGAGCCAATCCCCATTACCTATAACATTTCTGCATTCTGCAATCAGAGCCAGCATGCAACTAATCACTCTCACCTCAACCTTGATAACATCGTCGCAGTTGTTGACTGTGCTCGCATGTTTGAGGAGTTCCACAACGGCGCCGATCTTCTCGACCCAGATATTGAAGAGGACGACATTGAGAACCTGCTTATTCAGCAGATTGAGTTCTGCTCTACGCTGGTGCTCAACAAGACCGACCTGGTTACTCCAGAGCAGCTTCACGAGCTCAAGGCGCTTGTTCGAGGCCTGCAGAAAGACGCCGTTATTGTTGAGGCGGTCAACGGTGACATTCCAATGAGCGAGCTTATCAATACGGGCCGTTTTGATTTTGACAAGGCCTATGCCTCCGCTGCCTGGATGGATGCAATGGAGCACCCTGAGGAGCACGAGGATCCAGAGGTTTTGGAGTACGAGATTACTACCTTTGTGTATCGCCGCCGTCAGCCATTTGACCTGGACAAACTTAACCAGTTTGTGGCTAGCTGGCCAAAGAATATCATCCGCGTCAAGGGTAGCATCTGGATTTCACAAGACCCCGAGATGAGCTACGTATTTGAGCAGGCCGGCAAGCAGGTCCAGTTCTACGAGAATGGCATGTTCTACGCATCGCTGCCAGAGGATGAGCGAGAAACCCTTCTTGACGAGAAACCCGAGCTACGCGCAGAATGGGATGATGAACTGGGCGATCGTCAAACAAAGCTGTGCTTCATTGGCCGTCATATGAATCATGAGGAAATTGAAGCCGGTCTGGATGCATGCCTTACTGAGTATGTTCCTGACGAGTTTGATTACTAGCGTTTTCAGCGCCAAGAGCTCCGGCGCTTGAGACGAGGGACCCAGTTTATCCGGGTCCCTTTTTTAGGTTAGAGGTGCCTAATGACCAAGATTGAGCAGCTTAAAGACTGGATTCAGTCGTCAGATAACATTGTTTTCTTTGGTGGCGCCGGCGTGTCAACAGAAAGCGGTATTCCAGATTTTAGGGGGTACTAACGGTCTGTATCGCCAGGGCGGTATCAAAGTAGAAAACATGACCATTGGCCTGGGCCAAGACGGCTATGACATGGGAAAAGAAGCCTACGACCTGGGAAATGGCGTTACGGTTGACCCCGATAACGAGGAGTCTTTTGCCTACAGTAGGGCGCCAGACTTTACGCTTGAAGAGATCTTCTCGCTTGATGTGTTCTTAGATTACCCTGCAGCGTATTACACGTATTTTAGAAATTCTCATCATTTGGGGGAGGCTCAGCCAAACATTGCTCACAAGTGGCTGGCAGACTTGGAAGCTGCGGGAAAGTTGCGCGCGGTGGTGACGCAAAACATTGACGGACTACATCAAGCTGCTGGTAGTAAGCGTGTGTTTGAGCTCCACGGCAACGAGACGCGTTTTTACTGTCCTGAGTGCGGCCACACCTACACGCTTGATCAGATTGAAGAGCAGTCCTCTGTGGTACCGCTCTGTCAATGCGGCGCAGTTATTAGACCTGATATTGTCTTTTACGGAGAGGGCCTTGATATGGACACGGTCTACGGCGCGCTGAATGCTATCTCTCAAGCGGAGGTCCTTGTGGTTGCAGGAAGTTCGCTGGTAGTGCAGCCTGCCGCCGGTCTTCTCGACTACTACGAGGGCAACAAGATGGCCATCATCAACGATCAACCCACACCGTACGATGGTCGCGCCAATCTGGTGATCAGAGATAGAATTGGCGCCGTCATAGAACAGCTCCTGTAAACAGCTCTTGTAGAAAAACGCCTACCCGCAAGTTCGCAGGTAGGCGTTATCATTTCAATCAATGGCGAGAAGCACGATGTGCGAGAAATCCGCGCAGTGAAAGCTCGCATAAGGTGCGATGCGCGAGAAACCCGAGAACCCCGTGAATTAGTTGGCTTCCTCGGCGAGCGTCTGAAGCGTTGCCATGAGAGATGGAACAACCTGCTTCTTACGGCTGACAACACCTGGAAGAACAGCAATGTTGCCATCAACCTTTACGTTAAAGGCGCGCTCGATGACATTGGCAGCATTTGCGCCGTAGAAGAGCATCTCGGTGACCTGGCTCTTAACGTCGGTGAACATGTAGAAGACCATTGGGAGCTCTTCGGACTTAGCAGCAGTCTCCAAGAATGGTCCAACAAGTTCCTCTGCAGCTTTGCGGCTGGACTCGGTCATGAAGGAGCCCTGGCCAACGCCAAACTTTACGCCGCCACGGCTGAATACCTTGTAGTCACCATGGAAGACTTCTTCTGCAGTACGACCAGTGAGGTCTGCTCCAGCGTCAAACATTTGCTCAGAGTAAGCGTCAATGTCTTCTCCGCAAATCTCTGCAAGCTTTTTACCAGCAACAATATCGCGCTCGGTGCAGGTAGGGGAGCGGAATGCAAGGGTATCTGAAAGAATTGCAGAGAGCATGAGGCCAGCAATATTCTTTGGAATCTCGATGCCGTACTCGTGGTAGAGGCCATAGATGATGGTGCAGGTGCAGCCAACAGGGACGTTTCTAAAGGTAATTGGGTTGGAAGTCTCAATGGAGCCGATGCGGTGGTGATCAACAATCTCCATAATCTCTGCCTGCTCAAGACCATCAACTGCCTGAGTGCGCTCGTTGTGGTCAACAAGAATGACGTGCTTCTTGCGAGGATTCAAAAGACCAGGACCGCTGATAAGACCAGCTAAAGTTCCGTTCTCGTTGATAACAGGGAAGAAGCGGTGCCTTGAGTTGGTCATTTCCTTACGAGCATCATCAATTGCGGTGTTGACGCTGAACTTAAGGATGTCGTCAGTGAGCATCTTCTCACGTACAGGCATAGACATGATAAGCAGGCGAGCTACCTCAAAGGTATCGCGAGGAGTGCTGATAATAGCGCAATCACGCTTTTTAGCCAGGTCAATGACGTCCTGAGCAATTGGAGCATCGCAAGAGACAATAAGGCAGGAAGCGCCGTGCTCAACTGCGATAGTCTGGTTCTCATGGTTGCCAGCAACAACAATGATATCGCCAGCGTCAACAATCTCTGAAAGGGCGGAAGCGCTGGTACCAACGCGAATATTGCCCTCGCTTTAACAACGCCCCTGAGGATCACCAAGAACCATGGTGCCGCCAAGCGTAGAAACGATATTTTCATAGCTTGTCTTAGCCTTAGAGAGCAGGTTTGGCTCGGAAAGGCTCATGTTTGCATTTGCAATATCTTTAACGGCAATCAGGCCGGTAAGCTCTTCTTCCTCATCAGTAACGCAGAGTGTATCAAGCTTAACGTCCTGCATAAGCTGCCAAGCAGCATAGAGGCTCATTCCAGCATCAACTTTTGGCTGAGCCTGAATCTCTGCATCTTTAATCTGAGGAGTAACCGTAGTAATAAGCTGCGGCTCTTCAAAGCCAAAGTGATTTAGGACAAACGCAGTCTCACGGTTGAGTGAGCCAGCGCGACGAGCTTCATAGATAGGGTTATCAATCTGATTTTTGAGATACGCATAAGAAATTGCAGCACAAATGCTGTCTGTATCTGGGTTCAAATGGCCAATGATATTTACTTTACGAATTGCTTCTGCCATCTTCGCCTCCCTGATAATGTCGATGATGTAACTTTCTAATTAGAACACACTTTAGTAAGCACATTTTGTTTCTTTTTTAATACCACCTTGTAGTGTACCCCTCTCTCTTTTTACTTAGAACAGAAAATCGCAGAAAAACAGCGGGCGTACCTGTGAATCTGGTAAATGTGTATAGGACAAATGACAATTCAAAAGTTGAAGGAAATTAGTACAATGAAATAGTTAACAAATCGATTGAATTGGAATACCCTAGTGAGTTCCCCTACGCGTTTTTCTGCTAAAAAAAGAAACGCTCGTCATATGGTTAAAGCAGCGCACGTCCCTGAGCCTTCATCTGAGGCAAGTGAAGTTGCACCTGTAGAAGCACCTCAGGCTCCCGTAGAGAATGCTGATACTGCGGCAAGTCCAGCGGCCTCTGCAGACTGCATCTGAGCAGCTTTCGTCTGCTTTTGCGTCGTTTGCGCAGCGTAAGCCTGCAGAAAAGTCCGCTACACAGCCCGCAGAAAAGTCTGCTACACAGCCCGCAGAAAAACCTGCAGAAAACATGCGGTCTAAAGTTGCGCCAGAGAAAAAGAAGCGCCAGAAAACGCCTCTATCTGCACGCAAAAGCATTCGTGTGGAGAAGCGTCCTCGCAATCAAGCAGATCCAGAACCAGAGCAGCGCCATTCTCGCCCGGTGAGTGCGGGCAGAAGAAGGCTCGAGCTGGTAAGCGTTGTTGCAATTTTGGTGCTTGCGGCGCTCTCGATTGTTCTGGTTAACCGACCAAGTCAAAAAACGCTGGTATTCGGCGACAATCAGGTGACGTATACCGGCACTACCATTCAGGGAAAGATGAATGGTCAAGGCAAGATGACTTTTGAGAATGGCGATACCTACGAGGGAGAATTTGTCGATGGGTATTTCCAGGGTACGGGAACGTACACCTCAAAAGATGGCTGGACGTACGAAGGTCAGTTTGTAAAAGGCCAGGCAGATGGACAGGGAAAGCTCACTACACAAGACAACATTGTGTACGAAGGAACTTTTAAGCAAGGGATTTATCAAAGTGCGAATTAAATGGTTTTCGCTTGTACGTATAACAGGACTTGTTTTAGTCCTCATATATCACTTTTTTAAGGACGCGCTTCCAGGTGGCTTCATTGGTGTCGACGTATTCTTTACGTTCTCGGGCTATCTCATCACGGCTCTTTTGATTGACGAGTTTGCTCGCTTTAGATCCATCGACGTCATTGGATTTCCTGCGCAGGCGTTTCTACAGAATTGTGCCGCCGCTTGTGTTTATGGTGCTTGTATGCACGCCGTTTCTTCTGCTTGTGCGTACCGAGTTCATTTCCGGTATTAAGTATCAGATTGCCGCAGCTCTTGGCTTTGTAACTAACTACTTTGAGATAGTTCTGGGCAACAGCTATGAGAATCAATTTGCTCCTCACGTGTATCTGCACACCTGGAGTCTTGCCGTTGAAATGCACTTTTATGTGCTCTGGGGTTTGTGCGCCTGGCTGCTTGCTTGCATGAGCAAAACAATTAGAAGCTATAAGGTAAAGATTGCTGAGCTTCCTGGTGCTGTTGGTTGTTACTTACTTTGGCGATGGCCACCGGCGCCCAAAACTCCACGAATCTTTCTATCCAGTATTTCTCGACGCAAACGCACGTGTTCCCCTTCTTTATCGGTGCGCTTTTATCGTGTGTTGCAGGAATTGCTCAGACGGGCGAGCTCTTTGACCAGCTTGAGCAGAAGCTTTCTACTCAGCTAACGCTTGTGGGCCTTGTGGCAAGCTGCGGCGTTCTTGTCTTCTGAGCGTCTTCATGCACTTCGAGGACCTCTTTACGTACACCTTTGGTTTCTTTTTGCCTCGCTCGCAGCAGCCGCAATGATTTTCTTTGCTCGCATGTTGCATCAAAAAACCGAGGGTATCAACGAGCCTGGCATTGTTTCTTTTGTGGCAGATACCAGCTACGGCGTGTATCTGTTCCACTGGCCTTTGTACATTATTTTTGCCGAGAAGGTCGATCCAGTCCTGGCTGCACTCCTAACCCTGGTGCTTTCGTTTGTATTTGCAAGCTGCTCGTTCTATGTACTTGAGCCAGCGTTGGCAGGGAAGTCTCCAGAGATCTTCTCGCGCATCAAGCTTGATGGTCAGAAGGTTTTGCGAGGTACCGGCCTTGCGCTTATTCCTTTTGCTGCGGCCGTCGCCTTTATTGCGCTAACCGCTCCACAGCTTAGCGATTTCCAGAACGATCTGCTGCTCAATGCTTCGTTGCAGGAGCAGAGCACCATGACCATGACTCGCAAGCATGCGGATACCTCGCAGGCAAGCAACTACAACGTTGTTGAGGGAGTCACCTACATTGGCGATTCTGTTTCGCTGCGTGCTCGTTCTTACCTGCAGGATGCGCTGCCCGATGCTCAAATTGACGCTTCTGTTAGTAGAAATGTGGCGATGGGCGTAGATTTGCTGCAGTCTGCGATCGATAACAACACCCTCTACCAGGACGTTGTTGTTGCCCTGGGCACCAACCCTGTTGGCGGCTCCGATGCGGTTGATAAGATTGTGGACATGCTGCCGCGCGGACATCGTCTGATTTTTGTCACTCCGTATGACGGTAGAAACTCCGATCCAAATGCTGGTGCAAATGCCATCCGCGCTCACGAGCTTGAGCTCGCTCAGCAGTACGACTTCATTACCATTGCGGATTGGGCACAGGTTGCTCAGGATAATCCTGACATTTGGGCAGGTACTGACTACGTTCACTTTGGCTCTGATTCAGATTCCATTAATCGTGGTGGCACCCTGTACGCGCAGATGGTCAAAGACGCCGTAGATAAAGCAAACTCAGGGCCACGTAAAACCATAAGCTCACTTAAACCACAAAAGGCCACGTCAAACCACAAAAGCCTACGTTAGCCCACAATTTTGTTGCCATTCTTCCTACTCGTTCGTAACGACGCGGTTGAATGGCAATTTACAGTGCGATTGTGCTATATAGCTTGGAGATTTGGTGTCCCTTGCGATAAACCATCCGAAGACGGCTATCTAACGCGAGCCATGATCACAATTAATGGGTCAATTCATTATTATGTATAAATAAAGACTGAATATTCGTAATGATGAATACTGATATATAAATAGTTTAACTACCCCTATTTTCGAGCCTCTAGCTACACACCTATGTCAGATAATCTGCTAAATGCGAGGCAAAAAACACACCTAAGTCCAATAATCTGCAAGATATAGAGGTTTTGAGTGCAATGTATACGCCTTTTGAGCAGATTATCTGACATAGGTGTGTTTTTCGCAGTTCCGTCGCACCCTCGCGTCTCGCGTCGCACCCTCGCGCACCGCGTCGCACTCGCCTCGCATCGCACCGCGCTCCACGTCGCATTTCGCATCGCGATCTCGCGCACCGCATCGCACATGCGTGCAGCGCAACGTGACCTCGCGTTTTGCAGACATATCCTCTTTCCAGCTTCTCTACTGTGGAGTCCTCGCAATATTTCATTAGAATGGACTATGTGAATATTTCATCTGACAGCCCCTTAAGGAGGAGCACATGGCAGAGTTTGTCTATCAGATGTACAAAGCCCGCAAAGCTGTCGGCGAGAAGGTCATCCTTGATGACGTCACCGTCGGCGTGTACCCTGGCGCAAAAATCGGCGTCGTGGGTCCAAACGGAATGGGAAAGTCCACCCTGCTCAAGGTTATTGCCGGCATGGAGGACGTCTCTAACGGCGAGGCAAAGCTAACCCCAGGTTACACCGTTGGCCTGCTCCAGCAGGAGCCGCCGCTGGATGAGACCAAGACGGTCAAGGAGAACATCGAGCTTGCCTTCGGTGACCTGCTTGCCAAGATTGCACGCTTCAACGAGATTGGCGTTGAGATGGGCAATCCTGACGCCGATTTTGACGCGCTCATGGCAGAGATGGGCCAGCTCCAGACCGAGATCGACGCAGCTAACGGCTGGGACCTGGACAGCCAGCTCTCTCAGGCAATGGATGCGCTCCAGTGCCCAGACCCAGACTCTCCCGTCACCCACCTTTCGGGTGGCGAGAAACGCCGTGTAGCCCTGTGTCGTCTGCTTCTTGAGGCACCTGACCTGCTGCTTCTTGACGAGCCCACCAACCACCTTGACGCTGAGTCGGTGCTCTGGCTTGAGAAGTTCCTGCACGATTACCCCGGTGCTGTCATGGCCGTCACGCACGACCGCTACTTCCTCGACGACGTCGCTGAGTGGATCTGCGAGGTTGACCGCGGACAGCTCTATCCTTACGAGGGTAACTACTCAACTTATCTGGAGAACAAGGCAGCTCGCCTTGAGGCTCAAAACCAGCAGGACGCCAAGCGCGCAAAGAAAATGCGCGCTGAGCTGGAGTGGGTTCGTTCGTCTCCTAAGGCTCGCCAGGCAAAGAACCGCGCACGTCTCGATCGCTATGAGCAGATGGAAGCAGAAGCTCGCGCATCCAAGAAGCTCGACTTCACCGAGATTCAGATTCCTGTGGGTCCGCGTCTGGGCCAGAAGGTCCTGGAGGCCGATCACATCCACAAGGCCTACGGCGACCGCGTTCTTATCGACGACCTCTCGTTTAGCCTGCCAAGAAACGGCATTGTTGGCGTGATTGGCCCTAACGGTGTTGGTAAGTCTACGCTGTTCAAGGCCATTGTTGGCCAGGAGGAGCTCACTTCTGGCACGCTTGAGATTGGCGAGACGGTTCAAATTTCTTACGTTGACCAGCTCAGGCAGGGAATCGACCCAGACAAAACTATCTGGGAGGTTGTCTCTGACGGCAATGATTTCATCAAGGTAGGAGACACCGAGATTCCAAGCCGCGCCTATGTGGCTAGCTTCGGCTTTAAAGGACCTGACCAGCAAAAACGTGCTGGCGTCCTTTCTGGCGGCGAGAGGAACCGTCTAAACCTTGCCCTTACGCTTAAGCAGGGTGGAAACCTCCTGCTTCTGGACGAGCCTACCAATGACCTCGATATTGAGACGCTGGAAAGCCTTGAGGATGCACTTGAGCGCTTCCCAGGATGCTCGGTGGTAACCAGCCACGACCGTTGGTTCTTGGATCGTATTGCTACGCACATCCTTGCGTGGGAGGGCGACGACGAGAACCCAGGCAAGTGGTTCTGGTTTGAGGGTAACTTTGAGGCTTACCAGGCCAATCGTATCGAAAGACTTGGTCAGGAGGCTGCTCGTCCTCATCGCATTCACCGCAAGCTCACCCGCGACTAACGTATAGGTGGCACAAACGCAGCGCATTCAAATAGAAGATAAAAATAGTAACTATTTTTATCGTTAAGATTTTGTGCAATCTGTTTAAGAGACTAACACTAGTATCAAAAAAATGAGAAGCCAAAGAGCTTCTCATTTTTTGAGATAAAGGTTACGAGGAAAGAGAAGAACATGGCACTTGACACAAACGTTGGTAACATCCTTACTCAGCAGATCAACAAAGAGTTCTATTCCGCTTATCTGTATCTGACCTTTGCAGATTTCTATGAGGAGCAGGGTCTGAAGGGCTTTGCAAACTGGTATGTCATCCAGTCTCAGGAAGAGCTTGCTCACGCACGTATCCTTCGTCGTTACCTGCTTGATAACGATTGGACTCCAACCATGGAGGCAATCGCAAAGCCAGACCTTACCTTCTCCAAGGTAGTTGAGCCAATCAAGGCAGCTATGAGCACGAGCAGTTCATTACTGCAAGCATTAACGAGTGCTATGCCGTTGCTCAGAAGGCAAAACGATTTCCGCACCATGCAGCTGCTTGACTGGTACGTTAAGGAGCAGGGTGAGGAAGAGGCAAACGCTGCCGATCTTCTCAAGGCAGTGGAGCTCTTTTGGTGAGATCCAAAGAACCTGTTTGATCTTGACCGCGAGAACGCTGCTCGCGTCTTTGTGGCTCCTACTATGCCAATGTAAGCTCGCTGCGCTTTTGCGTTATTGCTTACAGTGGAGTTTCAATAGCCTCTGATTTGTTCGAAGAGGAACCTGATAGCTCAGCAAAGATGGCACCGCCTATGATGCAGGCGGTGCCTATTATTTTGAGAAGACCAAAAGGCTCGCCAAGGATAAGTGCCGAGAAAATAACTGCAGATAGTGGCTCAAGGTAGCCAAAGACTGCCACGCGCTGAACTGGAATCTTGGTAAGTTGTGGGAAATACAAAAATGATCCAAGGCCTGTGTTAAAGAGGCCGATGGTTAAAACGGCAAGCCAATTTACCGATGCTGGGATCTGCGGGCAGCTCAATGCCATGGAATACAACAGTAACCAGAGCAACAATAGCGCAGCCAATGCCCAGCTGAATGCTGGTACCTTCAATACCAGAAACATCTTTGAGCTGCCTGTTACAAATAACCATGACGGCATAAAGAACAGCAGAGAGAGCGCCTAGAAGAAGGCCAACTGGCGAGAGGTTCAGTCCAACTCCATAGCCAATAATAAGGGCAGCTCCAATAACAACTACAAGAAAGCCTAATATCTTTTTAGCAGTGAGTTTCTCGCCAAACAAAAGGGGAGAGAGCGCCATTACAATAACGGGACCGCAGTAATACTCAAGCGTTGCAATACCAACGCCTACCAGGCGATACGCCTCAAAAAGGAAGGTCCACTGAAGACCCAAGGCAATGCCTGATCCAACGAGCGCCTGGAAGTCCTTGGGGTAGTTTTGAATGGTAAAAGCCTCTTTTTGTACAAGCTTAACCACGAGCAAAAAGAGCGTGCCCAAAAGCATACGGAAGAAGACAATTTGATAGCTAGGAAGATTGATAAAGCTTGCAACGATTCCGTTAGAACCGCAGATGATAAGCGCAATTAGGTAGAGCACGGTAGGTTTAAATGTGGCGTCTCTCATCGGCTACTCGCAAATTTCTGTATCCACGGACTGTGGAATTCTGTCGTTACAAATTACCTGGTAGAACAGTTTTTCTTGCTCTCGTTGATCGGAGGTCTGACCAAGCATCCACATAGTTTTTGCAACCAGAGCTTCGGTAGTCATATCGTCTCCAGAGAGAACGCCGGGCATATCTTGATAGGTTCTACCGACCTCATATACACCCAGGTCAAGACCCTCTTCAGGAACTTGTGTGGTAATAACTACAGTGCGACCAGACGCAATCCAATCGGTGATAGCTTCCTCAAAAGAGCCGTCGTATGAGGGGATGCCGCCAATACCAAAGGTTTCAAGCACAATGGCGTCGTAGTCATTCTTCAGAAGGTAGAAGATAGATGGATTAAGCTCGGGGGTCAGTTTAAGCACAATGACACGCGTATTGAGCGTTTCATAGGTTGTAAGACCGCCATCTACCTGCTCTTGATTTGGAGCACTACGAATAATCTTGTTGCCACGGATATGGGCAAGCGGTGGATAATTCATGCTCGTAAATGCATTGAAGCTCAGTGTGCGCTGTTTATGAGCGCGGGTGCCGGCAATAACCTCGTTGCCAAAAACCACCACGACTCCGGCGCTTCTGTCGTCGAGCGCGTAGAGAACGGAGTGGTAGAGGTTGAGTTTGGCGTCGGTAAACGGATTTGCCATTGGCTGTTGAGAGCCTGTGAGCACAATGGGTTTCTCGCTATTTTGAATGAGGTAGGAGAGGGCAGCGGCGGTATATGCCATGGTATCGGTGCCGTGAAGGATAATAAAGCCGTCGTAGGCATCGTACGACTCAATAATGGCGTCTCTGATCTGGAGCCAGTTTTGAGGGCGCATATTGGTGCTGTCGATATTCATGACTTGTTTGAAATCAAATTCACAGAGGTCATGAACAAGAGGGACGTTGGCTAAAAGCTCTTCTCCTGAAAGTGAGGGAGCCAAGCCCGATTCAGTGGAAACAGAAGCAATAGTTCCTCCTGTTGCCATCAGTAAAAGTTTCTTCACACGTCCCCCATGAACTCCAATTGTGCAGACTTTACAGAAAATAAGTCTGTATAGCGCTTTATTGTAACGGGATAGATGCTTTTCAGGGCGAGAAAAGCAAAGTCGGTGTATTCTTTTTTTGGTAAACGAATCTTTTAGCAAGGATTGTTGATGGCAGAGAACAACCTCTTTGGTTTTGGTAAGAAAAAGCGTCCAACTCAGGTTCCACCTACTGTCTCCCGTAATGGGGAGTCTTCTACTTCCACGTGCGGTACGAGGTCGTCACGCAGCTGTTGGAAGCCGTGCACAGGCGCAGCGTAGGATGACGCAAGATCGCCCAACAAATCCCGTTAACCATGCCCGTGCAGATGCCGCCCGTGCACGTGGTCGAGCAAGAACTGCTTACGGCAATCACTATGGCACGCTCAACCCCAGAGATGAAGCTCAGGCAGCATATGCGGCCAGAAGACGTCGTTCTTCTCGCATGAGACTGGGTCGTGTGGCGCTGGCGGTATTGCTTGCAGCCATCATCTTGTGGGTAGTGTTTACGCTGGTAAGTTCATGTAGCCCAGGAGGCGCTTTTGCGCATGCTCAGGCGCTTGATCCTACCGTTACCCTGGCTGGTTCCGTGAAGGTCGGATAGCCTTACGGGCTGCGACGCGTTTAGCATTTGTGGCTGGCGTGTAAGCTCTATTTTGGGCTCTTGCTTGTAGAGACGCGTGAGAAGTCCAAATTCAAATCAACTGAACCGGTAATACCGTCAACTTGTCCTGTTGAGGTGTATTGCCATATCAAAAAGTTAAAGTTTACGTCTGGCTGATCAACGTATTGTGCCAGCCAAATAGGCTCGTCAAGCGAGACCAGGTCAAAGCGATTCAAATCAACTTTGTTGCCATACACAATAACGCGGTATCCCGCTTCTTGAATAGTGGTGCAAAACGCGCGCGCAATAGCGTTAGTTTCTGCAGGGGAAAGGTTATCGGCGCGACCGCTGTAATCGGGAGAAGGCTCCAGGTCAAACGCAACAGGAAGAGCAAGCTTTGTAACTCCTGCTTCCCTTAACTGCTGCAAAACAAAAGCGGCCTCCTCGCGAGCTTCTTCCACGTTAATAGCCTGCGAGAAGAAGTACACACCTACATCAAGACCAGCGCTTTGCGCACCCTTTAGGTTGGTCTCAAACAGCTCATCCGCGCGAATACCACCCTCGGTGGAGCCGCGGTAGCCAATGCGAAGCATGGCAAACTGAATGTTATCGGCAGCAACGGCCTCCCAGTCAATAAGCCCCTGGTGAGAAGAGACGTCAACGCCCGTGCGTGTGAGCTCTTCTCCGTCCACCACATAATGCGCACGTCCCGTTGCGTCGTAGGTGAGGTTTTTCCCACTCATAGGGGACCTCGTTTTTGATGATCAGATTGTTGTCAAAAGAGAGGGAGAAAAGTCCCTGGCACGATTGCAACAATGCCAGCACAAATACAATGGCCAGCGTAATGAGTCCCCATTTGACAACAGGATTGTTCTGGGAATTTTGCTCAAGTGTATGCATCGCCCTGCTGCTTACGTTTTGAAGCGTTTGCAGAAGCAGGTGTGTGTTTAGTTTTAGAACGAGTCGTAGAGTTTCTCGTTTTCTTGCTTTTATGTGAGCTCTTAAAAATCACTGGTGAAAGAATTGTCCTTGTTCAAAAATTGGCTCGCAACACACGTTAATGCCCAGCTTGTGATAGATGGACTCGTCATCGCTTGGAATAATTGACGAGAAATACGCGTCGCATCCACGGAGTAACTGCGTGGCATCAACGGCTTTTCCGGCCAATGGATTGGTGATTGAGCTGATAGAGAGTGCAATGAGCATCTCGTCAGCGCAGAGGCTGGTGCGAGCCAGTTTAAAGTTGTTCTCTTTTAGTGCGCAAATGGGCCTTAAGACCTCATCCGAGACAATAAACGTCTTCTTCTCAATACCAACTACGTATTTGAGGGCGTTGAGCAAAAGCGACGCTGGCGCACCTAACAGCTCCGAAGTCTTGCCGGTAATAATGGTGCCGTCAGGCATAACCATGGCGCCCGCAAGCTTTCCTGTCTCTTCTGCTTTATGCAAACAAGCAGCATGAGCTGGCGAGAAGTTCTGGTCAACGTTAACGTCTTTCATCAAGAGATTAATCTTTGTGAGTTCACGCTCACCCATGCCCGTACGCTCGAGTTTCTCGGCAGCCCTAAACCACCTGCGTACAATCTCTGCCTTGGAAGCTTCCTGGCAAACCTCATCATCAATAATGCAGTTGCCAACCATATTGACACCCATATCGGTTGGAGACTGATACGGGCTGGTACCTGCGATCTTCTCCATCATGGCCTTGAGCACTGGGAAAAGCCTCAACGTCGCGGTTGTAGTTAACGGTAACTTTGCCGTGAGCCTCAAGGTGATATGGGATCGATGATGTTGTTGTCGCCCAAATCTGCCGTGGCTGCCTCGTAGGCAACGTTTACGGGGTGCTTGAGCGGAAGGTTCCAAACGGGGAAGGTCTCAAACTTTGCATAACCTGCACGGACTCCACGGGCGTTCTCGTTGTAGAGCTGCGAGAGGCAGACAGCAAGCTTGCCAGAGCCAGGGACCAGGTGCTGTTACAACTACCAGAGGATGCGTAGTCTTGACGTACTCGTTTTTACCGTAGCCCTCCGCCGAGACGATCAGGTCAATATTGGAGGGGTAGCCCTCAATGGGGTAGTGGCGGTACACGGCAATGCCCATGTTTTCTAGGCGCGCACGATAGGCCTTTGCCTTTGGCTGACCAGAGTACTGCGTAATGACAACGCCGCCAATGGCAAGGCCGCGAGCACGGAAGATGTCCATAAGCCTCAGTACGTCATCGGCATAGGTAACGCCAATATCGCTTCTGCGCTTGCCGTTTTCAATGTCGTTTGCGTTGATGGCAAAGACAACCTCTGCCTCGTGAGCAAGCTGCTGAAGCATCTGAGCTTTTGCATCTGGAGCAAATCCAGGGAGGATGCGAGAAGCGTGGTTGTCGTCGAGCAGTTTACCGCCAAACTCAAGGTAGAGCTTGCCGCCAAACTCACTGATACGCTGGTGGATTCGATCCGCCTGCATAGTGATGTACTTCTCGTTATCAAAGCCGATACGCATGCGTCCTCCTGCCAAGATTTACTGTAGAAATTGTATCATCAAGCGCAGACTTCCTATACGCTATAAGCTATACAGAAAACAAATAAACAACCAAGGAGTTGTGTATGGATAGCAAGTTTTCACAAACACCTTCTCGTGGCGAGAAGTTCAAAGAGCTGGCACTGAGTGCCTTGCGTGCATTTGGTTATGGTTGTCTTACAGCAGCTGGAATGAGTGCGCTTATCTTTGCATTTGCGTACTTTCACCAGCGGTATGGATATGTTTACGGGCATCGACTGGGTGCGCCGTGTTATGTACGTCATTTCTTCTTTGGGAATTATTGCTTGCGGCGTTGGTCTGCTCTTTAGCGGAAAAGAGTACGAGGACCGTCAGATGGGCTTTACGCGTGATATTGATGACCCAATCAGCCTTAAAGAAGGAAAGCTTGATCCTCGTATTTCAAAAATCGAGACCAATCACCTTTCTTGGCAGGCAGCAATCCTTTATGCCTCAATTGGTATGTTTGTAGTTACCACTATCTTTGACGAGGTTATGAGCCACACCTTCTTGATGTAGGTATCCTCGCTAGTACAGAGATAACTCACTAGTACAGAGGCAGCTTTCTAGTACAGAGGCAGATTGCCTAGTACAAAGGTAGAGCGCCTAGTATAAAGGCAGCTCGCCCGTTAACGGATCAATATCTTCTGCAGCCAGTGGCTCAAATGCCAGGCAGGTAAATGTTGGTTCTCCATGGAACTCGGTAAAGCCCGCGTCCCTAATAAGGGCCACGACAAAACCACGAGCTTTTCCCTCGACAGCAAGCTCAAGCAACGCTTCTTCAGAATCAACATAGACACATACTTTTGCAACGCCAGCATCAAACCAGTTAGTGATTGCAGAGGTATCTTCGTCAGCATGGTCCAAATAGACCCAATTCTGATCATCGGTAACACGAACCTGATCAAGTCGACGCTCTTTTGCAAGTGCCATCAGCGTGGCTTCAACACATGCATGGCTTGCCTGAGCGGCAATTTTACCTTTTCGCATCTTAAGATCGCGACGAATAACAATCATTTGTTTTGATTTATATGAAGAACTTGGCATGAAAAACCTTTCTAGAAACTGAGTGCTAAGTGTACCATTCACGGCTTTCCGATTTTTGTCGCAAGTAAATCTCGAAGGATCAAAAAGGCTCTCTAAAACCAAGAGCGGCGAGAAGAACGTTGAATGTTCAGCTTGTTACATCAATAAGTTAAATAACGGCACCTGAGTAGAAAGTTGATTCTTGTCTATGTTGCTATGGTTGACTGAGGAGGTGTCTATGAGAGAGTTGGTTATTTTTGTCATGTATATCTGGGCTTCAATATCGGATATGCGAAATCGCACTATTCCAAATAGAATCCCTATTTTGCTCGTTATTTTATGGCCTATTTGGCTTGCCGCAAATGAAAAACCCGCTGAGTTACTGATGAATGCATTATGGAGTGAGCTCTTTGTTATAGGTGTACTGATTACAGTAGGTATAGTTACAAAATTTATAGGTCATATGTCTTCTCTGGGAGGGGGAGATATTAAACTTATTCTCTCAACATGCCTTTATCTTGAAATAAAAGAGACATTTGTCTTTTTATTTTCGGCAAATATTTTAGGTGTTATGTTTTCTCTTCTGTTCTTTATTCGGCAAAAATTTTTAAAAAGAGAAGATAGAAATAAAGAAGAAATTACCAGTTCAGATAGTATATTTATGTATACATTTCCTTTTGCACCATTTCTTGGATTTGGTGTGGCACTTGCGCTATTTTTACGCTAAAATCGAGAAGTGTTATATGAATTTAAAAATTCTTCTAATTCCCGAATATATAAAAAGTTTTTTCTGCTATCAATAGTTTACACGTTGCGTTGAGAGATTGAGTACCCCCAACACTCAATTTCATTACTGAATGGCCCCGACTGTTCAGATCTCTCGTTATGCGAGGCAACGTATGCCATGGAGGCAGGACGACTATTAACGTGGTCGCACACATGTCGCCCTGCCTCATGGCAATCCCTTTAGAGCTGTTCGCTCTGTCTTTGATATACCCATTATTTCAAGTGCTTAAAAGTAATAATTACGGCAACTAAGCTATTTTCCTGCGGTTTTATACGTGTCAGAAACAAGCTGCATGGATCATCCAAAAGCTTAAAAGCCAGATGACGTAGAACTGCCTCCCATTTCTTGGACGTCCAAGAAATGGGAGGCAGTTCATATGCGGGTGATTATGATTCTGCAGCGTGTTAGCGTCGGCTTTTAGGCCTGGCCCACAAAATAGCGCAGCTTTGGTAGGTTCTGCCGAAGAATCGACATGTTCTTAATCAAGATAGCCAGGCAGCTAGGCGGTCACACTACCTGATATGCATCTCTATGCATAAACTTCATGTAATATGCTAGAAAATGAATAGCGTCATATAAAAGATTTAACTATAGGTAAATTCCGCACCTAAGGAACACACCTAAGTCGGATAATCTGCTCAATTGCGGGCATTTTACACATCTAATGACGATAATCTGCATGATTGAGGTATTTTCAGCGTCATGTATACGTCTTTTTGACAGATTATCCGACTTAGGTGTGTTTTGAACTGACTCCTATTTCTCGTGTCCAAGAAATGGGAGGCAGTTCATATAGAGATTCTTTGTTATCGCAGAAAAAAGCCAATACATTATTTTGCATAGAGGAATTGATTTTTGCATATCTTTTGTATAGCCAATTAATCCCAGACAGAAAGAGTCACTCATGATCTATTTACGTAACAGGTATGCAATTTTCTTTCAAATTTCCGCTTGTAAAACAACATAACAAATTGTATCTGAAGATATTTTAGTGTAGTATGATACGGTAACAGCACGAGACTATGCATAAAACATACGCATGTTTTTCAGGCATCGTTTGAGCAGATGGGGCTGTGAGATGGCTAAGGCAGGTGTTACCAAAAAGACCGACCCAGGTTTGGGTAGGACAGTAGCAAGGTTGTTACAAGAAAGTGGCAAGCGCCAGGTAGACCTGTGCGAATTCTCACATTGGTCACGTGCGTATGTCTCTTATATTTGCACCGAGCGCCGTAAGTGGCCTTCATTTGATAAAGCAAAGGTTATCGCTGACTTTTTCTCCTTAAGTCTTGATCAACTCTGGGTTGAGCATCTTAAAGATCTTGTTGATGCTGGCGTGGAGCTTACAGAGATGCAGAAGAAGAATTTAGCCGAGGGTGTTAATCTTCCAAATCCTACTGTTATGCATGACGGAAATGACAATAGAGAATACCTTCAACCTGTTGTTTCCTCGGGGAACGGTTCAGATTACACGCTCCCGGAAATTCTTGGCGTCGAATAAGTATTTTTGACTATTTTTATTGTTTTCAATGCCATACTTGCTGTATACGCGTATGATTCAGCGTTGTTCAGATTGCATGGGGCTATCTGAAGAGTAGGAGATGTGCAAGATGGCTGGACTACACTGTTCAGACTGCGCTTTTAGCTCGTTCAAATTTAACGAGGACGCCCAGATGTATCAGGCGTACTGCTCGCGCGGCTATTTGCTGGCTGATCCACATATCCATGAGCTTTTCGCCATGCACTTTGCTAAGTCTCCAGAGGATTTTGTTCCCGTCAAAGATCCGTTTAATCGCGAGTATCTAAGGAAGTCATATATCTGCGGAGAATTTATTAAGCGTAAGGATAATTTGGGTTAACGGTATGTCTTAAAACCCTGTTATGTAACATAGCAGGGTTTTATTATGCCTCTGACGTGTTTCTCGTCTAATCAATATCAAAGAATTAAGTAAATATCACAAAAGTTGTTATGTAACGATTATAGATTTCTGCATAATTAGTTAACTTTCTGTTATATGTTCCCCTTAAAAACAAGGTAGTATTGATTTGGGGGAATCTCCTTATTACAAGGGGATTTAAAACATTTATAAAGGAGCGGCAGCAATGTCGAGGCGACCACAAACAGAAAGTTGTGACACTCGTCACAGACTTCTTAAATCCGCAGAGCAAGAGTTTGCTTTACAGGGATACGATAAAGCTTCACTTCGACAGATTTGTGCACATGCAGGCGTTACCACGGGCGCTCTTTATTTCTTCTTTGATAACAAAGAGGACCTCTTTAAGAATGTTTTGATTCCTGTCACTGAAGGCGCAATTCAGATTCTTGAGGATTACAAAGATCATCTGCTGGTCTCTGGCGAAAGAAATCTTGAAGACACTCCTTTGGGTGATAAAGAAACGCTCGAGAAATTCTTGGACCTTCTGTACGGCAATAGGTACGTGGCGCAGATTCTTGTGAATAATCGAGAAAACCCATATGTTGCCTATTTCTTTGAAGAGTTGACTGAGGTTATCTCTGCAACCATCAGAGCTATTCTTTATCCTAACGTTGCACAGGTTAAACCCTATGATGAGTTTATTATTACCTGGCTTGCTCAAACTGAAATGACCACCATTGTCAATATTCTTAAAAATGATGAGACTCGTGAAGAGGCTGACGGTCACATAAATTCAGCAGTAATGTTTACGCAAGGTGGCATCAAGGCTTTAGTTGCAGAGCATTAAGTGTTCATCTATGCATAAAAATTGACAATATCTACTTATTTCCGTTATCCTCTTACAAGGTATAAATCACCCGAAGGAGACCTTTATGAAGTTCAATAAGCTCGGCCTCGTAGCAGCATCCGCTTCTGCCGTTCTTGCACTTGCTGGCTGCAATCTTATTCCAAATCTTGCTGATCCAGGAACCACTACTGGCGGTGGTCAGCAGCAACAGCAGCAACAGCAGAAGGCTGCACCTGATGCAAATACCGCAACCAAGCCTTCAGATACTCGTGCTGGTGACTCTGACTCTAAGGACCTCTATAACACTCTGATGGATAAGCACAACACTTCAGAGCAGGTTACCAACGTTCAGAAGTACGTTGATGATATTAAGAAGACTGGCGATAAGACTGAGGTTCTTATCGACACCGATAAGATTACCGTTACCGTTACCGGCATTGGTGTTGACTTTGAGAACTCCAACGGCTATCTGGTTGAGGTTGTTAACAAGACCGATACCAACATCTTCATTCAGACCACCGACACCGCTATTGGCAAGGATGAGCTGAGCTTGTTTGTTAACGCAGCTCCTAACGCAACTACCAAGGGCTTTGCATTCTTTGACCCAGGTGTAAAGATGGATCCATCCGCAACTGTTCGTGGTACCATCCTTGCTCTTTATGGTTCTGACTACAGCATGGATTCCTTCAACGTTATGTTCTAAGTTTCACTTAGTTCGTTGACTGCAAAGGCTCAGCTTTTAGCTGAGCCTTTTTTGTTAGCGAGAAACCCCGTCAAAAGCAGTTAAATGAGTCAGTATTAAGTTATTAGAATCCGTTAGACTATAGAGTTGTTAGCTATTAGAAAAGCATATATGCACTGCATATAAGGAGCTACGATGCTAGATTTAGATAAAAACACAGACAGGTCATATAACGATCTTATCTTTTTAAAACCTCTTTTTCACAATAAGATTTGGGGCGGCAGAAGGCTTGCTGAAGAGTATGGCTATGACATTCCTGAAGGTGCAGTAGGAGAGTGCTGGGCAATCAGCGCACATCCTAACGGAGACTGTGAAGTTGCCTCTGGTGCCTTTGAAGGAAACACTCTTTCCGAGCTCTGGGTCTCTCATCGAGAGCTTTTTGGTAATGCAGAGGGAGACCGTTTCCCACTTCTCATTAAAATTCTTGATGCAAAAGATGACCTCTCTGTTCAGGTTCATCCAGATGACACGTACGCAGCAGAACACGAGAATGGCTCTCTGGGAAAGTCTGAGTGCTGGTATATTCTTGATGCAAAAGAGAATGGCGATATTGTTGTAGGACAAAATGCCTCCTCAAAAGAAGAGTTTGCAGCCATGGTTGAGCAGGGAAAGTGGTCTGAACTGCTCAATTACGTTCCTATCAAGGCTGGAGATTTCTTTAGGATTGATCCTGGAACCGTTCACGCCATTAGAACAGGCACGCTTATTCTTGAAACTCAGCAGAGCTCCGATATTACGTATCGTGTGTATGACTATGATCGTTTGGGAGACGATGGCAAGCCTCGTGATTTACATCTGGCACAGAGCTTAGAGGTTATTGATTACGCTCAGGAAGCTCCAACATCTGGAGAAATTATTGCTCCAGAAATTGATGGCAAAACTGAACTTATGAGCTGCAAGTACTTTTCGGTAGAAAAATATGAGATCTCATGAGGCAAAACTATTGCTCAGCCATGGTCGCTTTATGTGCATAAGTGTCATTGAGGGAGAAGGTATGGTTTGCGCTGACGGCGGCAACGGAGAAGATATAGGGATCTGCAAGGGTTCGTACTTTTATTGCACCTGCATCTTCTGCAGCCTGCGCTTTACGG
>BNJU01003499.1_pt1 | contig 50776 bp, 86 predicted proteins | sample 8539281 | NCBI WGS metagenome assembly BNJU01 (sample SAMD00202456, study PRJDB9452) | human saliva metagenome | isolation source: human saliva | place: Japan | reverse complement strand
TTAAATCCTCCTTCGACCATATCAGCAAAACTACAGCAGTTTAACATTATATCTCAAACCGTGTATTTCGCCTACTCTTTTTCTCTCAGTTCTCCATATTACACATATTCTACGTCTTTTTCAATCTCTTAGGGGGCAAATTAGAGGCAAAAATAGAAGAGAATAGATCGTAGTGACGGATCAACCAACAACGAGATTACAGTCAAAAGACGAGCCCTGCGATTTGCACAACTCGTCTTTTTCATGCAGCGGATATTCAAAAAGGCAGAGCGTCTTTATGATCGGCAAAGGATGACCGGTGCATGCCCAGAAGTTCCCATATACTTCCCCTTACGCAGCCGCATCACTTTACCCAAGTCTTGGCAGACAGGTCGCATAGATAAAGCCTCCTTTCAAGACATACCATATATACGGTATATCTTGAAACGAGGATAAAAAATCCTATCTTTTGTACTACCTTGCACATTAGTGATCCATCAGATTATACCGCGTTCCTTCAAACGCTCAATGCCCATGCTCTGATCAATGTAATGACTTTCATCATAATCGAGCGGCATCAGTTGTTTTTCTTTATTGCAGCAAGATCATCCGTCTTGTCTCCTTCTTCGCGTTTATACTTTACAAACTCCGGATCTGGAATACGGATCGCCCGACCAATCTCACCAATCAAAAAGAACTCACGCGTCGGTCCCCCTCTGTTACTATATGCTGAAAAACATCATGTCGTCCTTTCGTACTGCATTCCGCTTCGACATCATCAATCGTCATTCCACGGAGTGCGATGAAGTCATTCAATCGTTGTGCATCTACCCAATACTGCATCGTAATACCTCCATCATCTGACATAATCAGCTCCACGAAAATTCATGGAACGAAAGTCATGCAGCTTCCCGCGTTTCTCATGACAAAAATCGAAGCTATGAAAAATCGCAGTTGGAGAAATCCGCCTGAGCACCGGACTGATGATTTGTGTCCAACAATCGCTGATGCTCCTTCAACGCACGTTGTATCTCGTCCATAGAAAGCTGTCGCTTATCCATATACTACCATCCTCGTCGTATCTCTGTCAAAGTCACTGCACAGCAGATTCGGAACAGAATGTCTCCTCCGGTGTGGACGCTTGACACACATCATCAGAAGGATTTCCCTCGGCATCATGCGGAAAAATGCGCCGTATCAGAAACGATACGATGCACTAAAAAGCACGGCTGGATCGTGCAGCGGAAAGAATGAACCGTGCCAAAAGTGCAAATGGATGCGCTCGCCAAAGCGGTAAAAACAGATCGGAACGACGTGAGACGCTACAAGATCGCTGCGCCGGAAAAGATAAAAGACAGACCCGGTATTATCGCCGAGGCTGTCTCCGGGAACGAACATTATGCGAGCCTTGTCGCCACCATGCGGGACGATAATTCTGCACTCAAAACATGGACGCTCATGTCTGATGCAGCAAAGGAGGAAGAGGCAAATAAGCGGATGTATCGTGATCTATAGACGCTCATTCGTTGACAGCAAGCATCATTTTCCGATAAGATATGACTAAGACATAGAAGGAGGGATGAGGACAATGGCAATATACACATATAATGACTATCTGCGCGATCTGCTGAAGGATGCTCCCTGTATCTTGGCATACGACACCGCTGCGGACTACTTAGGTCTATCCAACGGAAGCAGTTTTCATGAGGCGGCCGACATCTACGTACTATCGCCATTGAACTTGAAGGGAACGCGGGAGCACATAATCCCATCCTTCGATACGGTAGACTCATGAGCGGCGCAATGGCCTTCTATGCACAACTGTGAATCAAACCATCAATGATCTTTTACGTGCTGATGGCGACAACCAAGTGATACAGGAGAGCCTGGCCGACGTGTACTTTTCCAATGGAGAATCCTTCGATTCACTGCATATTGAAAAGGAACTGCTCCTGCGATTCGAAAAAGTACAAGGTATGGGCTATGGAATATTACGACGAGGAATACTGAGATGATAATAGGGACTGCGCCTAGTTGGTGCAGTCCCTATTTATCATCGTTATGTGCTAAAAGCATAATCGTAACCCGGTATGTCTTTCCGCCCCTGTTCAACGGAACCGCGTGTCAGCATTACAGGATGTCCCGGCCATGTGATAAACGTCGGATAATTCATGTCGATGACCTGGCATCCCTTCAACTTCTCCCGGATTGCCAAATTTGATGGCCAACCGATTTCGCGTATAGTTAAAGATCCAGTCCATCAGCTTCTTGTCATCAGTCAGAAGGAAACCTCCATGTGTATGACGCTCGTACGGTCACCGAGCACGGTGAACGTCTCCGCAGCGGCGGCGTTCCTTCCATGATCTTCTCAAATATCTGCCGACGCGGCTTTTTATCCTTACAGCTCCAGTTCGGTACATTCTCCCATGTCTGTTCAAAGTCTTCATAAGGCATACCGCAATACACTTCATAGACTTTCTCCGGATGGCTTTGTAACGGCTTCCACGTCCTCCCTGCCATGTCGAGGCAAACGCCGCCGGCATATAGGCCAGCATACAGAGGAGCAGCAACAATCGCTTCATCGTAACTCTTCCTTCCATTCTTCTACGCGGCGATAGAAGGTCGACGGGCTCATACAACAAATGCGCATCGCTTCCCTTGCCGTCACTTCCCCGTTCCTCCATCGTTCTATCGTCTCTCTGAAATCCTTTGTCGTTTCGACCCGTGGCCGGCCAAAACGCACGCCTTCCGTCGTGCAAGATCAATCCTCCCGCTGCCGCGTGCGTATTTTTACGCTCCTGCGCAGCAACGTAACTGAGCAGACTGAGAAACTGGTCTTCCATCAGTTTTTCCCAGTTCCCCATCTCGCGAAACTTGCGGCTGTCAAACAGTGATTCCTGCTCCAGCACGACAATATCGGCACCGATGTTTCGTGTCATATCTTTCCACTCATCGATAATCCCGTCGTAATCGCGCCCCAAGCGATCAAGCGCATCCAGGTACAGCAGATCCTGCGCGGAGAACCCGCTTCACTGGATTGGTAGGCCGGCCGTGAAAAAGTCTTTCCCGCTCTGTCGATCCACAAAGATAAACCGCCCTCGATTCCGATCCCTTTTCATCTTTTCAATCTGCCGATCAGGATTCTGACTTTTTGTCGGAGACACGAATGTATCCTATGTTCATCCTGCCTCCTTTCCTTCATCATTCGATCAATCTGTTTCAAAAACCTCTATGTTACTTTTTGAGGTGTTTCAAATGATATCATGATATTTTGAGACACTTTTTCATGCCGGCTGGCACTCTCCTAAAAAGTATACCTTTTTGAAAAAGCTGCACACATTTCGTGCGCAGCTGCATCCCCATATTACCGGGCAAAGCCCCGCGACTCGTCTCTCTTGTTGCATTTTTCAGAGCCGGAAGCAGGATCAGCTCCCTTCTGAGCAGCAGGGACTTTTCATATACTCTTTGAGGTGTCCGATAGTCCTTCCGTGCTGTCAATCAGCCGGTCGATCTGTGCGGATGCCGTCTTGATTCTCGGCACGATGCGCTGGATCGCACGATGCAGGTCTTCCGGGGGTTCTTGAAGATTTCGTGGTAAAAATTCGTTTTCCCTGATAACGATAGGCAGAACATAGATTGTATTCCACATTTTTGAATGTCGTTCCATCAGATAAAAACGCTGCTTTCTCATCATCTGTGGCAAGTGGAGAAAGAGAAGAGCCGCAATCGTATACCGGCGCGGGTGACAATGGGGCATTCGTTTTCTCAATGAGTCCCTCAGTTATCTAAATGACGATCTCCATTGCCAATAAAAGCATCTACCACAAACATATCCCATCTTTTAGCTGTGTCTTATTTTTGATCATCACATCCTCGTCGATCACACGCATAACGTCTTCAATGGTCGTTTTCTTCCGCTTCTCACTGTCCGTCTCATGCAGGAGAAACTTGCTGAATTCAATGAGGCAGCCTGGTTCATCTTGACAGAAGACCTCACAAGCAACAACGACTTTTCTCTTTTGCTGTTGGGTGGAGTCCCACGCTCTAAAAGGTATGCTGCGCAGGGATTCCAAGTGTTTGGAAAATGTGACAACCAAGATACTCAGAATAGTGGTTGTTCATATAACTGAGTGCCGTCTTTTTCGGCGAACGATTCGGATCAGGAACTTTACCATGTAGAGCTTCCTTCATATTCCATTGTCCACTTGCTTTCAGAGCCACCAAAAGCGGTTCGGCAGCCATGTCGCATAGAGTTAAATCAACCATAAAGCAACTCTCCAAAAATAGTTCAACATTTCCTCACGGTCAGCAGATGTAATATCGCCTTCCTTCATAGCATATTTCGTTTCAGCATAGAGGTGCTGCATCTCTGCACTCATATAGAGACGGTTCTTCTCCTCATACGCCCGGTAGAATGCCGTCATATATTCACAAAGCACCTCTTCAGTCTTCCGGATTATATTTGTACTCCATCATTATCGCCTCCATAGGATCCATAAGCCTGATTGCACCCTCATGGATAAAGCTCAATCCTCCGGTATCAACTCCCAAAATAATCAAGGATAGCATCACGTTCATCAGGAGATATAAAAGTGCCCCTTCATCGCCTGTTTCGTGTCGAAAAAAATCCGCTGCCCAGATGCAAGATAAACGTCAGCAGCGTTTTGCTCCGGAAGTGCTGCGTAAAAATTCGTCATGCTTTCACAGAGATAATCAACGTAGTCACTCGGGTTATATTTGTACTGCTCCATGCGCCTTGCCTCCTACCTCAATTATACCGCAGAGCGATGCCGCGACAACAGCCTCTTACTGGTACCCCTCGGGATGCTGTCATCTCCCCAGTGATGCCGTTGGTTCTTCCTCCGGTGCTCCTCCTCGGCAGGAATCGTCGGATTTTCATCGACGAGGAACAGTCCCCTTCGCTCTCCTCCATTGTTTTTGAGAGCTCGCTGATCTGACGGCGAAACACGATGTCCCTGCTCACGCTTTCATACCTCCAGCACATCAACGATCTTACCGCCGTGTTAGAAAGATGGACTGCTGAACCAGGATGCACATCGTCCGACTGAAATTCTTCTGCTTTGCGACAAACTCTCAAATTCCGCTGTCCGTGGGAAGCAGACGGACTTTGTGATCACATTCTTCTCTGCCATTTCCGTTATCCTTTCTTCCACTACGCGCCTTATCGCCCAGCAGCTGAAAGAGCGGGCTGTTGATAAATGCGTTCAGCCCTCTGCCTCGAGGAACACGGCATCGCTTGGATCGTCGATGTAGGCGAGCTCAATCTCGCCCGTGTGCAGAACGCCATAAGCCGCTTTTTCCAGTGCCTCACGCATCAGGATAGAGCCGCTCCATAGACAGCAACAACATCCACTTCGTTGTTGGCTCTTGAGATGACCTGCTCGGCCATCGTCAGGATTTCTCCGCCTCATCTTCGAGTGCCGGCATGAAATAGGACATAGCCGCATCATGATACTTGTGCAGCATCACGCAGATAGCGGGAGAAATCCTGCCGGGTCACACTCTGCAATCCGAAGTTCCCTCTTAAACGGATCCAGCACCCGCTCAATCGCGTGGCCGTTTCCGTTATGCGTCCCCATGATAAAGTCGGGCTTAAAGGAGATTCCCGTCGTGATGGGAAACTCGTCGTCGCCCTCACCGATGGCGATATGAAGGACACGCAGCGTCTTGAACTTTCCGGCGGAGAGGTTCTCGGGCTGATGAATCAGTGTCGGACGGTGCATAAAGGCATGTGCGGCCGTGACGCCCTCGGGATCGCCTTGACAAAAATCAAACTGAATAAAGACGACATACTCCTTTGCCCCGACATACACGGTAACCTTATGCTGCTTAGTGCATGAACTTCTCGGCGAATGCGGCCGCCTTTGCCTTCGTGTAGTAGGACACGGGAATCGCTGTCGCCATATCCACATGCACCTTGATCGCGTCTCCTGTATCAGGAACAGCCCGCTCTCCCGATAGCACGCAGCGACTGCCTCTCCGGCGATATGTGCGAGCGTATTCACATAGACAATATCGCTGGACACCTTGTCATTATCTACGCCGACGGTGATCGACCGGCACCGCTGCCTGCTCGAGAGTGCATACGCTCCGACGTAGTAGATTGCTCCTTCGACGGAGACAATGAGGTTGTCGTGGATGTGCTTCAGCACATACCCGGGTTCAGTTCGTCCAAATTCACCAGTTTTCCCGACACGCGCAAAAAAACATTCGGTGCACTGATCCGCTGGCCGTTAATCACCAGATCCTGTTCGGCGTTTCCATTGTCATTTGCCACCAAAAACTGCATGACCGTTCCTCCTCGTCGTTCCTATACTCTTACCATTCATTCAAAAACAGATATGATTTCTATGCGATGTGCCGCATAAATACATGCTGATGTTCATGCAAATCTTTCATATCCATTCCATCTTTAGTATATGTGACAGGAAATGGAAAAAATTCCTATCTTTTTTACTTTCCTGTTAGAACTTTGATGAAACACAAAAGCCGGATGCAAAACATCCGACTTTCGTTCATGATTCACTTGCTGCAGCTGCGCTCAGTCTTCCATCAGCGCATCGTCTGCGGGCATGTCGTCAACATCTCCGCAGTACATTTCATAGATTTCTTCATCCGTCATTGTGTTCACCTCCTTCAGCGGGCGGCCTCCTGTGCCTTATTCTGCTCCGCACCCTTGACTGCGATGATAAAGAGTGTCTGCGACGGCATCTTCCCGCTGCGTGCCAGCGAATCGAACGCCGCCTGTGGGACAAGAGCCTTCATCGCCGCTTTTACGTGGCTCTGCTGCCATTTCAGCTCATTTAGTGCCTTACGTGCCGCACGAATGACATAGTTCGTCTCTTTGGACGGCTCGCGAATCTCTTTTGCCAATAGCTGGATGAAGGTCTTTTCGTAGTCCTTCGCGGGAACGACTTCCTGGACATCCGCGCCCAGGATCGCGTCCAGCCGTCGATTGGCTTCAAGGCGTGCCTTCATGTATGTACCGTAGTCGAGGTTCTGGAAGTCGTAGACTTCTTTTTCGCCTGATAGCTCTTTGTTGGCCGCTTCCTTCGCGTCCATGACCATCAGGAAGTAGTTGTCCCCTTGAACGTGCCGCGCTCGGTGCGCCGTGCAAGATAGTCGATCATATCGTGCAGATAGACATCCCGCCGCAGTTCCGGTGTCGGCGCGAGTGCGGGAACGCCTTTCCCTGACACGTCGGCCATATTGAAGAATTTCTTCGTATACGGCTGCTTGTCTTTGGTAAAGAGCACAAAGGTAACGGCTTTCGCATCCTTACGGATGGTGATGTCGGGGTTCGCCCCTGCTTCCTTTGGCGGAGATCCAGCGATTATCCTGACTGCCAATATCCAGCTGATGCTGAACGGCGGGCAGCATATTCGCAACAGGCGGGATAGAACGACTTATAGTTTCTCCATCCCTGCCCTGATAGACTCAGGACAGGCGCATGGATATTTTGCCGCTCTTCGTACGGTTTCTGCCAGACGGCATTCCACTGGCGTGGGCTTCCTGCATACGGTCACTAAAGGCTTTGCTTGCCTCGCTGACCAGCTCTTTTGTCGTCTTCTTTTCCTGCGGTTTTTTGCCTGGCTCTTCCGGCTGCTTTTTCCTGCTGCTCTGCCATTGGTTTTTCCTCCTCCTGCGCTTTAGATGTTCCTCCGCATTCAGCTTGTCGGCGATTGCCCGTGCTTCCTGTTCCGTCAGTGCCTCCCCGCGTTCCTTCTCCGCCGCATTCAGCTTGTCGACGATTTCCTGCGCTTGTCTTTTGTCCTCGTAGAAACCTCCTGCATCATCACTGGTTGCCGCTGTAATCGGCGGCGACGTGTCCTTGATGCGCTGCGCCCTGATACATTATGCTTCTTTTTCCTGGTCAATCGGAATCGGATTGATTGAGACAAACCATCTGCTCTGCATGTTGTTCCTCCTTTGCTCACGCGCGGATGGACGCATTTCCTTCGCTTCGTGCGCCTCAACATCGCGCTCCTTCTTTCTGCGGTGCATATATGACAGGATCATCAGGCTCTGTATAATCCTTCCCGTAGGCAAAATCCTCCCGCTGCTGCAGTATCTTCATTTCTTCCGTGACGCTCGCCTCCGGCGGAAGAAGGTGGGCTTCCTGGGCAGTCGGTGGACGATACTGTCCAGATAGGAAACGACGAGCGAATCTCCCTCCCTGCGGCGGAGAGCGAAGGAATGTCCGTAGAGCTCCTTGCCCGCCAGTTTGTTTCTGAGGATTTCCCGATTTCAATGATGTTTTCTTTTCCCGATCAACGTACGGTTTGTCTCAGGGCACTGCTGGCAATGGAGATTCTTTTCCCCTGCGCAGTACGAAGGATTGCCTTGTTCCCTCTCGGGACGAAGATCAGTTCCATGACAGCACCGCCGATGAACGCACTCTTCGCCTGAGGCTGTTCTCTCTCCCGGAGAATCGCTCTGCAGGACGACCTGCACGCAATGCAGATGCCGTCGTTCGATCCGCAGCGTATTACGCGCAAGGTCATACGTCATATCCTCACGAAACGGGGATGATATTGTCGTTTTCTTCCGGCATACGCGCACCTCCTCTGCATCAAAAATCAGGCATTGGCTGTGACTGATAGAATTTTCGCCCTGTATCCGCCTCATAGGATTCGAGCATCACCGATCTCCGGGATCACCAGTTAAAGAAGTGATAGGAGCCGTTCATCTGCTGCTCTTCCTGCCGCTGTTTGTCTGCCGTATCCTGCATCTGTCGAACGTTGCGGATCTGGATCTGATCCCCCATGGCATTTGAGAGCTGCATGATGGCCATCTGCTTGATGGCCTCGATCTGCGCTCCTGCCTGACGTGCCTGTGTCCTCCGACCGCCTGATTCGAGTTTTGCAGTGCCGTTTGGAGTGCCGTCATGATCTGATCCATGTCCTGGTAGCGGTTGATGGTGTTCTGCGTTGCCGCTGTATAGCTGTCCGACATGAATTTGCTCGTCTTGCGGTAGTCGATCGCCTTGCCCGCAACACCATCGTCATAGTCCCGCTCAAAGGCTTCCGGATGGAGGTCGATGTTCGTGCGGTTTTCGCCATGGAGTGATAAAGGATCTTGATGTCCTTCATCCCCTGTTCTCTGCTCTCCTCCGGGAGCTGGGCGTTTTCCTCCTCGATGCCGAGTTTGGCCGTCAGCTTTTTCGAGCCAGGAAACGAACTTCGTCCCATAGAGGATGCTCTTGATATGCCGCGTGAGTCACAGACGCTGCCCCTCGTTCGCGGCGAGGTCTTTCAGAGCAGGGGACGGCACCGTCCGCCCAGGAGATGCTGTGGGGCTGTACAGTTCGGTGGGTCATAGGGACGTGTTACGCCCGAATTGACCACGCATAACCGATGCCGGCAGCGCCCATAAAGCATGCGCAGAGTGCTGCGGTCACTTTCTTTGACCGTTTCCATCGTTTCATATTCAATCTCCTCTCTATTATGTGCCGGGCAGGAACTTGAACCCGTTGCCTGTGCCAAACTGCTTGATGACCAGCTGGGAGAGCTTGTCTCCATCACGACGAAACAGGAAGCAGACCAGGGCCAGTTTCAGCAAAAATAGCGACCTGAAGGACGTGCTTGGTCTTTTGATGGAGTTTGATGCCGTCACGACCTTGCGCCAATATCCGCCGCTGCGGTCACCGTTCCATGCTCCCTGCCGCTTTTCCCAGCCGCCGTTTGCATCACAGAGTTCCAGCAGGTGATGACGCCACGGCGGTTTGTACATTCTCCGCCACGGCGTCGCTGCCGGCGGGAATTGATCTTCCCAAGCCCCGCTGTAGGGTCTCGACTGATACCCCGGATCGCTCCATGCCTCCGAGTCATCTGCCCATGGCATCGGCGGCGGCTCGAATCCCGCTCTTTCGCACCAGACGTTCCAGTATTCGTAGCTGATCTGGTACGCACCGTAGCCCCATCCATCCCAGTGATGGGGTCTGGAAGGATGCTCCTGTCCACCGGTCTCGACACGGCGGATTGCCCTCGAGTACCTCATCGATGCCCCTCGCGCCCGCCGAAGGTTGCCGTTATTCTTCATCGCCCTTCCACGGGGACGGTCTGCACATGGATGAGATCATCCACCACCATGTTCGACATGACGGACTGCAGCATCAAAGCAAAGAAGCAGAAGAAAAACAGTTTGATCGAGGCGTTGAAGATGCTGTTCATGCTGTTCTCTGCATAACGACGTGACCACTTGTGTCCCTGCAAACATAAAGTTCGCCAGGCTGAACACGGCAACGAAGTAAAAACTCGAGGTACGCCAGGATGATCTCAAAGGCAAAAGAGCAGGAACGAGCCAAAGATGATGAGGAGGAAGATGCTCCCTGAACAGTCCCGTGACGATTTTGTTGAGCCAGTCAAAGCCGCTCGCATCCGTTTCGTTGAGAACGGTAAAGATCGGCTCGATGATCTGTGCTCCCTTTAGTCACGAGTGCTGTCGGATCGACGAGCATCGCTTTTGCCTCGAGCAAGATCCACACCACTTGTCGCTGCGCCCAGGCTGAGGAAGAGGTCGCGTGAGCCGTTGATGAGGAACGCGCCCCAGTAGGTGATGGTGTAAAAAGAGCAGCAGATAGAGCAGCATCTTGAGTGCCAGCAGCTTAAAGATGCTGAAGCTCGCTCCTGTCCTTTCTCTCGATCGACGCTCATCAGGATGTAGGTGAGCGCGAGATCAATCGTCATGAGGATGCCGATCACGTACTTGATGATGTCCTGAGGAGATCCACTGCCTTGGTCATGCGAGGGCAATGGTATCTATCGCTTTCTTTGACGGGCTCCATAGGCAAATGCCGCATCCCAGACCATGCGCTTTCCCTGACGGCTCGCCGCAAGGCCGTCATCTGTCGCATTGTCCGGAAGCCACGGCGCATACGGATGATAGAGCGCCGGACTGATCGGTGAGTCATTGATCCGTACCTAAATGCAGATGCGGCCCCGTCGATACGCTAGTCTCCCATGCCGGTCCCAGATACCCGATCAGCTGCCCACGCTGCACATGCCTGTCAATGCTCCCCATGATGGCAGCAGCCGGAAGATACCCATCGTTTGGGTCGAGATCACCATACACAGTCTCAAACCTGCTGCCATCGGGTGAAGTATGCCCAATAACTACAAGACCATCAAAATGAGTGCTCATAATCCGCATAGGTCACTATTCCATCCGCAACAGCATAGACAGGCTCATGTGCCTCGCCGCCAATGTCAATGCCGTTATGTCGGCGCACTACTCCCATGATGGGATGCGTACGCCCCGAGCTAAACGGACTGGTCACCTGGATCTCGTGGCCGTGCAGCGGCGCGTCCATCATCAAGAGTGCGGCCGCACTCACAGATGTGGATGATGCCAATAGAAAAGGACAAGCAGCAGCAAAATGTATCTCGATTTCATGCGGAATCCTCTCATACAGATATATATTCATAGTACCTCAGAACATCTGTGAAATTTTTCCTATCTTTTTACACTTTAACAATATAAGCGACTATATACAGTTGTCCTTTTGTGCAAGCTGCGGTATAATGAAAGAAGGAGGGAGGTGGACGATGAAGAATATATTACGGCACAGGAGAGTATGTCGGCTCGGTGGAGATCGACGAGCATGAGGGATTCCTCTATGGGCGCGTGCTCGATCCAGGAGAAGATCACATATCGTGCAGAACGCGCGACGAACTGGTCGGGCTGTTTCGAGCGGAGATTGATGCGTATCTTGACCGCTGCGCACGGGAAAACGTTGCGCCGGAGATTCCGTACAAGGGCAGCTTCAATGTCCGCATTTCCCCGGCACTGCACCGCCGGCTTGCGATCCATGCGATCGCAGCGGGGTCGAGTCTCAACCGCCTGATCGAGCACATTCTGTCTTCATACGCGCCGCTCTATGAGTCGCCAAAGGATACATCGGTACGATAAGGAGAGTGATTTCCATGGGAATTTTGTCTGGGCTGAAGAAGCTCAACGATGACCGAAAAGAACGGAACGAAGCAGAGCGAATCGCACGGAGAGAAGAACGAATCAAAGGAATTGATAATTTCATAAGAAAAGAATGTAACTTAAATGACATGGGAATGGATTTTATTAGAGGATCGATGAGAGAAAACCCTCTATCACGAATCTGGACGATACAGTAAAAAGCAACTGCCCCCTATCTAACAACTATGCTTGAAGAAATCTATCTTAATCAAAAAGAATGTTGCACAAATGCACGAGCTCGAAGGGCGGTATGTTGAGCTGGAAAAACGTTATAACGAGTTAAAAGGCGGAACATGATAAGCTTATTGCCGAGCTTACAAAAATATACAGCACACACGATATTAGCAATGCCCCTGTAAGAACTGGATGTCTTACAGGGGCTTATTACACACTAGACATTACTAAAATTTTACTTTCACCAAATAGTTTTTCAGCCGCTTCTTTTCCTGCATTAACAGCCTTACCGGGAGTAGTATAATTCTCTATTCCTCTACTTGCTGCTCTTGCCATCATCGATGCACCCTGTACCGGCAGCACCAAGACCACCCTAACACCTTTCCTGCCATTCCACCACCAGCTAGGGAATTCACAGAGGAAGCAGTCTTCGCCATATTCGCTGCAACGGTCGTTCCACCCGAGGCAATCGCCGCCCTGTGGCAATACCGGCAGAGGTCACATTCTTTGCGGTCTGTGTCATGCTCGCACCGTTGAGCGAGGAGAGCCGCTGAGAAGTCCCTGCACCAGGTCGGGGATCTTCTTGATGAGGAGATACAACAGGAGACTCACGACAACGGCCTGGATGAGGACGGGCATATTGCCGATGATACCGCCCTTTAGAGGGATCCTGTGCGATCTTCGCAAATTCATCACAGTAGTCCGTGAGGATCCTGCTGCTCATTGCCGTGAGGAAGGAGATGACAGCGACCTTGATCGCTAGGTTGAACATGGCACCCAGAGCCCGTTCAAAGAGGAACTTGTCTGCGGAAGCGCAGCGAACGGAATCAGGGGGATGGTGATCATCGCCATGGTGAAGAACTCAATCTTCGCCATGAGCATCTCAATCCCCTGCCAGAACGAGCAGGATGAACATGATGACAAGGCAGAGGATGGTAAACAGCCCGGAGATTGGCGACCAGATCGAGAATGCCTCCTGTGCTGCACCGTACCCCGTGGTGAACATCGTGACCGCATTTGCAATGAGTGAGCCGGAGCCCATCCCGTCACCGTAGCCGCCCGCGTGATACCCGATCGCCTGGAAGCCGCTGCACAGGCTGCCCATAATGTCAATCCTGTGGCCGTACCAGTTCAGGATGAGGAAGAGATAGAGCCCTGTCTCGAGGAGTATCTGGACGAGGAATTTCATCTTATCGCCGCTGATGAGATCGAGGGAGATCTTCACCGAGGCGGAGATTGCTGTCAATACGATGAGGAGTTTCGCAGCGACAGGCATGATGCTGACTGCGCCGGACTTCGTATAGTCGATATAGGTGCGTGTAAATGGCTGGAGGAAGTCATACCATTTGCTGTCCTCGTCCGCAGTGACGTGCATCCGGTACTCGAACGGTGCCTGATCTGCACCGCCGAAGCTCCCGCCGAACGCACTCATGAGCACTGTGCCGAAGTTGAGCGCAAGCCCGATTCCGAGGATGATGTTCCATGTCGTCTTGTTGGCCGTCTCGACGTTGAAGGCAATCATGATGCCCGCGAGTGCGATCATGATGGTCGATATGATCCGCGCGACGGTAAACATGCCGTTCGCCATGGTAGTGCAGGTTGTTCTGGAAGGCATTGTCTCCGCCCTTTAGTCCAATGTCCGAGCTAAAGCTCGCTGCGGCGGATGCTGTTGTGCCGTCCGCCAGGACGAGAACAGCGACGAGGACAAATATGCCGAGCGGCAGGATGTGCCGCAGTGTCTCAGTGCATCGGTGCATATCCACCACTCCATTCATTGCTGTGCCTTGATGCTGGCAAGAGCAGCCTTACCTGCGGCAAGATTGCGCTGTGCCGCCTGTTGCTCATTCGACTCAATGGTCGCGCGGCGCAGGTTCTCTGCCTGGTAATGCGATGCCTCAGCGGCAACGGCGTTGCTGTACATCTTCGTCATCTGGAGCAGTGCCAGCACGCTGTTGGCGCTGATGGCGTTGCCCGACTGCATGACCTGCATGGTTCCCTCCGCCTGATTCTGGACGCATTCAGGGCTTCCTCGTGGACTTTGCGATCTCAAGGTTTGCCTGCTGCGTGTTCTGGGCAGACTGCGCTGCATCCTTGAATGTGGCCGCGAGTGTCTCCTCACGGCGACGTTCGTTCAGGATGCCTGTGGCGACAGTCGTGTTGCCGTTGAGGATGGACTGCAGGTCACCGAGACGCTCACGCCAGACGGTATCGAGAGGATTCGGATTCGTTCCGCCCTTTTGTCGCCCCCAAATCTTGCCGAGCACGCCCTCCCTGCCCCATCTTCTCGTCAAAGATCTGTTTCTGCTGTGCGCCCTGCATCTGCGCATACTTTTTCGATCTCTGCACTGCCGATCTTCTTGGAGTTGAGGATCATGAGCACCAGCTCCTTCTCCTCGGTCGAGAGGATCTTTAGCAGTCTGGATGGCCGTTTTGATCGCTTCTTCGATGTTCTTTTGGTCGATGACGCAATCGCCGCCTCACTGTGATGCCCCTGCCGGAATCATGGCGAGCAGCGAGGCAGAGATGCCGAACGCGACACCGACGGCAACAGCTGTTTTTCGGATGGTCATGGTAAACACTCTTTTTGACAATTCTCCTCCATAATCTATGGTAACCGAAATTTTTGCCGAAAAATCCCTATCTTTTGCATTTTGAAGTTAATTTGGCAGTTCTTTTTGTCATCTGCATCATTTTTCCCTGGTCGATGATGTGGAAAAACGGCTCACGCATCAGGATGAAAAATGCGCTCATGGTCACTCCCCTTGTCAATCAGAAGACGATTTTCCTGCATCTCAACGCTGTGCCCGCTCGTGCATCAGGGAGAGGAGGTCGACGGTGGACGCGACACTGTACTTTTTCGATCACTCCTTGACGGCGATTTCGCTTTTTGCTGCATAATAGAGGTTGAGCGTGACGAATAGAAGCAGTGCATTGACGAGAAGCTAGCAGTTTTGTGAGTGTCCGCACGCCATCGGCAGCAGCGCGTAAAGCCAGCCGCCGATGATCAGAACAAGCAGGAAATACCTGCGGTTCGGATTAGATTCATAGTTCCTCCTCACCCATATTGATACATCTGATAGAGGTTCATGTAGGCACGATGTACTTTGGCCACATAGTCGATCGTCTCCTGGTACGGCGGCACTCCACCGTACTGGTAGACGGCAGCACTGCCGGCGTTGTAGGCGGCGACGGCCGTACTTTACGCCGTATTCGCCGAGCCCGCCGAAGTTGTCGAGCTGTGCGCAGGTAGATCGTTCCGCCGAGGATGTTGCCGAGCGGATCATAGGGTTCACACCAATGCCGCCGCCGTAGCGGGGCATGAGCTGCATGAGTCCACTCGCACCGGCGGGCTGCCCGCTCCCAGGTAGAAGTGGGATTCCGTCTCCATGACGGCTGTGATGAGGAGTGGATCGACGTTGTAGCTGGCCGAAGCGTACAAAATGGCATTCGTGATCCAGTCGCACTGCGCCGTGTCGCCGTTATAGAAGCTGGCATCGGTATAGATGACGCTGTAGAGATCGGCGGCTTCTCCCCTGCCCGGCAGGAGGACGCCTCAGTGAGAGCGCACAAAGGACAAATAATCTGATATAGTATAGCATTCTTCCTTGTCTGTTCTTTTTAGTATAAACGACAAGAAAGGGAAAAATCCAGTTTTTATTGCACATAAAAGAACTTGCCGTCATGACAAGTTCTTTTTATGTATCTAGATCTGCGGTCAGCGTGTGTACGCTGCCTGTGGTGTAGTGCGTATGGTTCTATCTAGTTCTGTCGCCGCTGATGTCAGTTTTCCGTCTCCAACAAAAAAGACAGCGCAAGGCTGTCATATATGATATACTGTCAAAAGGTGTTGCCAAGACGGTAGGCGGTCAATCTTAGCCCCTAGAGAGGGGCGATGCCAATGACGATCAACGATTTACTTGCGTTGCTTTCTTGTGACGCTGTTTATCCTCGTCGTTCTAAAAGATAAGAAAGCCCGCCTCAGCCCTTCACAACTGGCGGGTTTCTCGTTCATTTGTCGAGCGACCGTTCACCGGCAGCACCTTTCTACGTCTATTATAATCTCCCTCCTCGTTTTCGTCAAATCGTTCTGCTAAAAAGACAGCGCAAGGCCGTCATGTATGATATACTGTTAAAAGGTGTTGCCAAGACGGTAGGCGGTCAATCTTAGCCCTAGAGAGGGGCGATGCCGATGACGATCAACGATTTACTCGCGTTGCTTCGTGACGCTGTTTATCCTCGTCGTTCTAAAAGCAGAAGAGCCCGCCTGACCCTGCAAAAGTTTAGGCGGGTTTTCTCGTTTAACCCAGCGGGCTGACCGTCCACCGGCAGCACCTTTCTATGTCTATTATAACTTCCTCCTCGTTTTTCGTCAAATCGTTCTGCCTCACTGCACGACGTAGGCACTTTCCCTCGCCAGCAATCTGTCCTCATTTCAATGAGAATTTCTTTTCACGCCATCATAAAAATTCATCCACACGATTCTTCCAGGGCGCGGATCTTCCTGTGTAAAGATCGCGGTGTAGTCCTTTTCTTGTCCTTCTTGGCGAGAGCGGCAAGATACAGGCCGATCGCAACGCCACCAACGACATAGAAATCCACGAAAGCATAATGTTCTCCTTTCATCGAGTGGCAGCATTCTGCTGCTCTAATCCTTTGGTTTCCGCATGCTCTTCTTTCCTGTTCTGCTCCTCAATCTGAAGAGAGACTTCGTTCATCCGTCGGGTTTTTGCCCGGTATTCCTCCTCCTTTGCGAACGGCTTTTCAAGACCATCCTTGCAGTCCTTCACCTCTGATGCAGCCGATCCAGTTCCGCCGCTGCTGATGCCAGTTTTTCGTCAATGCGCTTCGGCGCATTTCGCGGAGACGTGAGGCGTTTTCTTCAGGCGTCGTCAGCCCAATCGGAAAGCGTGTGGAGCTCATGCCGGTCAGTGCGACCTCCATGCCGCGCTTATCTCCGCGCACCACGGATACCTTCAGACCGCGATACTCTCCGCGCGGCGTTTCGGTCAGCTGGCCGTCGTAGATGGCTCGTGCACATTCGGCGAATGCTTTTCCCGATCTCTTCCGGTGTCCGATATGTCTCTCCTGCAAAAACAAGGGACTCGTCCTGAGAATGCACATTTAGTGTATTCACATCTGCACGCAATGCTTGAACGAAGCTATCCGCCGTCTTGATAGCGACAGGCAGATGAACGTTGAGCTGATTTTCCATGCGTGCATGGTCATCCAGATACTGCGCACGTTCTGCCTCGAGTTTCTGCAGGTCGTTCCGCAGCTCGAACTGTTCCTTGTAGAGCGGATTCCCCGTACAGGCGGCCTTTAGCTGTGCATAGGTCATCGTAAACTCGTCTACGTCCTCCGCTTCACGTACAGGAATCTGCTCCGTGAATACCTGTGAGATGAATCGCTGTTTTGTCTCGTTGGTCTGCCACATATAAGAATCAAAGGTGGAATCCGTTACATAACGGAAGATTTTTACCTGCTTGTTCTCATTGCCACGCCGGACGATACGGCCAAAACGCTGCTCGATCTGACTCGGCTTCCACGGACAGTCCAGATCATGTGATGCGATGAGTTTATTCTGGATGTTTGTCCCGACCCCCAGCTTGTCTGATGAACCGAGCAGAACACGCACATCACCTTTTCGCACTTTGGCAAAAAGCTGCTCCTTCTTTGTGGGCGTGTCGTAGTCATGGATAAAGCGCAATTTGTTCCTTTGCAACGCCGCGATCCATGAGCTTTTCGCGCAGGTCATCATAGACGTTGTACGGTGCTTTGCTGTTCGGGTGGATTGGTCACAGAAGACGACCTGTGTAGACTTCTGCGCGGTAGTCTTTGCTCGTAGATGTCGATAAACGTATGTCGCAGAGGCTGACCTGCCTGTCGGGATTGTCTTCGTAGTCCGCATTCAAAATCCGCGGATTCAGTGCGGTGGACTGCCCCTCCTTGATAACAACAAGCATGTTGTCCATGCCCTTTCCGCTCGACGGATCGGCTCCCTCACGCAGCTTAATCGGGTTGCGCTGACGGATCCGCTTCGCACGTTCTGCCAAACGGTCAACCAATTCTTTCTGAACGGCAGAAGCATCGGATTTGACGATCTCAATCTCATATTCCGGTACGGGCAGTTTCAACCCCTCAGCGGTCTTTACATCCGCAAACTCTTTGAACATGCTCGTGAGTTCCGGAATGTTGTTGAACCGAGCAAAGCGGGTCTTTGCGCGAAAGCCCTTGCCGGCAGGATCGATCTCCATGGTCGTCGTTTCCTGGCCGAACGTACTCGCCCATGCGTCGAAATGATAAAGCCCCTGCGACTTCAGCCGGCTAGGGCGAAGATACCGCTGCATGGTATACAGCTCGGCCATAGAGTTAGAGATTGGTGTGCCGGTAGCAAAGACGACGCCCCGTTCATTGGTGATCTCGTTCAGATACTGAATCTTGGCCAGGAGATCGGTGGATTTCTCTGCGCCCGTTGCGTTCAGCCCCTGGATCTTCGTCGTAAACGAGAGGTTCTTATAAAAATGTGCCTCATCGACATACAGTCGATCAACGCCCAGCTGCTCAAACGTGATTGTCGCATCCTGACGATCCTGGTACGCCTCCATGATCGCTGCATATTTTCTCCGAAGTGTCTTGATCTGTTTTTCCGTCTGCTTTATCGTAAATACGCTGCGGTTCCCTTGCTCCATCTGAGCCAATGAATCGGTCAGCTGCTCAATTTCATGTTTGACGAACTGCTCCTGCCGCTCTAGGGAAAGAGGAATCTTGCCGAACTGTTCATAGCTCATAATGACGGCATCCCAGTCCTGTCCTGTGATTTTCGCACAGAACTCTGCCCGCTTTCCCTTCTGAAAGTCCTTCGGCGTTGCAACGAGGATCTTTGCATTCGGATACAGGCGCAGGAACTCTGCGCCGAACTGTTCCGTCAAATGTCCAGGCATAATCATGAGAGATTTCTTGCACAGCCCAATACGCTTGGATTCCATCGCCGACGCCTGCATCTCGAAGGTCTTTCCTGCACCAACGACATGAGCGAGAAGAGTGTTCCCGCCGAACATGGTACGAGCAACCGCATTTTTCTGATGCGGTTTCAGCTCGATCGCAGGATTCATCCCGGGGAAGGTCAGACATGCCCCATCAAACGTACGCGGTACGATATTGTTGAAGTGCCGATTGTAGTAGCTGACAAGGCGATGCTTCCGATCCTCATCCTGATACACCCATTTGACGAAGGCATCGCGCAGATCGTCCATCTTCTGTGCAACCAGCAGAGACGCTTTCTCATTGACGCGTCCTTCCTCATCGCGAATGCGTATCTGACGATGGTTCAGTGCTGCCTCAAGAACGTCAAGTGCACTCGTGTTCTGCGTTCCGTAGGTGGAGTACATTTTTTACCTTGTTGAGGAGACATGATCTTCTTCTCGACCCTCCACTCTCCTGTTGCCGGCGCATACTGAACGATTCTCTGTAAGGAACGGCATTCCAGCGTGTCTGCGATGAACTGATCGATGTCGTCTGCGGGGATCCACGTCGCCCCCAGATTGATTTTAATTTCATCGGCTGTGAGATCCTTTGGTTTCACCTTTTCGAGCGCGGCATAATTCTTTTCTGCCCGCCCAATTTCATTGCGCAGATAGGCAATGAGCGAATCAGTGCTATTCTCGCATACCTGTTTCAGGCGTTCATCATAACTGCGCAGGTATTCCTGCAGGTCAATGGCGAGCTGTGCTGTTTCCAGTACCTCGGGATGCGCTCCATTTTGATAGGCAGAGAATTTCTGATAGAGAAAGCCCATCATCTTATCGGTAATAAACTTGCCGCTGTCGCTTTCTCTGATGCCAATAGCATTCAGTGTATCTGAAAAGATGCGGTGCGTGTCGTTTACCGTGAAGCCAAAGCGGAGATCGTTGCGCAGACATTCCAGATAAAAGAGTGGATCATTCAGCTGTTGGGCAAACTCCGGCGCATTTTCTGTCAGGAAACGGAAATACTGTTCCTGATGGAATTCCCCTGTATGAGACATGACGAAGTAAAAGTATCCCCTGTTTTCTCCACGAAACAGGTCTTTCTTTTCCTCATCCGTGAAGTCTCGAACCCCACTCACACCTACTTGATATAGTTTTTTCATGGAGAGAGCCATGTCCGACTGCCCGTGAGGAAAGAGCTTCGGGATTGGAAAGGTCTGCTCTCTGGCGATTCCTTCCATTTCCCGCTGCCATTTTTGTCGCTGCTGCGCAAGCTTTTCCATGCGCCCACGAACATCTCCCTGATAGATACTCATCAGCGGGAACATAGGAGTTCGTCTCCATGTCTTCGAAGATACCGACATACTCCAGATCCTTGATGATTTCCTTTGCGGGTAGATCGGTCAAGGACGACATGTAGGGAATGTCCACCCGGCCTTTCTCCTGCATGGAGATCATCAACGCCTCACTCGGTGTGTCCGCGTGCGTTGGTGGCGTATAGGCGTGTATTGTCCGCTTGGAGAAAATATCCGAAAGACCGACAAGCTCTCCATCTTCGACGACTTCCAGAGAAGTCAGAAGCGGATAGGAGGCGTCGTCTCCGAAGTGACGCCGCAGACGTGTATCCTTGAAAATGTTGCCATATTTTTGGTGTAGCTGTCATAGAGCTCGCGCAGCGCAGTTTGATGCTGTATAAGCTCCGCATCGTTGCAGTCCCGCAGCTCTGCATCATACATGGCGCGGATGCGATCCCGAATCTGCATCGCCATGTGTACCTGCACAGAAGTCTTCTCATCAAAAATTCGCGCCTCTGCCTCCCCTTGCGGCGAGTAATAGACGATGCTCCCATCCTTCTCATAATACCCGAAGGGCTGATTCTTCTCAGGAGCATCTTCTCCTTCGGTATGGGAAGCGGCTGTGCTGATGGTTGATAGGTCTGTTCGGCAGAGACGAAAGTGCAGCCGATAGTTCCTCCGCGAGTGCCTTGCCATCATGTCCCTCGACGTACGGAGCGACCCCAAAGGCAGTACGTTGCACGGAAGGTGTCCTGAGGATATTCTCCGGATGCTGCATGAAATAGTGATTCACATAATATTCTGACGTTATATCTTCGCCACCGTGATAATAGGTATGTTCCTGTCGATCGGCGTGTACCCACTCCGCAGCGGCGCATCCGCAGCAAGCTCCCTTTTCCCGCTTGCGAAAGATAAGAAGATCTGAAAGAGCATCTGTCCCGCGCCCGCGAACAGCTGATTCGGAAGGCGCACCGCGCGAATCAATTCGCCCTTTTGGGCAAGTTCGCGCCGCAGCGTCTCGTCCTTTTTGTCCATCGTTCCGCGACTTGTTATAGCAACAACAAGGCCGCTGGGACGTACCTCGTCCATCATTTTTCAAGAAATAATCATGGACGAAGTAGTTCTTCGTAAAATTCGTATCGGTGATGATGTAGTCTCCGAACGGAACGTTCGATATGGCAAGATCAAAAGAATGATTGGGAAAGCGCGTGCGCTCAAATCCCCGCTGTATGATCCTGGCATTGTCCGAGGAATAGCGGGCAATCTTCGCCGACAGGAGGTCAAGCTCCACGCCTACGCGAATGCTTTCTCTCTTCATAGCCTCCGGCATATATTGCAGAAAACGCCCTGTTCCGGTCGACGGATCGAGGATGTTCCCTGCCTGGAATCCCGCCTTATGAAGCCCCTCATAGATGGCCTGGATAATTTCCGGCGGCGTGTAGAACGCATCCAGCGTGGATGCGCGGGCAGATGTAAATTCGGCATCCGTCATGATGCCTTTTGCCTGTTCATACTCACTGTGCCACGATGCATTACGTGTGTCAAACGCCTCCGGGATTCCCCCGAAGCCGGAGTATGACCGCAGAACAGCAAGTTCTTCTTCCGTTGCCATTCGCCCGCTCTGTTCCAGGTCGTTTGCGATCTGCACAGCCGCGAGGTTGCGTTGGAATACCGCCCGCTTTCCCGCTGTGGTCGTCATATCTGCCGCAAGGTCTAGTCGTGATAGATCAACGGTATGTTCTTGTTCGCCTTCTGCCGCTCCAGGAGCGAGCTCCTCCGGGATCGAAGATCCCGGCTCTGCTATCACCTCCGGATCGGGAAAAGGCTGCTCCGCGATTGTTTTCTCCACTCCCTGTTCTTCCGCTGCACGACTCGGTTCTGCCGTTCCTTCTTCCGTCTTTTCCCTTGTTGCATCATCCGATGCAGTATCGCCTATAGTGTCTGCGGACTCCTGTACCTCCGCTTCCATCGTGGACTCTTCCACGATGGAAGCTTCTTCGTGTTCTCGACGCGCCTCCGCTGCAGGAGTACCGATCCACGCCCGTGCGATGTCATCATAAGACCGTCCGGACAGCTCTGCAAGCTGCGTGAAGAGTATCTCGCGCACATCACTGCTGTCGATTCCCGCATAGGGATATAACGCACTGCCCATAGGGAGTGCATCATCCAATTCGCGAAAGGTAATATCATGCAGGAACTCACCACTCGGATCGTCCGCATGATGGCCGCGATACCATGCTTTGATCGACATCTCCATCGAGGGCTCTTCCGGAATATCCGGCGATGTGTCTACAGACTGCGCATCGGCTTCCTGTGCCTGGCTGGAAACGTCCCGCTCCGGCACAGCTCCATACGTTACAGCAACTGCATAGTATGCCCGTCCGATCAGCCCATCCCGTTTCTCCTGCGCCATTCCATCCGCAGACGTAAGTTCGCGCACGAAAGAAAGGTACCCATCACGGGATTCCACTTCCGTGATACGACCTTCCTGACGTGCGTGTTGAATTTCAGAAAAGATCCCCTCTGCGGTCTCCGCATTCAACTCCTGCGGGATCTCAATGGAGAGACTTCCTACATGGATGCTTCCTCGATCGGAGGCATCACCTCGTACCGCAGAATCTCCCGCACTTCCGCGAGGACGCTGTTGTACGCTCGGATCCACTTCATCACGTCGCGCTTCTTTAGTTCCTCCGTCACGCCGTCCCGCCTGCAGGCCTCCTCCGTCATCTGTACGAACTGATCGTACACCACGTCGTCGTAATCTCTCAGATACTGCTCCGCGATCCCCTCTCGCACCATCCGCGCCCACTCTTCCGGCTGTGTCCGGCGCAAATAGTCCCGTCTCATACTCCCCCATTCGCCAAAGTGGCTGTGCAGGATCTCTTCCTCTGTCATTTGACTCCGCCTCCTTGTCTCTCTGCGCTCTTTCGTGCTCAACGCGGATTGCGTTCCCGAGCGCATCCAACATATCTTTTGATACTTCATGCACCGCATTCAGAATAACGGCAATATGCACATTCTGCGGTATATCCTCCTCTATTGAGGAGATCTGTGACTGTGGCAGACCAAGACGCGCTCGTACAACATACTCCACACTGTGGGCGATAAAGTCCGCCGGTTCTATATGCCGCTCCCGTATCAAAGCGGCAGCTTTCTCCTGGATCACAGCATCCAGTGACTGCCCCTGCGTTCCGCCCATGCGTGTTTTGCCGCCAGCTCATCGGCCGGGGTAAAATCCCACAACACATCCTGCAATTCCGCATCGCCATTGCGAAAGCCCACGGTATCACGCACGTCGTAGACATAGCGTATTGCATACTGGTTGTCTTGCCGCGCCACAAGCAGCGGTATCCCCGCAGCATCCGCCGCAAGTTCGGTATGAAATACCCTGCGCCATACATCTTCCGATGCAACGGCGGTTGCATCATCCGGTGCACGGTCATGCAGGTTGAACTGTTCCACAAGGGAATATTTGTGGAACTTTGCCATCGTATTGAGGAAATTCCTGTACTTCGCTGCGTCATCGCCCACCTCCCCCAGGTGTTTTCTGACTTCGTTCCGCAGCATCGTCTGCTCGTCCATCTTGTGTCCTCCTATGAAAGCAATCTGTCACTTCCATAGTAGCCCACAAATTCATTCAAAAATCCTATGTTTTTGCACGAGTGAATTTCTTCATGGTCATTTTTAACATACTCTTCTTTTCTTTGCAACTTTATTTAGTCGCAATAAAAAAAGGAGTTTCAGATGAAAAAGGAAAAGGGACAGACATTTTGCGACACGTCGCTCAATCACTGTCCCTTTCGATTTTATGGCTTTCGCAGACGGCAACGTACAGAACGTGTTCTGTACCATGCCGACTGCAACCGCCGCCCCACCCACCACCTCAAAGGGCTCTGCCTCTGCACTCTCGAATTTCTTGCCTTATTGCATCATTCCCGCTGAGAAGATCGCTCGCTCCGGGATCAATGATCCTCACCGCTTGCGCTCTTCACAGCAGATTATCCGCTGTTCCAGCGATGGGAAAAGGGACAGGCATTTCGCGACATGTCGCTCAATCACCGCCCTTTTCGATTTTATGGCTTTTTGCAGACGGCAACGTACAGAACCTGTTCTGTACCATGCCGACTGCAACCGCCGCCCCACCCACCACCTCAAAGGGCTCTGCCCTCTGCACTCCCGTATTTATTATACCTCTCCTGAGACGTTCCGCGTTCGAACGAGGTTTTTCTCCTGCATTGCTTCTCTTTCCTGCGCTTCTTTTTCGATCTGTTTCAGAACGTAGGATGGATAGGGCTGATTTGGATGCTCCTGTGCCCAATCTTTGGGCTTGTAGCGTGACAGGATAGGGTGTTAGATTTCTGGATTCTGCCCCATCGTTAAGGAGTGCTTTAACGATTTTAACCTCCATGGTGATGTTGTACGGCAATCGGATCGCCCCCTCGATCTTTTTCCGTTGGTACTGGTACTCGGATTCGAGGTCTTCCCGCATGTCGGAGCGCGGAATCACAACATAGTGACTCAGTTTTTCCTGTTCCCGTATATTCTCATGGTCGGCCAGCAGCTCTTCCTCGGCTGACCGATCTATGTTCATGGTCTTGCCTAGTATCTGATCTTTGACCATGGAGAAGAGTTTCGTCAGGCGAGCTTCACCAGCCTCAGAAGATGCAGGATAAAGCGGTGATGCGATGACGATTCCTTCACGCATGCTTGGTTCTACGTCCTGTTCAAAGAGCCGCAGCGCATGTTCTATGTCTATCTGCTCACTCAGTTCTCCTCTTTTTAGTCTTCGGAGATAATCCTGATAGATGCGTTCGACAATACGTGCATCATCCATGTCTGTGAGAACGAAATCGTTTGTTTTCTTTCATGTAGGCGCGGGCAAAGGAACGATACACGTCCGCGCCGCTCTCCATGCGTGCTGCATGATATGTATCTATCGCCTCATAACGTTCCTTTCCGTCTGATAGGGCAGAAAAGAGTGCACTGAGGTATGCATTATCTTCCGGCGGTCTGCATGCTGCTCAAAGACTTGTCGAACAATAGGAAGAGGAAAGCTGTCCTGCCGGATCATGGCGAGCCCGATCTGGCAGTCACGCTGGATAGTCGCATCGTCTTCCTGTGCAGAAAGGCGGCGCAGATAACTCTCTTTCGCCTCCCGCATTGTCCCTTTTGCCCGCTCTGCCCAGTTGTCGTTGACCGCCTCTATGACTTTTCCGCTATACATCATCATAGCACGCGCATCCAAAAGCTGCTTAGCTAACGGGGACTTATCCTGTATGACGGAAATGACATCCTTTACGTCGTAGCCGCATTCCAAGAGACGGATCGCCGTTGTCAGATCGTGATCGTATGTTTCTGCCCGAGCGTCATTCTGAGCGCGATCTGCCTCCTCTCTGTCACGCCTGGCCATGATTTCCCCGAGTAAATCCAGATAGGCCATTGTGATATTTCTCATCTCTGCCCACCTTCTCGTTCCTTTTCCTTGCAGATGTACTGTCTCACTTTTTCCCCAAATTCAGCATAGGCCATCAGGAGTTCCTGTGCTTTATTTAGTGCCTCCTGAGTTTTATCGAACTGCCTGGTGCATTTTTCCTGGAATTCAGCATATTTTTCCCCAAATTCAGCATAGGACTTCAGGAGTTCCTGTGCTTTGTTTAGTGCCTCCCGCTTTTATTGAGCTGCCTGGTACAATAGATGTTGAAACAGAGTAAGACAAACACAAAGAGCAAAATAGCCACAAACAGGGAATCATACGACATGACAGCACCTCATTCCTAGTGAAGATGTTACGAAACGACAGTTTCCGCCAGCACATTATCTGTTTTCCTCGAGTATGTTGGAGCGAATCAGCCAGCGCGATTAAATTCCTTTGTTCCGTAATTTCCCGCGCAATTTCTTTGGCTGCAAGTACGCCCTCGGTGTTGACAGCAACATAGGGCAAGGGAAACTGGACAGGGCGTCCAGTGCGAGCTCAAAAAGACGTGATCCGTAAGGGAGACATAATAATAGTGGCGTTTTTCGTGGCCGACGCGAGGATCTCAATCTGTCTCTTGTTGAGGCCAAACAGTGCATAGTTCTCGGCTGTTTTCTTTTCCAGCGCATCGTTGTTCGGCAGGAAAATTCTGCTGTAGCAGGAATCGAGTACGGTATGAAAGATGGGGCTGTTGACAATATCAGTGATGGACTGCGTGGCAAAGATGACGGAGGCATTCGCTTTACGCAGGACTTTGAGCCACTCACGGATTTTCGCTGCAAACTGTTCATTGTCAAAGAATATCCAACACTCATCCAGCACAATGATCGTCGGCTCTCCCTTTAGGCTTTGTTCAATCCTATGGAAGATATACATGAGCGTTGTCCCGACAATCTGCGGCGTACTCATGAGTTTCTCCATTTCAAAGGTCTGCCATGATCCGAGCTGGAGGCTGTCAACGTCGGAGTCAAAGATACGGCCATAGGGTCCGCCGGAACAAAGCGGAGCGAGTGCTTTTTTCAGTTCTTCCGACTGGATCGCATTCACGAGAGTAGTCGCGCGGCGCAGTCGCTTCTATCACCCACATAGGAGGTCGCTACCGCTTCCAACGCATCCCAGATCAGCTGTTTACGTTCCGGTGTGATTTCAAGGTTCTCCTGCCGCACATAGTCACAGAGCCATTCCAACGCCCACTGCCGCTCTTTGTCATCATCGATCTGAGCGAGCGGTTGGAAGGATAATGCGCCGGATTCTTCGTTGCCGAGGTCAAAGAATGTGCCGCCGACGCCCCGTGTGAGGACATAGCTGGATGCGCCCTTGTCAAAGACGAAGACACGAGCATTTTTTGTACTTGCGGAAGGACGATTCCACCATGTTGAGAAAGACGGATTTACCTGCACCAGTCGGTCCAACAACGAGCGTATGTCCGACATCGCCGACGTGGAGACTAAGGCGAAATGGGGTGCTGCCGGAGGTCTGTGTATAAATGAGAGGGGGACCGTCCAGATGATGATTGCGCGAGTCCCCTGCCCAGATGGTAGAAAGCGGCATCATGTGGACGAGATTCGAGCATGAGACCAAATGACGGCGGACGTTGCGACCGACGTTGCCGGGAAGTGTCCCCATCCATGCATCGACACTGTTGAGGTCTTCTATCTTCGCTTTGAAGCCAATGTTATTGATGGTTTGAACAACGGTCTTCGCACGCATATCTGCCTCATCTGGAGAGTTTCCCAAGATGACGATGCAGGAGGTGTAATAGCCAAAGGAGGTTATATCGGACTCGATGAGTCCCTCCGCTGATTTTGCTTGTTGGTACTTTGCAACGGCGGTCTGGTTGATGTTGCTGTTGTCCTCCTGTCCACTGGCAAATTCACGCAACATGTCCATAACGCTCTTAAATTTTTGCCTTCCATTCTTTGGTTTTCTTGCTGACGGCATCCAGGGCATCCAGTTTGCTGAGACAATAATAGCGCGAAATCCAGCGATAAGAGAAGTTCTGAAGGTTGAGACCATCGAAAATGCCGAAGATGGTGTTGTCCATGTATCCGATGATCGTTACAACGCGCATGTGCTTTTCTACCGAGCCGTGGTTCAAGGCCACCTGAAAGAGCAGAATCACACAGGAACTGATCAAGCAGAAGCGGATGCTTCGGCAGTCGCAGCGTGCGGCGATTCATTGATATGGTGGAATAAAGGTAGGTCACCATTTCATCCGCAGACAGGATCTCACAAGGAATTTGACACGCAAAGAACGCCTTATAGACTTCTTCGACGACATTGTTGAATGTAGTGAGATAGTCCTTTCGTCAGTCCTTTTTGTTTTTCCTCAACAACGAAGGCACTGCAGCCGTCCCTCGTGATCGTTCGGCGGCATCCAGTAGAGGGTAGCATAGTAGTCAGACTCAAAATGGGAGTCTCCGCTGCTGAAATAGGCTTTCCGCTCGTCATCCATGATCTTGGTGATCGGATCGGGGAAGCAAGAATCTGTTGGGTAGTCCGTTGACGGAATGCGTTGGGCTTCAAAGAACATAACCCATCCTGTTTCCATTGCCATAAAAACGGAGTTCAGCTGCTGTGTCATGATGGAGAGCTGCTCCCTAATCGCCGAGTCCAGATCCGGGCCACGATAGCGGAATGTGGTCTGTATTGAGCCGTCTTTGTTGAGGACAAGCGTCGGATCCCCGGCGATGACCCTCGCCCATGGCAGCGTATATTTCAGTGGTTCGCGTTTGACCAGGAAACGATCCAAACGATACATTTATCCTTCCCCTCCTTCGATTTTTCAGATGCAGTCGCGTTTAAGCTGCCTTCCGCCTGTTCTAATATATCTTCACGCTCTTCCTTTATTTCGATGGTCGCATGAAGAAATTCTGACAGATCATGAAAGCCGGTGACCGGCGGATACGCATTGGCCAGGAAAAGCCCAGGGATGCTCCCCAAAAGACCTCTTTAGGTTGAATTCTTCCACGATATACGGGAGCTCGGCTCTGATTTAATACGCTCCGAAGCTCGGCTTGGAAGGAGCGTCGTGTTCTCGTCCAGCGGGAAGAGAAGCGTATCTGTGTAATATCCGTTGTAGTCACCGAAAAGGGTCGTCTGTTGCCATGTGACGAATGACGGAACGTGTTGGAAACCAGCGTGACGTATATTTCAGGAGGTCATGTTTTGCCTGTTTTTGTTGAAGAGAAGCAGCCTCCGCACGTGTCTGTAGGGTCACATGCTCAGCTGCTGGTATAGGTCATTCGCTCCATCCGGAGCAAACAGGGAGACGGCACAAATACGTTTGCCATTGATAAACACGTCGTTGCTGCCAAACTCAAAATCTCGTTCTGGGAGAGCAGCGCATCCATATAGAGCGGACAATCCGGCATCTCCTGTCGATCTTCCCCATAGAAAGCGAGAAAGAGAGTACATCCATGATCTCCTGATATTCCAGCAGCCGCGCAGCTGTGAGCTTTTGGAAGTCAGCCAGAAAAGCGATGTATTTCCTGATCAAAATAGTCTACACTTCCCGCAGCCATAATACCGGGACGCAGTGCGTTTTCAATGCGGCCGTTCGTCTCAAACGGATTCCAACCGATGATAAGGTAGTCCTGTGCCCGTGAACCCACTGCATGCTGGTGCTCATTCCACACGACCCACCCTGCGACGGAAACTCCCACAACGGCAATGTGGAAGATAAATCTGTCGTATACGGATCGTATGTAATGATGCTGAACATCGACCCGTCTTTCTGCCTCATGACAGACGGACGGATAATACCTCCCCAGGGGAGCCATTCTTCGATCGCGGTGGACTGGAGTCCAAATTCATTGAGTGATGCCATGTCTTTTTCGCTGTATCATCCATTCGTCGATACAACATACTCCTTTCTGCATTTTCGTTTCTCTGATAGAAAAAATAGCTCATCTTAATTGATGAGCCATAAGACACACTATCTTGACAGGAAAGCTGATCGTCCCTGTTTCTCTTGGATAGTACATGTCTTGATCTTCCCTTTCTTCACATTTTGATAATACGAAGCAACAGCTTCCCGGCGTGGGCTGCACTGGAGGACAGCACTTCTATGCTGGATAGAGGGAATCGTGCCCGCTTCATTTCCATGACAACCGCACGGTCAATCTCGGCCGTGAAGTGTAACAACTCCGCCCCAACGTCCCGCAGGTTTTCCTTCCCGATCAGCGATGTTTTCGGAAGATGAGACTTTACCGCCTTCATGTAGTATTTCGCAGCATCGCCCAGCTCGTTCTCTTCTTCGGCACTGCACGCTCCGTGAATGACATTGATACGCCGAAGCGCCTCATGCTGCTCGACCAGATCCTTCGCACGGCGGATGTCAAGAGCTCCATGGTTATCGATCTCCCATGATCAGAGCACCATGTCTTGCTGCTCTCTCCGCGAGGATCGTAGCTTCCGACACGGTGCGAACATCCAACGCACCATTTTTCTCTGCCCACGTACGGTCAATGAACGCAGTAATGTGACCATGTGCTCCACAGCCCCACAGTGCATTATGCTCTGCGTAAACAGGAAAATCGATGACGTTCTTATTCTCCATGCTGACCTCCGCTTCTTACGTACTGTAATAGCGTTTTTTGTTCATGTATGACTTGATACAGTCAAAAAACTGAACGTCGCTCTTGCAAACGTAGATGGCCAGAAAATGCAGAAGGAAGGTGAAAATAAGGATGTAAAAGAACCCAAAGTTCAGGATAAGGAACACGGCAAACATCGCGTTCCACACAAGGACAGGCTTTGGAACCCCCGCCAAAAGCGAAGGCTCCGTCAGTCCCCGGAAGAAGTCCACATCATACCAGGAGCGGGCCGCTTCTTCTTTGTCTGCCATAATGTATCACCCTCAAAAGAGAAGCCCTGTTCCGAGTTTCGAGACCACGGATGCTGCCCCCATGCCAAGACCGGACACCGCCAACGCCCTGAACCCCGCGTTTTTGCGATCTGATTCTCAAAGTTCGCGGTGACCGAAAGACCGAGAAGCGCAGCACCTGCCGTTCCGATCGCCATCGCAATCGGACCCGTGATCGTCTTTTGGAACTTCTCAAGGGGTGTCGTAACAACGGAGAAGGTGTCGTCTGCCTGGCTGGCAAACGATACGTCATTCGTCAGAACGACTGCCCCCATCATCCCGAGCTGGAGCATCAGGAGTTTGTTCTCCTTAACAAATTTTCCCGCTGCGTAGATTTTCTGCTTAACATTCATGATAGATGTACCTCCTTAAAAGAGCATTCATACGGACATTTTTATCGTACATCAAAATGGCACCGTAAAATTCCTATGTTTTTTCATTTTGGTAAAAATTTTATGCGACTGCGTGATAATTATACTTTTTCGCAGCGGGATCCCAACTGTCAATCTCGAGGATCTCCTGTACTTTCCGACTATTTCCCGTGTATTTGAGATAGACAACGTAATTCACCGCCTGTGCGATGGTCGACTGCTGCGGATTTCTGAGACACGTGCCGTCATGTTCTCCAGGCGCAGCAACGTATCCACGGCAGAGTTGCTGTGGACAGTGGAGCATCCCCCACCGTGTCCTGTAGACCATGCGTCAAGCAGTGCCAATGCCTCACCCGAGCGCACCTCGCCGACAACGATGCGATCCGGTGTCATGCGCAGCACCTGACGCAGACAATCCTCCATCGCGAATGTCGCCGTTGCACGCATCTGTACGCAGTCAGCAGCACTGCACTGCAGCTCCGGTGTGTCCTCTATGAGGATGACACGATCCTCGAGTTTTGAGATTTCAGCTAGGATGGCATTGAGAAAGGTGGTCTTGCCGGATTTTGTTCCTCCTGCTGCAATGATATTCTTCTTGGCATGGATTGCATCGATCAGAAATCCATACTGTTTTTCGGTAAGCGTTCCCTGGGCAACATAATCCTCGAGCGTGAAGATGGTTTCTGGATGTTTCCGGATATTGAGTGTCGGCGCAGGGACAATGCGCGGCAAATTCCCTTCGAAAACGACACTTTGGAAAGAACGGGTTTGACGGAATTTTCCGCATCAAGCGCAGGGACGATCCGGCTTGACCAGCTGATCGGTCAAGGCGGCAACGTTGATGATGATTCCCCGCGTATCCTCGGGAGAGATGCTCTTTCCCGTGTATCCACGGCCTTTTCCGAGGCTGTCTGTCCATATCTTTCCATCCGGATTCACGTACACTTCAAAGACGTTTTTTATCCTTCATGAACGGCAAGATGGGCTGCATCGAAGTGATGAGCGCATCCATGGTGATCTGATACTGTTCGCTGTTGCGGTTCATTCTGGCTCCTCCTTATTCATTGTCGTCAAGAATTTTCCATAATTTTCAACGGCATGTTCTGTAGTAATGTCACTTTCAGTGAGTGTAAACTCATCGTCCATATCGAGATCATCCGGCGATGCGTCATCCATATCATCAATTCCGCCCAAAAGGATACTCGAGAATAGATCATCCTCTTTTTCCTCGTTTGGTGCGATATTTTCTTCTGTTTGCTGTATCGCGGCAATGGCTGCATCATTCTCCACCAGCCCCATAGCAGCAGTGGACACATCATCTGTGACAGGGTGCATCTTCCGCTCCAGGACGTTCTTTCGGCTTGCCTCTTTTTTCTCTATTTCCCTGCGCACGGCAGCTTGGTGCTCGTTTTCCACATCCCCTGCCCGTGCCGGCTCTTCTGGTGCGGTGTCTACCGTTTCCGCACCTTCTGGCCGTGTCCGATGATCGCCGGTTTCTTTGCCTTCGTAATGGTCGGGATGTTGCGAATGGTCTTCGCCTGTCCCTGTAGGGCTGTTGGACAGCTTCTTCCTGCGCATCATTTTCCTCCTGATCCGGTTTCTGCCCAAAAATACGGGAGACAATTTCCTGCTCTCGTTTTTCTCTCTCCTCCGCAAGCTGGCAGACATACTCCTGATAGGAAAGCCCGGCTTTTCGTGCCCGATCTTCCAACACGCGGCGGCGATCCTCTTCCTTTGCCTCTTGATCTGCTGCATGAACCTGAAATAGTTCCTCAAAATTTGTGACACGCGTTACCGTATCGCTTTGTCGCCGGACACTTCATCTGTGTACGCTTGATGAGGAACGGATGCTCATAATAACGCAGCTTGTCGCCAAAGATTGCCTTATGCCCCGCAACAAAGATCAATTCTTTCTCGGAGCTCATGTGACTAACCTCGTCGGGCGTCATGAGTTCTCTTCCCGTCTGAGAGACGGAATCCGAGCCTTTGAACCAACCTCCTCCGCCGTCACTATGCGACGTAGTGGAGATAGTTCGCTTCCCGAGCGTTTTTGAGATTGCCTCGGCCGTTGCACCGCCGGAGTCGATGTTCGGAGTGAAGTAGATATGAACGTGACAGTTGGAGCCGATGGAGTTGTCCTTCGTATACTCCTTGTTGAGCTGATTGACATCCTGGCAGACGATACAAACCTTGATCCCATAGCCCGCACAGATGGCAAGGGCAAGCTCGATACATTTCATGTTGCCGAGCTGCGGAAACTCATCCAGCATAAGCAAAAGACGCTGCTTCTTCGGCGCTGGTTTATTGGGATCCGTTTCAAATTTCATGTCCCGTATGAGTTTTGAGCAGATCATCTGGATAAAGAGACGTGCGATTGGCTTGACGGCCGCAATGTCTTTGACCTCCATACAGAGATAGAGGAGACTTTTGCTGCGGGTCAAGCAGATCCCGAATCGCAAAGTCCGAGACAGCAGTGTTATTCTGGACGACCGGATCTTGATAGATCGCAAGAGACGTCTGCGCTGTCTGCATGATAGAGGCTGTGGTCTGCTGCGCACCATTCAGGATGTTCGCCGCGCACTCTGCCACCTTTGGATGCGACAGTAGCATGTGGTATGGCTCGCTCACTGGTAATCCGGCCTCATCGACAGAATTCCACTGATCTTTCTCGCCCTTATCTATTTTCTGCCGCAAGGCGACGCGGATTTCATCGATCGACTTCACCTTTATTCCAAGGGCGTCTTCATGTGCAAATGGGCGAAAATCTTTGATGTATTCACCATAGATTTCCTTGAGCGGATTCTTCTTCCGCTTGATGATGCCGTTTTCGTCCTTCAACGGCTTCCCATCCTCCCCGACCTCCGGCACTTCCATGAATTCTTCGGGGCTGATGTGCGGATAATCGCGCATATCCGTAAACAGCTCTTCCGTCGACTTGTCCGGACTGGACAGGAACGACATAATGTCGGCTGGGCATGGCAGCGGACGATTTTTCGCGGTCGTGCTTATACAGAAGATGCAGGATGACACCGTTGAGAAGAGCTGCCGCAGAGTTTGGCCAGAACTCATCTCCCTTGGATTCGCCATCGGGGCGCACCATGACGGAGACAATGGACTGAACGTCCGAAAGTTCTTCCGTTGTCCGATAGTTGACTTCGGCAAGCGGGTTCCAGCGTGCTGCGGAGCCATCCGTGCAGAGCGGCTGGAATTTGAGCACCTTTCTGTTTCAGGATCGTTCTGCGGTAGCCGCTTGTCAGTTCCACAGTTCCCTTTCGGATCGAAAAAGATGCTGTGCTTCCAGATCAAGCCAGTCGGGATAATCGTGCAGACACCTTTTCCGCTGCGCGTCGGAGCCATGAGGAGCATGTGCTCAACGCCGTCATGCAGCATAAGTTTATGCGTATAAGGGTTGATGCCGACCACGACACCGGAATCCTTGATGATCTTCTCTGTGTAGGGGATCAGTCCAGGAACTCTTCTTCGTCTTCCGATACTCATAGACACCGCCGTTCTTCGATGCATACGACCCAAGATCGGACTGGTCAATGTCCTTTTTCGACGCGAAGGATGCACTTCCGTGCGATGTCTGCACCAACAAATTTTTGATGAAATACATTAAGACCATCGAGATCAGCAGCACAATCTGGGCAAGCGCAGAATACGCATCAAGAATGTCAGGTATTGCCCGGCTGATATACTCGTCATACGACCACAGAAGATAATCATAAGGCGGATATATCTTGCTGCTGCCGATGCTGATATAACTCCCAAGCAGCGGATCATAGCCACATTCTTCTGCGACTGCCTGTGTGGCATACCATTGCGTAATGAGCATCAGAACGGCAAAGATCAGTGCTGTATAGAGAAAGGCCTTTTTTTGTGCTTCGCGATTGACTTCCTCATCGATTGTCATAAGGCTCATCATCCCTTTCCATGGATTCGCTTCCCGAAAAAAACAGCTCCCTGTCTCATCAGATAAGGAGCTGGATCCCGTCAAGGCTCTGGCGTGCCTTGCATTTTCTTTTCGAGGTCATCATATACCGAGGTTGGCCGGATTGCCCATCCACCGTTTTGGCGACATCGAGCATATAGGCAGCCGGATCGTAATGCACCATCTCCATCACATCTGCCGGCTCCGTCGTCCCTGCCGGTGGAACGACGGAAACAACAACACCGCCGGAGGCGGAACTGACCAGATAATGTCGTTGATTGCCATCATCGAAGTACACTTGATAGATATAATAGTGTCCGGCGGGAAGCGATGGCATTTTCCGACAGCCAGCGATAGGTGTGAACGGAACCGCTGCACTTGGCGATCAAGAACAAAATCACAACAACCTCGCCAATCACACGGCAAGCCCGGCAAACCGATCAGGACGCACATGATGATATCGATGCCACATGGCCGGATCGGTTGCTTTCAGTCCCGCAACCACTTTTGCTGGCGCGGCTGTGCTCTGTTCCTCTTTTTCTCCATCATTGATGCCCTCTGAACGCCGCGATATTCTGCGTCACGTAGATGTTGAAATCGTATACCCGGCGCAACGGTCGTCAGTCGCGCCTGTGTGTCAGTGAGTGCGGTAAATGCCGACGCGTCCAGCGTGACACGATCTACGGCAAGCGTAGAGAGTGCTATGAGAGCACTGTTGAAGAGCCCTTTCATGAAGTTGCTCCCCGTATGACGATGAAGTTTGCCATTGACACCGGAATAACCAATTCCGTCAACGGCCATCGCGGATTTTCCGATGTTCCACGATCCACCGTTTGGCAAGACGACGGTATCAAAAGAAATGCCGATCCGCCCTGAGACGAGTTTCTTACCACCACTGCTGCCCCTCAAGCTGTCCAATCGTCCCTAGTACACGGCTTCCTGCAGGGATAATCAGATTGATGCCGTTCACATCGTATACGTCGGCCATCACTTGCGCGATCACAGGTCCCGGCGCATCGGTATTGATGCCGGTCATCAGCATTGCCGGGATCAGGGTTCCTGCCATGACCGTACGATCTGACGGCTCGGTATAGGTTGATGCAGAATTTCGCGTTGGTACGTTATTCCCACGCGCCGCATTGTTGCTCATTTGCCGGAGATGCAGATTCCGGCACCATCTGACGTACTGCCCGCATCCTGCTGTGTCTTTCCTCGAAGGCGAAGGCGATTGCTGATTTCAGCTGTTCTTTCAAGCGTTCCGCTGCGTTCCGTTCCTCCTCACGTTTACGCTGCGTCTCTTCATCCGCCCGCTGTGCGAGGGGAGCGCGTATCCCTGGCTGTATGCCCCATCAGGCGCAGGAACAACGACCGGACGGTCGCTGTACACCGGCGTAGCCTGGCTGCTGAGGAATCGCTTGTACGGTCTCCGGATTCTGCTGCGTTCCATCGGCGGCGCAGCCGATCTGCGCTCGTGGATTTTTCTGTCCGTTTTGCCTGTTCTGCCCAGGCGCACGGCCATGTGCTGCATCGCTCGTCAGCGCCCCATAGTCATCGGACAGTTTTTGCCGATACGCCGCCCTGCACACGGGATGGATCAGCAATATCCTCCACGCGTGCTGTCTTCTTTCCGTCTGTCCGCTGTCGTCACTTGCTGCATAAAAGAATGCCAAACCGAAGACCAGGGAAGAAAAAGATAACGATTCCCGTAACGACGGGTTTCGATATGCTAAGACAGTTTTCACGCTGCCCTTTGAGCATGGACTTATTCCCTTCCGGGTCTTCGTATCCATCTCCTGATCCAATTCATCCCCAGGAATTGTGAGCCCTTCTGCATCCTTTTTCTGTTTAGTTTTCGTCCGACGACTTCGGAGAGATTCCGATAATCTCCTTTTTATCTTCAATGGAGTCAGCCCTTTCACGGATTACTTACGCTCGATCGTGACAATATCCCGCTCGCCAAATCGGAGTTCCGCACGGTCGATGACACGATCCAGTGTATAGCAGTTCCCCTTCGCCTTGAAGTTTTGCAAGACTGAGATCCTTTTTCCCAGGCTCCCGGATAAAGAGTGCCGAAGGAGCTTGACCTCGGGGTTCATCCGAATGACGGTCTTTTTCGCCGTCGTCGAATACAGTTTCCGGGAGATAGTTCTTGTCTTTCACCGTACACTTATAGGAGAAGTTCAGCTTATCGACACTCGTTACACTCATATCCGCTGCAATGGTCTGTTCATCCTTGGCTTGCTGGATGAGTGCTGTCTATGCATCTTCGATGCCATAACTCCATCGTACCATGGGGTTGTACCAGTCACTCACAGTGAGGATCAGCTGATAGCCCGCTTATTGGTATTGATGATCAGATTGGTCGTACCGGTCTGCACCACGGGCTTGACGTAGATGTGCGGAACACCCGCGACAGTCGTCGCATTGACCGCCCACGAGCTGGTATCTCCGCCGCCGACAAAGGTGATCTGCTCGCCTTTTTCAACTCAATGTCGGTCAGATAGCCCGTACGGCAGTAGACCTTGCATAACTGATCCGGCGCATAAGAAAACGTCATTGTACTATTCCCTGTGCATTGGCCGCATCTTGTATAGGACGCTGATTTTCCGTAGGGATTCGGATTAACAAGCGGCTGGCCGGATGGCGAGTAGCTGGCATTGCCATACTGCTCGTTATTTCCTATCCACCATCTGCATCAACTCAAACTGGAGATCTGCCTGGTCACGAAGGCTCGCTTCAACGTTCTGCCAATCGTGCCGCGAGCGCCCGAAGAGCCTCTTCCACATCACTGCCCTTGCGATCCTTCAGTGCACCGAGCTCGGCGGTAAGATGATCCAGTTCCTGCTGGAGGCGGTCACTCTGTGCAATCGATGCCTGTGTTGCTGCGCTGATGCTCGCATCCGTTGTTTGAGTCTGCGAGGACGTCGTGTGGGCTGCACGATATTCGGACAACGACGTAGCATTTGCTGTACCTGTGACGAAGGCAGAACACGCAAACGCACAAACGAGAGCTTTAAGATTCTTCTTGTTCATTTTCATCATGGATTCTCCTTCATTCCTTAGTTCACAGGAGTCTTCGTCTGCTGATCGTTTTTCTGATCCGGCGTAGTCTTCGTCTCTTGTATCGCGTTCCACCGGAGGTCTTTGATATAGAGGCCAAGCGGATTGACCGCCAGCTTCTTTATCATCCGTTTTGATCTGCTCAACCGTGAATACACCCGTATACGGAGTTACTCCCTTTTTGCCGGCTCCGGCGCGATACTCGACCTCTGACCAGCGCACCTGGTAACTCTTGCCGCCCTCCATCGGGATGACGCTGTTGATTGTTACCTGCACCGTTGCATTGTGGAGTTTCTGTACTCGGTTTTCCGCTTCCATGCGCGCCGTGAGGATATTTGCGCCATCTTTTGTCAGGAAGCTGTAAGCCGTACTGAGCTGCTTGTTGTAGACGACCTCATCCAACGGGACACTGCGGATGTCCTGGACGAAACTGACGAATGAAATAGCTATACACTTCGTCGTTTGGCGTGTAGTTTGCCATGGAGTTCGCCGTTCCTACATTTCGCACTTCCCCTGTTTTGATGTCGGTCTCGACAACATAGACCAGTGTGTTTTCCGTGACGGCCTTATAGCAAAGTGCCCCTGCAAGCGCAATGATCACAAGGATCAAGCCGAAGGAGATACGGCGCAGGTTATAGTTCTGCTCGATGATTTCCCCTTCACGCGCATCCCACTTGCGGGCAGCTTTTTCCGCCGGGCTCTGGGACGTGGTCGGAGTGGTGAAGTGCTCCGGCCGATGAAATAATTGATCGATTTTCAAGTAGATACCTCCCTAACATTTCTTCATCCATCGGATATATGGCGAATGCCTAAAGCGTGTCTTCCTAGACGGATCAGACCGCCTGATCAGCATAGAGATAAGTGATACAATAGGATTACAGATGCCGAAGATGATCGCATAGAAGATTCGATGTCTCATGCTTTTGCTCGATATGTGAACGCAGGAGAAAAGCCACGGCAGCAAGTGCTGTAATCTCTCCACAAATTGCCCACACACCGGACGGATGGAATATCATCTGATAAAACGGATGAGGCAGTGGAGTGCAAGAAGATCATACAGCAGAACGATCATCAGATCGATCAGGTCGCAGCGAAGATAAGAAGTCCTTCGCCGCGTCTGTTCAGCGTAGGATCCAACAAAGACTACCGCCGCCAGTCCACACTGCCAGAAATAGGAAAGTGCTTTGCCATTCGTGGAGCAGCGCACCAATGATAAACAGGAGGAGGAGCAGTCTCGTATCAATCGTGCCGACGGACATATCCTCTGGACGATCTTCCACAGCAGGAGCGCAAGTATCAAAGGGCGTAGATTGGATGTTCCACCTGCAATCCGTATATCAGCAATACATCCAGCGTGAGCACCTCAAGCCACACTTTTCCATGTGGGCGCAGACATCGCTATTTCTCCTGCCGATGATTGTCCTTTTGTCCTCCGACTGTGAGATGATCGCCGCCGTAATATGTAATCGCATCGGATGGAACGGCACCGCCGGCATCGGTGCGGAAGAATGCGATCGGGTCAGAGTATTTCTTTTTCCGCAGGTTCTTTCTGTGGCGCAGAGGCTATCTCTCGCATGCTGCACACTCCTGTGGAGAAAGTGGCCGTGCAGCGATGGACGGATAGCAGGACGCGGAAACTAACTGCGGGATGTTCGGCAATGTCCTTGTCGGCACTGCTGCACCAGACTTTTGTGCGGATCGCATCAAAAACGGATTGTTGAACGGACAGCCTCGGAAAACACCACGCTGTTTTCCTGCATCACCCCGTCCGCTTCGGCAGGAAGTGTGGATGCCAGTATTTTCTCATGTACCATTTGCGGGTTTCAGCTGATACATGCTCGACGCGAGTCACTGCTGCATCATGGCTAAGATACTCAGCTTCCACCAAAGGCGAAGCAGAATAGTATCACGGATAAAGCGATAACTCTTCCCCACCCTCAGTCCATACACTTTCCTCCTCATCCAAGACATTTCACCCCTTTCTCACTTCAGGTAGACGCGATAGCACACCAGTTTCGATTTGGTCGTTGACCGGATACATCTTTGACCGATGCGATGGTAATCAGCGCATCTTTGCACGAAAGTCCTCCAAGAACGAGAGTGTATCTGTATACGTCCCCTCGAACGGACAGCACATAGGCTTGATACTCTTTTTCCCATTTTGCTGGTTCAATACGTGATAAGAGATCATCCCCATGTTATGTGCTGGTATCCTGCCGAGCAGTTCCGGCAGCAACAGCATCCAGCTGCTTCGCGTGTACCGGCCGATAATTCTGGGCGTTGATATAGTCGGCTTGTTCCCGCCACTTTTTCCATGGTGGCGTGGACATCCCGCACTCTCATGCGCTTATGATATGCCACTCCAATACTGACGCAGACCATCAGGCTCACGAGTACGGCAATACATACAGCGATTCGCACGCGGCGTTCTTTCTCGATTTCTTCCTGCGATGGACGCACAGAGTTCCCTTTATTTTCATCTCGCCGCCCTCCGTGCCGAGACCTGTACCGTTCTGAATCCATCCGGATCCAGATCCATGCCATCAATGGAGACATCTTCAAAACCTCCGCTATTTTTCATGATCCCGCTGCAGTGCCCGCACTGTCATTCCCTCGGCACAACTGTCACAGCGACGTAGCGAGGAGGCGGAGTGCTATACGTTCGGGACTTTTCCTCCGGCATATCACCGACAGCAATCTCCAAGAATCTACTGTCTCCTCCCGCGCGGCCAATACTTCCTGTAGGTGCTCCAAGACATGAGTATCTGCATAATGAGCGTTGCTTATGCTTTGATCTCATTGTCCATCTGCACCAGATCATGCCTTGCCTGGTCATAGTCTGCTAATTCCTCTTCCGTAGGCTGCCCGGTCAGGCAATAGACGATAATGGCTCCTTCCACGATAAGAAGCAGTGCGATGAGTCTTTTAATGCTCTTCATCCTGTTCTCCTTCCGCTCTCCCGGTTATAGTGAGAAAAATAACACCATCCTGCTTGACCATGAAGCGTGCGCAAGCACCCCTGATGCTGGATTTTTCCCTCGATGGGCTCTGTATATTCTCGTCGAGCAAGCAGCGTCACAGACTGTCCCAGTGCATCCATGCAAATGTACTCTGTCCCGATCAGCATGTACCATATTCCCTGATGTGCCATTCTTTTGACGCACATACGCACGCCAGTCCATCTCTCGCACAATGGGATCTGCTGTCAGATGCTTTAAGTCCCGTTGATATGTAAAGGCGTTAAACGCCTTTGTCTTTGCCGCGACGGTGGCCACGATGTTATACATCATGATCCGCAGACGGATAGAAACGCAAGGGTTATCAACATCAGCAGCAAAACACATGGCATTATCAATAGCTTCATCGACGGCTCGAGCAAACGCATCACCACGACGAATCATGGAGCGATACAGAATGGCGTGCATGCTATCCCGGATATTGGCATATCCATCCGATCCGATGCACTCAAATCGATAGAACTGCATATACCGCTCCTATCTGGTGAGCAAAGGAATGACGCGGCTATAGATACGCGCTGTCGAAACCGTACCTGTATAGCGCCCATCATAGCTTCTCGCCGCTTTGGTATACGGAAGGAAACGCTCCATCTCCGATCAGGAATACTCCATAGCGTGGATAAAGCACATGACCTTTCCTGTCACCTGTCATTGCCGTGCCAATAATGTGCCCATTCACCCGGAAGAGATGATCAGAGGGCTTACACTATAGCTCCCGCCTCAATCGCCGCACGCTTGATAAAGACGGGATCTGCCCCTCTGGCAGCCAACCATTGCGACGGATGTTTTCCATCTCCTGCGGCTCCTGTTCGTAAGCGACAATATCACCATCTCGGATGCCAACCCCCGGAATGGCCAGATAAATTCTCATGGGCAGGCTGGCAGTCGTGTTGACGTACAGGAGTTTCGGCAGAGAGTTGAAAACGGATTAACCAGAAAGAATAAGTACAGGCCGAGTGCGGCCAAGATGACAGCTCGTCGTTTCTTTTTCATGCGCTCCCCCAAAAACATTGTATATCAGAGGAAAGTCCATTTTTCCTATCTTTTGGACAAAATGTACGTCGTTATGTCCTAAAAACTCCATCAACACACATACGCCCGCATGAAGCTGCGCATGCGACGACTGAACACTCCTGGATTCATACCGCATTTTTCGGCAAGAACGACCTGAAACTCGCAGGGATGAGCGACAAGTGCAGAAACGACATCGGCCATACGGCTATTCGACGCTGCATACAATCATCCAGCTCCTGCAGCAACTGACTGTATCGGTCATAATGTTCGACGATCGAACGATACCAGTACGGATCGACCACTTCACCGCTTGGATCCAGCTCTTCCTTCGTGTCAATCATCGTCCCCAGGACGTCTAACATGTTGACAATCTTTGGTTCGCAAGAAGATATCCTTCTGTCAGCCGATACTGCAGTGCATCCAAAACACGTCGTTTGATCTCGGCATTCCACAGTCCCAGTTGAGATGACGATACATGCAGCCGAGCTGTTTGCTTCGTCACCATCTCACGACGACGGTATTTCAAATCGACAAAGGTCTGGCGATCTACAGGAAGCGACTGGACGACCATATCGACCATGCACATAGTCCATCTCCTGCTTCGTCAAGCGAAAAATCATCCGTGTCCATGCCGGATCATCATGCGTTGCTACTTCATACAAATTGTTTCAGTTCCATCAGCTCGCGTCGCTTTTTCTGCGATATCGCGTCACTGAGCATGGTCTCTGCCAGATGCAGTCCGAGCAAGTTCTTTTCGTACATTCCTCTAACCTCCTATGGCCAAAGCTATCAGCGCGGGTCTACATAGGTGTATTCCCGCTCGAATCGCGTACGATGTACTGAGATGCAGATGCGGTCCGTCGCACGCCCAGTCGCTCCAACAAGCCCGAGGATGCCAGCCCTGTGGGACATACTGATCCACTGTCACATCCACCTCAGACATGTGCGCATAACGTGTGACGCATCAATCTCCGGGATGATACAGCAGCACTTGGTTTCCGTAACCATCACCATAGTCTCCCGCCCTGTGCCACAATTCCGTCAAAGAGTGCAGAAACAGGCGTTCCAGCTGCGTAGCCTAGGTCGATGCTCGCATGTGAAATGACCATACCCCGTACGGGGATGGTAACGCCAGCCAAAGGCAGACGTAACAGGGAGCTCTGCTGCTGAATCACACGGGAAGAGCACACGAGCAATAGGACTGCTGCCGTAACACATAAAACGCAGCGACACACAGCACGACACCGAAATTTACTCACGCTGTCAAACCTCATCGAAAATCAGCCTCCTCTCCCCCGCATGTGGCTCATATACGCCTGTGCCATCTCTCGCCCGGTAAGACCCTTTACACTCGTCCGGCAAGACAAGGTGCGTGATTCCTCATCCTCTTCGTCTTCGAAGACTGCATCCATGATCGCTTTCCGCTTTGGCAATCAGCTCCATCCGCCGCTGTTTTTCTTTGGCCGCAAGCTCTTCGGCAATTCTTCCCGTCGACATAACCCTCTTCCAGAGCGCGGCGAAGCCAGCCGCCAGGATTTTTACCTTCCCTTTCGGCCACAAGGCGGCGCAGTCGTTGACACTGATCCAACACGCAGATTCTCCGTATCGTATCAAGAAATCTTTTGCCACGTACTCCGTTACACCAAATTCACTGATCATCCTCAGTACATCTGCCGACGATCCCGTATGCTCGCTTCCGGCGAGCTCCGTATTTGTCCGTCGATTGAGTCGGCCGGCATATCTCCCTGTATCTCTAAGTTACTTTCTCCCTTTAGGGTGAATATTTACATCCACTTCTTCAGCTTTTATCTACTTGTCTTGTTGTTGTTGATGTTGTTGTTGTTTTATTTTTATCAAGAGAAGCAACAACAACACTTGTATTATTAGTGGCTGGTTTCACCGTGTACGGTGAACAGGACACGGTGATTTTTCAGCGGTTTCACTGTGTATGGTTTCGCCGTACACGGTGAGATCATCCACGGCTTTTGATGGGGTATGTTCTCTTTTTGCTTCTTCTGCACGAGTTCCAGAACGCGCTGTGGATTCAGATTGACCTCGTAGACGTTACGGCAAAAGGTTCTGATGCTCGCCGCGTGTCTGTACGATCGTAATATATCCGTAATCCACCAGCTGTTTCATGTATTTTGCGTGGGTGCTCTTTATTGATTTGTAGATCATCACAGATTCTGTCCCGCCCTGGGAACGCCCCATTACCGAACGTACACACATAGAGTAGATTGCTTTCGCAATCACATGCAGCTCCCTGATCCTGCATGACATACTTGCCAACCATCCCATAACCGCGATCAAGTATGCTCTCTGGATATTGGCGAATACGTTCGTCAAGTACGTTACCCATCGTCAGCCTCCACTTCAAGATCATGCTAGACATTATGGCAATGAATAAGGTCACCTGCTTAGGCGGTTCATAAATGCGCGAGAGAAATGATCGCATTCCTGATATTTAACACCATCCACACGGACACTTTTGTTCGTCCACAGTGACTGCGTATTTGTTTCTTCTCATGTAGATAGAAACCACCTGTATATCCGTCATGAGGCCACTGCTTTTAACAAGCTGCAACAGATCATCAAACAAAACAGCCTTTATCCCGCATCGAGAGATATAATTCAGTCCGGTATTACTAAATACTTTTTAGACGACCCTAAAGATGCACACTCATCCATTAAAAGCAAACATCTATGAATTCCTTCACTGTCTTTCCCTTAAATCCAAATATCCTGAGCATTTCCAAGAACACACGAAAAATTGGAGATGGTTTGCAAGAATTCCTCGAGGTGTCACCAGATACAAAGATACTGGGCTGTGCGTGATTCATGAGATCTCTTATACAGAAATCACTGCTTTCCGTATGGCGTCTAAGCACCGGATCAAGATATCTTTTGAGTGCTGCATTGATGACGGGCAGGATATACCACACCTTATCATTCGGTATTGATACGATGTCGTGGAGTTTGTGGTCAATGACCTCTGCACTCTTTCCGGTTTCTCTAAAGACATATATGGATAATCCATAGGTCGTCACATAATTCCCCATCCAAATCCATCCAAGCATAAACAGGAGTCCCATCTTCATCGATCATCCCAACCGTATGATCCTGTATATTGGGCAACATCATAAAGAGACAGGGGCTTCTGAGCAGCGTGATATGTGTTTTTGAGATGCAGAATAATTTCTGTAAGAACATCAGCAACCTTTTTCTACAACGTCATCACATACCCTTAATTTCCCCATCCGAATCAAAGCTGACGAGAGCCTCTCTGCCACAAATCGCTCGTCAGGCGATCCCAGATGTATTTCGTCTAAAGGGTTCCAGCACACGGATGTATCGTCTGTTGCAGTTGGCTCAAATTTGATCACCGTATTTCCAATAATCTTTGCGATAACCTGCCGTAGTCTTCCAATACGTGCCTTTAGTATCATGCACGACTACGCTGGAATTCCAACCATCAAGGAGCGTCGGGATAATAAACCGATCGCTTCTGCGAGATGTTTCATCCACCATAACTGATATATGCTTACCGGAATTATCACGTAAGTATAGGGCATAGCGCTCATATTCCGTTCGATAAAACCAGTTGTGTATCGCTGTCCTTCTTCTCAAAGGAAGTATCTTGGTTAATTGGGTTACTGCACTGCCTAGGATGGTCTCATGCTGTCCAATGACAACACCTTCATCGGAAATGAGCCCCATATCGGCATATTCTTCATAATCCCCATTTTTGCAGTCATTTGAATCAAGCGACATCATACGATCACAACCTCTCTCGGCTCATATATGATTTCTTTGCCCAGGCTCTCTGCAAGAGCCAGTTCTTCTTTCACACCTCTGCTGTGCTCCCAATTTTGGAGCACATAGACAACATCCGCCTCTCGTACCATTGCCTTGGTGATGCGCAGGTATGCCTCCCATGCCATGCCGCTTGGCGGCAGCACAGCAGGATTAAGTGACAGTACAATCCTGCTCGCGCAGCCATTGTTCTCGCAGCGGCGAAAATATTCTGATACCATCAATACCGGTGATCGCACCGGAGATGAAGACAATTTTTCCTTCAAGATTCATGATTGATCTCTTATCCTTATAATGCTATGATACCTAGATTCCACTCCATCCCTGCTTGAAACGCTATTCATGATTCAGGTATTTCTACGAGCTCTCCACTACCGCGAACGAAGAATCGATTTACCACGAACGACGAATAAGCCCATCTCGAGCATTTCTTCGCAATATGATAGATAACCTGTTCGTCTTTCTAAGACTATATTACGACTTCCCTTTCTGAAACTCCTCACGCAAAGCCTGAAGGGCTATACTTGTTTGCACTACAGATATGCCTCTGAGTATGACCCTAGCTTCGATTCTTTCTGTTCCACGCAGATATCCGGTACAACGCTGTCACATGTAACATTGTCGGATTGCAAGCACTCGTATGTCAGCCTCATAAGAACGGGACGATAGCCATAATAAAACTGATCTTCATAGTTGGATTTAGATCGAGTGAGTCGGTGCATAAGATTTTCTGTCGCTCACTCGTGTATGAGGGTAGGATGGAGATATGATGTTTTCTCTAGAGAATGATCGCAGCGCCGAAAAGCATCCAGATCAAAACATCCTGATCAAAGATTGGACCCAGCGTGAGGTCCATCCAGTATTGCCACGATCTCGCTAGAGAACTATCGACATCCGAGCCCGCGTCAGATCGCAGCATACTATTGCACTCACGCACCAATACGACAGATCAACACGCAGCACATGGCTCAAGACCTTATGTGTCGAGATACTCTTAGGCAGATTTCTGCCTTGTTCCCAGTTGTAGATAGATCGACGGGCGAAGCCGGTCGCCGCAGCGAGATCCGTTCTGGTGTAGCCTCGCTCCTCCCGTAAAACGCGAAGCTTTTCCCCGAATGTCATCCCTGCTCATTGGAGGGACAATACCTCCAATGACCCTCGATCATACAAAGGAGCGTCTGATGAAACTCTTCCAGGCGTGTCTCTGGAATGGTACAGACATCCGTCTGCGTAGAAAGCATCGTGTTAATCTGCCGTATATCCGCATCAATCTTTTCATACAACGAGTTGCTTTCGTACTTGCCCGCTGCATACATGGCAATGGCTGCACAAAGTTCTTTCTGGACTCCACTCAAATGGTCAACAAGGTGCAGCACCTGTTGGATGTGCGACTGTCAAAAATTTTGTCATGTGGATCTCGGCAGATAGTTTCTTCAGCTGCTTCTTACTGCTTTCGATATATTGATCAATAAGTTGGGACAAACTCGACATTTCACCAATGGTCAGAGAGCTGCCTATACTTCTGTATCTGCAATTCCATTTTGCGATTTTCTCGCTTCAAGCTCTCATAATCTGTTGGCGTGATCTCGACGATACGCTCCACCTTCGGCTCACGGGATTCAGTTGGCGTACTCTCTTCGAGCCCTCGACAACATAATCCGATGTATCTTTCTCAACAAATTCATCGTGACATCGTATCTCCCTTGCCTTAATAAAACTCTTCTTGTCCCCTCTCTGATATTTGATATACTTCACGGAGGGGTTTGTGCACTCTATACGCATCGACAGTGGATCGTCATTTCGTATGTGGCGCAGATTCCGTTTCACGTATCCGTACCGTCCCATCGGTGCGGATATTTTTCAACATTAGCCTCGAACGTTGGTAATGCTAACGCCATAGGCCTCCAGCAAACGCCGAAAGTTATAGCCGTTTTGCGCTTCTCGGTAACTTCTAAGACACAGCAGTGCCGTATCGGTTCGTTGTACTCCGTCACACATATATTTAACCTCGACCCTCTGTGCATTCGCGTATTGTGCAAGTCTCACGCATAAAATCTCGAAACGTGCGCGTTGTCATATTCACGTCGCTGACAATCCATTTTTGCCCGTAATCAAGCCGTGCAAGGCATGTACGACGCTCTCCAGCAAACTTGACATCATGAGTTTCCCATCGGAGCACGGAAATCCCCTCCTCGCTCATCAAACTTCAAGATATTGTTCCTCGAAAAAATGACGATTTGTTTTTCCGCGAATCGTGAATTTCCCGCGTTTGCGCAACTCCGCATTGAGTTCAGCAATGATTTTATACGCTTTGGACATGGAGACCGCGCAAATCTCTGCAACTTCATCTGGACGTATAAAAATTACTCGTAGGCTTCTTCTTTTTCCATACGAACCATCCTCTCAGCCCGCATTTGCGGGCTTTTTGATTTGCCCTCTCACCGATCTCAAGCAACCGATACCACTCACTCCCAAAGCCCAAGACATCAGCAATACGCTTGGCACACCTCAGGCGATGGGCGACGTAAACCATTTTCGATGAAATTGTAATATTGACGACTAATAGCACATTTCTTCGCTACTTCTATCTGAGACAAATTTCCCTTAACACGCATTTCTGTCAACCACTTCATTTTCTTCACCATCAGTCTGCTACATTATGTTGACAACAAAATAATACGGCATATCTTCCTTGTTGTCAACATACTGTAGCTAATTATTCAATTCAGCTATATTATGTTGCATATATTGAAGTTGCTACAAATAGTTGACATAATGTAACGGGGGGTTGCAGATGAACAGAATGAAACTATTGCGTGAGCAACATAACCTAAGCCAAACAGATTTAGCGAAAATACTGAACATCAGTCGGCAATCATATAATTTTTATGAAAACGAGAAACGAGATCCAGATACTGCAATGCTGATCCGAATAGCTGATTTCTTTAATGTTAGCCTAGACTATTTGCTCGGTCGGACAAACGATCCTTCACCGCTCACACAAGAAAAGACTCCTTCCTATCAGGAAGAAGTCTTGCGAGATATAGGGGACATTACACCAGAAATGGCAAGTGAAGTGCGGCAGTTTATCAGCTATCTGAAGCATAAAGGAAGAAAGCGTTTCAGGGGACTGCAGCGGGAAAAATAGTACCTTTTTATCCCGCGCCCTCCGGATTTACATAAAACTGTTCATGAGGGTATTGGGGCTTTTGAAATAGATTGCCTCATCTATCACACCAAAGAAGGCTCTCTGCTGCTTGAAACAATCTCTTAAAGGTGCTGTACTGGGGCTAGAAGATATGAGAATGATTGTCCATCATTTCTACACGCAAAAAAGCCCCTGCAGATTAGTCACCTGCAGGAGCTTTTTGTTGTACCGTCTTGGGTAGTCACTCCAATAGGCACAAGCAGAGATTAAGCTGTCGCTAACGGATACGATCGTAGATAAAGGCAGCAATTAAACTTGCCACAATGCCACCATCAAAGATATAAGAATATCCACCGAAACACACCTCCCTCCACCTATCGCTAGATTTGAGGTGCGACAGCAAAATGAGTATCATCATATATATAAATCAGAAAGGGATGATCACTTGTCCGTCCATAAAGACACAAAGCGCGGAACATGGTACGTAAAGATCAAATATACCGACTGGACAGGTGAAAAAGGGAGACCACACGCCGAGTTTCGCAAAAGAAAAAGATGCCCCTACTTTTTGAGCAGGATTTTTCATCGGCAAAAGAGGTTCACCTTCTATGTCCTTCAGAGCTTTATATGATTTATGCATGGAGGACATAAAAACCGCGCATAAGACCTACAACCTATCGAAGCAAAGAGTATATGTTTGTAAAAGTATTGCTGTTCTTTTGCAGACTTACCCTGCGATCAGATCCTCCTGCAAAAATACGGCAGTGGCAAAATGAGCTAGTAAAAGGCAATTACCAAGAAACATGCCTCCGAGACCATCAACAATCAAGTCACGGCTATCTTCTAATTTTTGCCGTGAATTATTATAGTCTGTCAACCAACCCGGTAAAGCGAGCAGGGGCTGATCGGAAAGAGCCATGCCAATGCGATGCGGTTCTGGACAGTTGATGAGTTTCAAAAATTCATTAGTCAAACTACTACCCCGCTATACAGAATTTCTTTTTAGTCCTCTTCTGGACGGGAATGCGTCTTGGAGAGTTTTTGGCATTAACCCTGGAAGATTTCGATTTTGACAAGAATTTGATACACATAACAAAAAGCTACGCAAGGCTAGATAACAAGGATTTAATCGGCCCGCCTAAGACACCAAAAGAGCCGCTGTGATATTACCATCCCAGCATTTCTTGCAAAGGAAGTCCAACAATTTATCCATGCTCAGCACTCAATCAGTCCGAACGCGCGACTATTTGAAACTAGCAAAGGGGGCTCACACCATGAACTGAAGCGTGTAGCTGCACGAGTTGGCGTGAGAAAATTCGTCTGCATGATCTCAGACATTCTCATGCGTCGTATCTGATCCATCGCGGCATACCGATCATAGCGATTTCACGGCGCCTCGGCCATGGAAAAATCGAGACGACACTACAAACTTACGCTCATCTATATCCTCAGGAGCGAGATATGATCATTGACAGCATCGAGAGTGATCCTGTGGTAGAAAAGAGGGGTCAAACAGGGGTCATGGGGAAATGAATAAGCGCAGAGCCTTGATATACAAGGGTCTCTGCGCATGTTTTAATTATTCGAACTCTATCGTTTCGGCGGCTTCCCCGTGCGGTCATAGAGCACTGGTTCACGCCGCGCACTTCGTTGACGATGCGCGTGGTCACGCGTGCGA
>BNJU01002038.1_pt1 | contig 50779 bp, 97 predicted proteins | sample 8539281 | NCBI WGS metagenome assembly BNJU01 (sample SAMD00202456, study PRJDB9452) | human saliva metagenome | isolation source: human saliva | place: Japan | reverse complement strand
GGTTCAGGATCATGACCGGTCAACAACACGTTCGGCTGGTGGCAGCTTCGTTCAATATCCATACCGCGATACCACCTGCATGCTATCGACGCCGAACCGCTCCTGAAATAAAAACGACGCACCGCCTGTGCAGATCAGTTTTACCTGAAGCAGTTGGACCGCAGATGACCAGAGGATGCGGTCAACGATCGGCGATGTTTTGAGTCACGACTGCTTCTTCCCCGTAGATACCGTGCGTGCTTCTTCAATATGCGCGGTAGTGGTGTCCACTGCTGCGGTACCCGCCGGAAGGGGAAGATGCACCGTTTGAATATAAAGGGCTTTCCTGCCATCATCGACGCATCGCGTTTGTATTCCTTCAATTTAAAACAGCGTCGTGCGATCAAGAAGCGACAAACGATTGCGCCACCGGCGCTCTTGAACAATACACTAACCAGCCGATCAAAGCGCTAACTTGAATAACCGAACGCGGCGTATCATCGCGCAAGCGATGCGGGAGTTCCGACGTCGACGGCTGTAGTAAAGGTGAATACCAGTTACATCCGAGCGTTTTGACTATCTACCACAGGTCTGTTCAAAATCGTCCTCGGTCTCGCAGGGAAAGCCAACGATAATATCGGTTGACAAGGCGATACGGGTCGGCCCGCCACACGCAACTTTTCGATTAAATTCCCTCGTGGTATTCTATGGTATAGCGATTCGATGCGCGTGCAAGAATGCGATTAGAGCCACTTTGCGCCGGAAGATGAAGAGCTGGCATAGGGTTGGGCAGGCGGGCAAAGCGCTCGATAACGCCATCGTTAAATCTTTGGTGCTCGTCGCGGAAGCGAGATGCGCTCATGCACTCGAAGCGCCCAGCAGCATCAAGAACTGCATCGAACCGGGCGGTCGTGACCCGCAGAGATCGCGGCTATAGGAGTTGCGTCTCGCCCAGCAACGTACTTTCTTTGACGCCTTGCTGCGCGCGAGCGTGCCCGATCGACACTTTCGTCAAGCGGTCGGCTGCACGACCGCGCACGTGGGGCACAATGCAAAACCGTGCCAGAAGTTGCTTTATCTTCGTCACAGCCGCGTCGGAAGCCATGCGCCCAGAGTTCGCCAGCTTCAGGGCAGCTCATCGTGAAATTCCGCTCGCATCAATCAACTCAGGCGCCGCGAGCCTTCTGATCGTCTTTTCGACCAAGAAGTTTTGCGGAAGCGCTTTCCATGTTATGTGCCGAAAACAGTCATCGACATTGTCTCAACTGAGTGAGGAGTCGTCGCGCCGCACCGCTTGCAACCGCGTCAGTAATTACAAAAGCGCCGACCGTGCGACTTCCCTATGCGCGGCGCATCATTTTCGTCGCTGCCACTTGATCTCATCAGGCGTTCATCTGCCTTTCACGTACGCGCAACAGGTCACGAAAATGGAAAAATCAGCTTCGGGCTCGGCGAAGTACCGCAATGAGAGGCCAGCTTGATTCTGAAAGCAGGCCAGCGATCCGCTCCGAATCGTGTTTATTCATCTGACGCTGCAAAGGTGGTAATGGAAAGCGCAGTATCGAACATTACGAATAGAGGGCATGAGTAAAGATCAAGAGATAGTTGTGCTGCCTGATTGTCTAATGGCAGAACCGTAGAATCTGATGGCGGTGCGATGTTCACCGTCGATAACGATATCAGCAAAGTCTCTGGTATGCAGGCAATTTCGATGCCAATGAGCGATAGCCCGCGAAATAAACAGGTTCGCTAACCGCCGATTAACCGCCCGCGCCACAACCGGCGTGAATACTTCCAGCCGACACATCATCTTTTTGGACCATGCCAGTGCAATTGCTCCTGCCACTGACGCGGGAAGAAGATTTAGACGAGACTTTGAGAAAAGCCCGTCCGACGAAGAGTTCTTCAGCGGCCGCAGGCACGTACTCCTGCAAGTGATATCAATAGCGCATAGTATTTACATAGATGGCGATTTTGCTCTTCGCTGATATTCGTATCGAGGCGACACCACGAGCGCAATTATGGCTGACAACGTATTGCAACCCTCGCGCATCACCATCTCATGGCGTGGTTTCGCATGACTTTAGATGCCGCTGGATATGGTGATTCAGGTCAGTCTGACCCTCCTGTAGTGCGACGGGAGAAGGCTACTCGTGATCACGGTTTTGAACCAACCGTTCTGACTCACTGGAGTATCACAGGAAAAGAAGCTTCCGGTCGCGATCGCCTTAATATCATCACGCCAATACTCGGATCGGTAATCACGCGCGCGCGAGCGCGGCGCCTGCCGCGAAGTAAGGCTTCTTTGAAACGACTCTTATCATCAGCAGAAAGCCGCGGGTGGCGTTCATCGCCCGCAGAAGAGCACCGTAGCGAGTGATTTGGGTCTCCGCTGATGAGGACCACCGTTTCTTTGAGGAACGCACCATCAAGCTGCGTTCCAATGCCACCATGGTACAGCACAGGAAGAGCTGGCCGGCTTCGCCGTCCATAATGCGCCGTGCGCTGCGAGAAGACAGGCTCCAGGGCCGATAGTACGATGCGTGCACTCAGCAAACTCTTCCGGCCTGCCGCCGCGCACTGCAAGACGTTGAGCAGGGTGCAATAGTCTGTGCATCGGAGCACGTACCGGTATTTTGCGGAGAGCACGGCACGACTCATATCGCCAGAGCGTCGCAGCGATCTCGATAGCTGAGCCAACGCACAGACCGACAGGCGGCGCGGTCCGGGAATATGCACTCAGCAATGACTCGATCGATGTTCTTGGGACCGCGCACGTTAGTGTTCCAGATTCCGTAAAGAAAACTGCGGACGGCACTGACTGCGTCGGTCAGGAAGATTTCCAAGATCGCTTTTCCAACAACAACGAAGAACCGCCGGCACCGCGTTTGAAGTCGCAACCGTACCTGCCCAGCGCATTCATTTTGATGGCATAGAGCGCCATACCGCGTCCGTGAATGCCTCAAGTATCCATGCGGAACGCTATCAAGCTTGCTTGCAGACGCGCGTGCTTTCAAAGATTGCTAGCAGGTTCGTCAGGCACCCCATCGCCGTCGTCAATCATCGTAATGCGACGCGTTGATTCGTACGTGAGATGGCAGCAAAAGATCAGCTTGGCGTGCGCATCACCGCGCGACACGCATGTCGACGACAATATCTTCCGTACCACGGATGTCGTAGCGGCTCGACGACGCTCTGGCTTTTCTAGCAGAATCGCGATTGACGGACGGAAACCACCATCCGAGGTCATCTTCGACCCGCAAGTGTAGTACGCGCCCGTTACCGGCTTCGCACAAAATCTGCGAGAGGTCAGATTCAGACGCATAGTGTACTGCTGCGAGCGTCGACTGCGGCTCGCGAATAACCACGACCTTCACCTGGCCGGGAGACCATACTTCGTGCGATCTGCGCGCGATATCGCGAGCAAGTACGGTGGTGGCAGTGGCTTCGTCAACTTCTTCGGGTTTAACCATAACACGCACCTCGACACCAGCGCCTGAATATGCACAGGGTGCGCTCAACACCTTGTGCGTATTGGCGATTTCCTCAAGCTTTTCGAGACGCTTAACGGTACGCGTCGAGGCGTTTCTTTACGAGCACCAGGACGGGCGCACGGAAAGCAGCGTCAGCCGCCGAATAACGACATCCAGCATGCGCGTTCGACGTCGATTAAGATGAGCGCCTCGCTAGCATGTACGATCTCGGGACGTTCACCGAAGCGTCGAGCAAATCAGCGCCCGCGCAGCGACCGCCCTCAACTCTCTCATATGGTCGACCCGCTGCGTCGATGTCGCGCAAAAGGTCCCGCGCTTCGCCGTAATGGGATCAATGCAAGTTCAGGAAGCGATCACGCCAGCAATATAGGCTACCTCAAGACTATGGTTGAGATCATGGTCCATGACTGCCCGATAGTCGACGCTCCGAGCGTATGGACGAGTTCGGTGATGAAGATCGTGCACACCGTGTCCGAATGCCCGCTTGTCTCCCGCTTCTTGGACGCGCTGGATCAACAAAGCTCAGCCTCTGCAACATTTCTTCAATACAGGCTGGATGCCGAACACGACCATCGGCGACAGGTTTTCCAGTCGTGACGCGTACAATTTCCACGCCGTGCGGGTCGAAACAGCTGATAGTCACACATTCTTGTGTCATCACAATGAGATTAGTGCTGCGTAGCGTCGACCATGAACGAATATTGCGTCCTGCACGCCAATAATGCGACCCTTGAGGTTCAGGTCAGAGGGGATGTGAGTGTCGACACTGGTGTACCCTCGCAGCATGGTACAGCGAAGCAGCGACGTTGAACAGCAAGTGAAGGATTCTCACGAGCCAATGTCTTATCAGCCTGCTTTTGTGCGCGCCTCCGATCTCACGTGATGATGGCAGCAGACCCATGAGCGAGTCCGTCGCTCAGAGATGATTGAGCAATCCATCTTTCGCTTCGTCAGCAGTCACACCCGCAACAGATTCGGAGAGCTTACGATTAACTTGCTCATATTCTTCATCGAGAGTTATCGCGACGTTGCGTTGAAGTTCGCGTTCGCTTTCGTCAAATCGCGGTGCGCTTTTCCTACTCCGACCTTGCGTAGCTTGAAAGCTGATGTGTTCTCGTGCATCGAAACCGTCCTGCGGTCAAGCGATTTTCAGCTGCTGGTTTAGGCACGTGTGGCCTTCTTGCCGCAGACCGCACTTCCTCAAGGCGATCGGCCTTTCTAATTCGACCGACTGTCGGAGTTTTAACGCCTCGATCCTTTTGCTTTTCGATTTCAGCCACGTCGAAGCGCGTCTAAGTCTGTCGTCGTGCATCTACTAAGAGCGTACGGTGAAACATCTACTTCAGAACGACGCGTGACTTTGGGTGCTGGCGCATGGACGATGACTGCCACTGCTGCAATCGCACACAACAATTGCAACAATGAGGATGATTTCAGACATCCGCTCTTCCATACTCGTGGAAGAAAGTTCACAAGCCAACAAGCGGTACAGCCTCGCTGGCGACCAGCGAGAGCAGATGCCGTTGCAATAATGATGCGACCCTATGCAGTTTTGCCTATGGGACGCCTCGAGGGCATGATCTCACGTGTTTACATAATACGAGTTGAACGGCTGAGTTCAAAGCAAACACTGAAAAGACTGCAATACTACAGCAGCACTTCTTTTCGTTGCGTTAGTTTGAACTCGCACAGTTAGAGCTTTCTGAATGACAATGCTTTCGTTCGCCCACTGGCAGCAACCGTCGAGCAGCCGCCGCATCCGGTGGAAACTGCGTGAAAATGAGTTTGCGCCAAGCGGTCGACGCATATCTCGTGCATGTGGTGGACGCGCGGCGGAGAAGCTGATACGCCCGCTTCATGTTGACCTTCTGACGACAATCCGACGCATCAGGCCATCCCCAAGACTCTCGACGGCTGGCATCCTGCACGGCAAAGAAACTAAAGCGATCGTGCGTGAGCTTTTCTTCAACAGCATGGGCACGTATGTAGGATCTCCACCGACCGTATGTCATCAGCATCACAGGCACGACAACGTGCCAGTGCAGCTTTCATATCTGCGGTATCAGCCCAGCCGTCACGTTTCAAGCGCTCGTCGCAATTCAGAAAGCTGGGATCGATCGCGCAAAGTACAGAGCTGCACAATACGATCGAAACTGCTATTAGTCGGCCGTGTGGGTGACGTATCATTCTATCGATCGAGGTGTCCTGATCACTCGAAGAGAATCTGGCAGCTACGAATACTCCCGTTTGCGGTATGCGCATACCGTGCCCGACGAGAACCAGCACCGTCGGCGCATTGCTCCGACGACTCACTCATTTTCGCTGTCGAGTACAGTACTCGTCAGGGTCGAAGCGGGCAAACGCCGAGAGTTGAACTGATTAACGTCCATTTGAGGAATTTACCGCTTTTCGTCGGCTTCGGCACGGTAAGGCCTCGGCTGGAAGCAGCTTGATCGCAGAGCGCACCTGCTACCGCGCACCTTCGCTGTCAATTCCTCGCGTAAATCAGGATGTTCTTCAAGTTGCGTGTTTTGCAGGCTTCACGACCTATGGCCGGAACGCTCTTCACCACAACGATGACACCAGGCACCGCTAGCTTGAGACCACGCCAACACGCAACGTTGTATATACTCAAGATGCAGCCAGTTTTGAGTCACGCTTCACCGCATATCAGATCAAATTCGGCCTGACGAAACGTGGAGCAACTATTCTTTACCACCTGCCCGTACGCGTTGTTACGCCGGATCGTTTCGCCATTAAGTTTGACATAGTCACACCGACGAACATCAGCGCGCACACTGCTGAAGGAATTTAAGAGTACACGACCGCCGGTTGTAGTTTCCGGGTCGCCAAACACATCGCCAATTTTCCTCTACCGCACGATTGACGAGACAAGCGGGTTGTATTGGTCGTGAGAGTGATCCGGCGCAGACTTACGCAGTGTGCTTGACCTCGATAAGACGCGCCTGAAGACCGTGGACGGTTGGCTCAATCCGCCTTCGACTTCAGCGCGCGAGGAACCAACGCTGCTACCGAATCGGATAATCCGCAATCGATCGCACCGCCGCTGCACGAGCATAAGGTCGCGCACTTTCGAGCGCTGCTTTCGCCGGTGTCAGGCCTGATCGATCACAGATCGTCGACGTCAACGCCGGGCGAGCTGCATACACCGGGTCGACGCATGTTCGGCATCAATAAATGCGGCAATACGCTTGGTACCTCGGCTTCTGCAAGAATATGAAGCATAAGGTTGTCTCATCCGCCCGATTCTGGGCCGTGAATTTCACACTGCGTCGCGACGCGGTACACGCAATACCAAGCGCTGCATCGAGCGGTAATGCACCAGTAGGAATAACGCCCACTTCAAGGCTATGATCATTTTCACCGAGTTTCATAATGGTGCCGCGACCGAATCGCTGCTCTATTTGATCGGTAGTGATCTTGAGCATCTTTTTCTTTTCGTTGACTGAGCCATTCTTCCCCCTTCACGTCCGGTTGAGGCCGTTCTTAATTATACGAACATCCGTTTGTGTGTCAAGAAATCTTATCGGAACTCATAGTACCTGTTAACGTTGGCAGTTATGTGTCAAAAGTCTGGCGCCCATGATGCGTTAACCGAGCCAACTGAGTCACAAACTCATAAACCTGAAACTACTGACTGAGTGCTGCTTCTATTAATTGGAGTGCCCGGATAACGGTTTGTGCCGTACCTCGGCGCGAGTGCCCTTTGAAATGTCCTCGTACGCTTGAACCCTGTCTGCCTCGCGCAAGCGCAAGCCAAACGGTTCCTACTGGCTTGCCTTTTACCGCACCACCTGGCCCAGCTGATACCGGTAACTGAAACAGCAATATCGGCACCCGTTTGAGTGCGCACACCAGATGCCATTTGACAAGCTACCTCGCGGCTGACGGCCCCATATTCGGCAAGCGTAGCAGCTTTGACACCAAGCAGTTGTTGTTTCATTTCGTTTGAATAGGTGATTGCCCCACCAACAACCGACGCGGAAGAGCCTGGAATAGATGTAAGAGCAGCACCAATCAGCCCACCCGTACAACTTTCAGCCGTTGCAAGCTGCACGTGATTCTGCAAGTCTCAATAACCTGCGTAGCAAGGTGGGTGATCTGTTCTTCAAAACAAGCGGGAACGAGAATGTCGTTTTCACCTATACTGCCTGCAGTATCGGTTGTCCTGTTCCGATTATCCATACTATCAGCGGTTTTGTTTGCCTGATCACTTTCACCTATACCGCCTGCAGCATCCATTGTTTTGCCGGTATCGCACCGCGCCAGACAGATTCAGTATCAGACCCCTAATGATGTAACTCTTCTGTTGTAGTGACCGCTGTAAAGCCCATGACTTCACTGCTTTCATCAGGTAATCGAGCATTGATACAATCGTCAAAATCAATGCCCGCCACCATCACCGTCCACGACAGCACATGAGAGCGGTGCTGCTGGCAATAGGCTGACCGCTTTTAATAATGAAAAAGAAGAATAGCCACACATTTGCAGGACAGTTTTTGCCTTCCCATACCAGCTTGCTGCAATAACTACGCCCTGCTGGCAGCCACCATACGAATACCGGATACAATAAATTCCCGCGCCAAAATGATAAGCGCTGGCCACGACGGCAGTGATCCCAGCTCTATCAGAACAAGCAAGGCTGCAGCGACAAGTATCTCATCTGCGAGCGGATCCATAAATTTACCGAGCGCCGTAACCTCGTTGCGACTGCGTGCGAGGTATCCGTCGAGTGAATCGGTCACAGATATAAGGGCGAACACACCAGCTGCAACCCATGGTTTCCAAGTCGCTGCATCAGGCCACGTATCAAGCCAATCGGGCCGAGTACCAGCAATAGCAACAACAAATACCGGTATCAGCAAGATTCTCAGCAGTGTTACCTTATTGGCTGGTGTCCAGAGTGTATCTACTTCGTCGCTGCGCTTAGACATGACATTCGCCTCCATTTCATAGAGGAACGTATCGGTAATATCCACCTGAACGATCTCACCCACCTGCCCGTGATCAAGGTAGACGACACCATCAACATCTGGCGCTTGACACTGCGCGCGACCAATAAGTCGTCCGTCTTCTTACAGCCAAGCACCAGGACATCCATCGATGCCCAATGTGCTTGGCAACTCGCATCTGCGAATGAGCATCAACCACATCACGCAGGCGCTGTGCGCGCTCTTGTTTGATGGCTTCGTCAACCTGGTCAGAAAGCCGCGCGGCTCGCGTTCCTCTTCCCGCGAGTACGCAAACACACCAACATAGTCGAGATCTGCTTCGTCGATGAATTCGATCATTTCTTCAAAGTCTTCATCGCGTTCACCCGGTAACCAGCGATCATAGTGGTGCGCAGGGTGATACCCTGGCACACAAGAACGTACGTGCTCGATAAGCGCCTGATACCCAGCACGACTCCCTGCCGATTCATCGAGGTCAAAAGACGCTCGTCGGCATGTTGAAAAGGAATGTCCAGTAAGAACAAATATTATCGTGCGATGCCATAGCAGCAAGAGTTCGTCAGTTACCCTTCAGGGCTGCAGATACATCACGCGAAACCACGTGTCAGGATGTAGCTCGGCAAGACGAGCCATCAAGCGAGCTAGTGTTGAGGCTGGTCAAAATCCTGTCCCCATCGTCCGGTATCTTGAGCAATAAGAACAATTTCGCGCACCTGAATCGATACAACGCGTTACTTCTGCCTCGATTACCTCAAAGGTAAAACTATGATAACGACCACGAATAAAAGGAATAGTGCAGTAGCTACCAAAGCGGTCACATCCATCCGATATCTTGACGCAGGCGCTGTACAGCGGATCGGAAGAAACGACAACGGGAATGGATGAAGCACCCGGCACGTACGACGATTTCGGGTCGATCTATCAGCTCGTCGACAACCGAAAGAATATCATCTTCTTTACTGCGGGAACAAACCGACTGCTTCAGTAAGAGAATCGAGAGGTCATCCCCATAGCGTGCTGGCATACAGCCAGCAACGACAATCTTAGATTGCCCAAACGGACACGTTTCAAATCGGCAATCTCAAAGATGGTTTCGAGGCTTTCCTCGGTGGCTGCTGTATGAATGAACAGGTATTGATAATGATCACATCAGCTGCGGTAGGATCATCGATAACAGCCCAACCACCTTCTTGGAGTTGGCCGCGCATCTGGCTGAATCAACTTCGTTTTTGCGCATCCCATCGTGATGATGCAGGCATTGGGTATGCGAAGTCCCCCAAACATCTTTGTGTGTATCGACTTGTTTGGAGCAGTTGCAGCGTTCAAATACCCTTGAACGCCTTTATCAGCCTGACTGCTACGGGTATCTGTACCTGCTGTTATTTCTTGCATGGATGGTATCTCCTGCAAGTCTTGAGTGATAGTTCGAAAAACTGCAGGGGTTGTCCGTAATCGTTTGCTTTTTACAGAGCAGACTTCCTGCAAGGTATCGCGTGAAGCGCTGCTTATCCGCAGTTTGTCACCTTCGATTTGCACTTTTGCCTTAAAATTTTTGCGCTTTGATATCTTTGATAATCGCTTGCGCCACTCACGATCGATGCCTTCGATGAGCTTATCGCTGCGACGCACCGACCCACCTGACGCCGATTCCGATGGTTCTCATTTTACTGCAGCAAGATCAATGCCGCGTCGAGACAGCTTGCTGGTACTGATGTCCTGAACCTGTCCAGCTACGAAATCACTGGGCGCCGTAATAGTGAGTATCGCCGTCTGCTTATCGAACGCGATAGTTGACCCCGAACCTTGAGGTCGATAGCGCTGTGTTATTTCTTTCTTTGCTTGGCTATAAGCATTATCAACTTCTTGTAAGTCGATGGTCGACACGATATCAAAGCTTGATTCCTTTGCCATAACGCCCCTATTCGAACCGACAAGGCACCCATCAGTCTCAACTATTATGCTATTGGTCTATCGTAGCAGATGGCTATCACAGCACATGAATCGCTCGTGTCATTGCGATAATTCGACAGATGAAGCACGTACGCCAGACATAGTGCGCACGTAAACAAAGCTATCAACCTTACCTCAGAAAAATAGTGGCGTTGTAGATAACCTCACTGAGATGCTATTAACGAGACGATAGTTTGTCCGTTATAGCAGCGTTATGACGATGCTGAGGTTGTTGTTGAAGCCGTCTGTCCAGAAGAATGCGTCTTCTCCCACTCAGCCAAGATATCGCTAAAGCGATAGGGTGGTATTTACAATACCTTTTCGCATTTTTCTTCAAGCGTCACCGCTTTCGCCGTTGATTTTAACGGATATCGCTTTTCGCTCCTGAGCAAAACCAATTTAAGCGAATCGGTAAAATCATACGATCCAGAAGCTGGGCCGTTGACATCACCAGCAGTCTGCCGGTACCATCAACATATATTTCAAGGTAGGCTAGAAGAACCCTGAGCAATCGTGTATTCAAATGTTCCATGGTCAGGAGCGCTTTCAGATGACGTTGTGCCTGTCTGATTGCTTTCGTTTCTGAATCTGAAGACGTATCGCTCGATTGCGACTGAGAAACGGTGGTAACCGGCATGGTTTCCACAGCAGTATTGGAAGATTGCCCGCGGCCATGGAAGAAAAATAACCAGATCAGTACCACGATCAGCAGGAGTACCGCCGCGCCGATAATAAAGGGAGCACGCTGCGTGCTGACATATTAGACGATACCGATGAGGGCACCTCGTATACTGGCTCGCCACAAAAGGAATACGACCCGAAGCCGCCTTCTCCTCGTTCCTGACGACTCGTCACTGAACCGCCGAGTGCTCCGTGAATTCTGGGTTATGTAGGTATCTGCCCGTCAGACCACCGACATAGGATCCGTTTTGCCGCGTGCGGTGAGTTTGACTCGCAGCACCTTCAGAACGGCTACGACCAGTTCGTGACGATGTATGATCGGTGCGCCCTGCGCGTCCGTGAAAGACGAGAAGAAGAACGACGCGAGAGACGTGAAGACTCGACATCGTCAGGGCATATCGATGCCTGAACTCCGTCGATGTTGCTGCGAAAGGCTCGCTTGATAGGCGTAAAGTTCCTTCGATAAACATCCCGGTTATCTCAGTTGGATTTAAACCAAGATAGCGTGCATATCCGTTTACCATATTGCGAGTATATCCACGTGGCGGCATCGCAGCAAAATTACCATCCTCGATAGCACGCAAGATATCAGGGCGGATGCGCAAGGCGCGCCGTGGCGTTGAGGCCGAGGCCCTTGCGTTCACGTGTCTCGGCGTAGTATCTCGCCAGCCGATCTCGTCCATCTATCGTCTACTCCGGAATCCTCATCGTTCATTTCAAATGCCTTGAGGGTTTCCAATTCCATTGTGTCAACGAGTACTCACAGGGGTTTGCTGCCATTGGGCGGCCCCCAATACCCCTTTTCTTCCAACATATCCATTATACGCCCTGCTCGCGAATAACCAACTTTCAGTCGACGCTGTATATTAGAGGTCGAACCAAAACCAGAATTAACCACGATTTCAGCAGCATCCCAAATAAGCGGATCGTCGGAACTGCTCCGACCACCTGACCCATCGGGCATCGTATCACCAATAGACATGACATTAGTTTGCAGGATCTCTTGATGGTATTCAGGTTCACCCTGCGCCTTCAGATGATCGACCACCGATTCGATTTCTTTGTTCGACGAAGCAGCCCCTGCAAAGCGCTGCGGTTTTGGGATATTCGGGCTTGCCGTAGAGCATATCGCCATTGCCGATAAGGTTTTCAGCACCTGTTGCATCAAGAATAACGCGCGAATCGATACCAGAAGCCACCGTTAACGCCATGCGGTTTGTGATATTCGCCTTATATGGCCCGTCACGACATTGGTAGAAGGCCGCTGCGTGGCGATAATCATATGGATACCCGCAGCACGCGCCAACTGAGCCAACCGACTAATGCTGAATTCAACTTCTTTGCCTACGTTCATCATGAGGTCAGCCAACTCGTCGATCACAATGACAATATAGGGTACTTCTTCAGCAGCCTCATCGCCGATCATCATGCCATTCTGCGCTTTTGAGTTGTACTGAGCGATATTGCGCGCACCACCTTTGAGAAAAGCTTTAGACGCCGCTCCATTTCTGCAACTGCCCAAGAAAGGGCGCTGGCGGCCTCTTGCATTCGGTTACAACGGGTACATAGAGATGGGAATGCCGTTATACGGTAAATTCAACGCGTTTCGGGTCGATCATAATGAAGCGCACCTCAGCTGGTGTCGCACGCATCAGGATCGACATGATCATGCCGTTGATGGCAACCGATTTACCTGACCCGGTGGTGCCAGCTACCAGCAAGTGCGGCATCTTTGCAAGGTCGTTGACGATGGGGTGCCCTTCGACATCTTCTCCGATAGCTACCTGCAGTGGACCAGCACCAGCCACATCAAGCACATCACCCAAAAAGACGGTGCGTCGATTGACATTCGGCACTTCAATGCCAACGTAATTTGTGCCGGGAACAGGTGAAAAGATACGTACACCCTGCGATGCCATGAGCGAGCGCAATGTCATCGGTAAGGCCCGTACACGACTCACGCGCACACCAGAAGGAAGCGCCACCTTAAAGAGGGTGACCGTTGGGCCAGCAGCCCATCCTTCAACCGAAGCGTCCACGCCAAAATCAGCAAGCGTATCTTGCAATAACTGCGCTGTCTCGGCGCAGGGTTTCTTCCTTCACCATCTGACGTTCGGGGGTCTTTTCGCACGAGCAAACTTGCCGCGGGAAGCTCGAAACCCTCTGACGGATGTGGAACAGCACCAGCACGCGAGCAGGTGCCGATTGACCTCCCGCCGAGTTTGCTGGCGCTTTTCTTTTTGCCTAATGTTCGGTAAGCGCCTGGGTGTCAGAACGTCCGACAGCGGCAGCAGCGCGCGAAAAGCGGAGAGAGCGGTTCGGTTGGCGAAGCAGCAGAAGCGCGACCGCGCAATACGTGCCGTTGGCATGGCATCTTCACCTTTTTGCTGCCCGGTTGCCCCTGCGCTGTTGGCACGGCGCACCTGCGCGTACGCGTCTGATACGGTTCCATGCCATTGGGCTGATGCATTTTTATTTTCCGCCTGCTCTTCAGCAACTTTCTGCTGACGCATCGATCGTACTTTTTCAGCAAGCCGTAACGGAAAACCCAATAACGATAAGCGCGATGAGTATGGCTCAATAGCCACCACGGCGGCTGCTTGCTGCCCGAAGAGCGTTAAAAGAACCCACGCGATCAGCGCGCCGGCATAGCCGCCTTGGGCGATAAGATGCCTCTCCTGAAAGAGCACATCAGAAGACGACGATGCAACATTCGGCGTAAAGACAGAAAACAACGTCAGCAACGAGAAAAAGAGGATAATAAGGCCAAGCGCAACGCGTACGCTCATTTTTTCGCCCACGCGTCCGATAAAAAGCACCGCTGCGATAAGCAGAAGAACAATTGGCGGTAGAAAAGCGCTGATACCTAATCCAATATGGAGCATATTGAAAGCCATTCAGTCACCAGGCCGTTCGATGGTAAACAGGCTGCCAAAAACAGGACAATACCCGCAACCGCACAAATAACGCCCGCTATATCACGGCGCGACTTTTCATCAAGAAGATGATCGACATCGCCAACGCGTGCGGCCCGACTAGCTGATTGAGCCTTACGCGGTTGACGAGAAGCTGTCCGTGTATTCTGCGCGCGGCTGCTTTCCCTTAGCTGAACGAGGCCAAACCCTGCTCCTTTATCCACGGTGCCGCCATGTGCAGCACCCGTTCTCCCCACGTATTGTTTAATGCTCTTATTTACAGTTCAATCAGGTTAACGATAACCATTGGACGCTGTTTATACTTTCCCACATAAAGGACTGAAGTGCCTGACGACAGGCCTTTTCATAATCGCGCCGCTTACGTGACCCGTCGGTAATAACCTTCTCAAGCGCCCGCTTGATGAGCAGTGGCTGCATCCTCCGCCAAATAGGGCATCGTCGCCACCAGTAATGCCACGCATCTGCACCTGTACACTACCACGAACCGAGACCAGAAGACCGATCGATAGCGCAGGCAATTGTGTAATTCCCTGTTCAACCAGAGCGCTACGTTCGTCGAGGGACATCCTGACTCGTATCACCAACTGACAGACCATCAACGAAAACAATACCGCTTTGTACAGGGTCGCCTTCGCGTACATTGCCCCCTGATAGCACAAGTGATTCACCATTTTCGAGAATGAATATCTTGTCAGGATCAGCTACCGCACGTCCCAATTGAGCATAGTAGCCAGATGTGCCGCTTCACCATGAACCGGCATGAAGGCACGTGGTTTCACGATAGAAAGCATGATTTTTAATTCTTCAGCGCCCGCATGCCCCTGAAACATGAACGCGCGCACGGTTTTGTCATGACATCGGCTCCAACCTAGCAAGCAGGTTAACAACGCGTTACCGCCTTTTCGTTGCCCGGTACCGGAGTTGCGCTGATGATAACAGTGTCGCCCGCTTCGATAGAGATGGTTTGTGCTCTCCGCCGCAATGCGCGCTAAGGCGAAAGGTATTTCGCCCTGCGACCCGGTGCACATGACAACGACTTTCTCGGGTGGAATACCCTTGAGATCGTACGCATCAATGATGTCAGAATCGCATACATCGAGATACCCGAGCCGGCGCGCGATATCGGTGTTCTGCACCATTGAACGCCCGGTAACAACCACCTTGCGTCCCGTCAACAGCGGCATCACAAATTTGCTGCATGCGATGAATATGGCTTGCAAAGCTCGCAATGATCACGCGGCCCTTTGCATGTCTGATGATATCGCGCAGCACCTTGCCAACTTCAGCCTCGCTCGGTGTGAAAGCCGGCACATTTGCATTCGTGGAGTCGCTCATCATAAGGTCGACGCCCACTTCGCTCGCACGAGACAGCGCGCCAAAATCGGTCGTAATGCCATCAATCGGTGTCTGGTCGAGGTTGAAAGTCACGTATGCAGTACATTAGCTGCCGGCGTTTGGAAAAAGAATACCGACAGCACCAGGAATGGAATGGTTAACCGAAAAGAAGTCACACGTGAAAGCGAGCCAAGCTTAATGCGCTGACCGGCGCACTTTCGATAAAGCTTTCGCATTTTTGATCTTATGCTCGGCAAATTTGCCTTCGATTAAACCGAGTGTGACTTAGTAGCATAAATCGGTACCTCGCAGTCGAGATCCTTCATCAAATATGGCAGCGACCCGGTGTGATCTTCATGTCCGTGCGTAATGACGATGCCGCGCAGTTTGTCGGCGTTCTCAAGAACATAGGTGTAATCAGGCAAAATAAGATCAATACCGGGATGGTCATCGTCGGGAAACATAATGCCTGCATCATCAAGTATCATGTCGTTTCCGCATTCGAAAACGGTCATGTTCTTGCCGATTGCGTCGAGTTCTCCTAAGGGAAATTACCTTAAGTTGTGCCTTAGGATCTTTTTGGGAGACAAAAATACCCGATACTTCATTGCGCGAAGAGAATGCTCCCTCCCGAGTTGATGGTGAACTCTGGGCGACGATGAGAACTCCGCCGTTTTGCAGACCTCTTTTACCGAATCTTCTGCTTGCGTGAGCTTCGGTCGTTCATGCTTCGATGTGGGCGTGCTTATACGACTGTGAAGGCGCACGCCGCTTAGAGTCCGTAGTGGACTTACTTTCTGGTTGTGCTCATACCTTTCCTTTGCGGTTAGACAGAGACCAACACTGCGCATTACCTGCGCTAATGTAACTGATTCTTCTCTGGTTGCCCGCAGAAGCGAAATCGCACGCCCCCACATTGAATCCGCTCGATTCAATGCTTCCTTAACCAGAATGGGGTTGGACGTCGCGAACAGCCCTCGCATGAGGGGCAACAAGTTTTTCATTTTTCAGCGACAGCTTCAGTCCACAGACCTTGCGCCGCATACTCGACAATTTTTCTTCATGCGCGCCGGGGTAACATTAGCGATAGTTGAAATAACGCCCGCCCTCCGCGCTTCATACATCGACGGTTAATGCATCGTCACCCGAATACACCGTGAAATGATCCGGAGCACCAGCGGTGATTTGAGCGATCTGTTCAAGATTGCCCGATGCCTCTTTAACAGCAACAATGTTGTGATGCTCACGGGCAAGCGCAAGCGTCGTTTCTGCTTCCATATTGATCCCACAACGACCTGGGATATTATAAAGAATTATCGGCAGGGTCAACCGCATTGGCAAGAGCAGAAAAATGTGCAAACGAGGCCGGTTTGAGGTGGCTTGTTATAGTACGGCACCACCGCCATAAGACCATCGACACCCACTTCTTTAGCGCGGCGCGCAAACGCGATGGTGTCGGCGGTGCAGTTATTGCCAACATTAGCAATGATCGGCACCGTTAATGACTGGTCGGCAACATGCGCCCCAAGAACGTCAATCTTTGTATCGGCGCAAACAGTAGGGGACCCTCCCCTGTTGTTCCGAAAATCAGCAGAGAATCGCAGCCGCCATCGACAAGACGTCGCGCAAGAGCACGAGTCTGCGCTATATCGACATGTAACTCATCGTCGAATGGTGTCATGCCAGTGAATAAGCCGACCAAATAATGGCTGTATGCTCTGGGACATGCAGTTCGCCTCCGAATCAAATAAATGAGCTGCTTTATTCGATTTATTATCCCATCTCTTGAAGGCTCTGTGGCGAAGTACGTTAAACCTACGCAAGGCAAAAGCCCATGTCGGATGAAGCTCAATGTGCGCACTCATTCACACGCTGGGAAGTACGATCTCTATGCAAATATTGAGCTTTCATTCTCATACTGCGTAACTGAACGCTATCCGTTCGAATAAGTATGAAAAATTCCGGAGGCCCACCTCGAATTCCGTTCTAGGCGTATCAACGTTTATTTACCCTAGAGGAACGTGCGGGGGATTTATTCAAATAAGGAAGAATGTGCGCTCGTTCGCCTACCGACGCGTGTGGATGTTTGCTTCGAAAACTTAAAACTTCGAACAGCTTTGAGCAGAGAAAAGCGCTCAATCACATTCAGTCACATGCATGAAAACAGGTCAGAAACTTTACGCTTCGACCTGCAATGTCGATGGTGGGGCGTTACAGGGTTTGAACACTGTGACCTCTTCCGTGTGAAGGAAGCGCGCTCCCGCTGCGCCAAACGCTCGGTAGAAAAGGGCCTTATGGCTCTTGAGGTATATCAAATGGCTCCCGGGCAGGATTCGAACCTACAACCCTTCGGTTAACAGCCGAATGCTCTGCCGTTGAGCTACCGAGGAATTTTTAGTGCGCTGTTGCGCAAGAGAGAATTATACCGAAAGCAACCCTGTTGGCAAGCGACATTTTGAAAGTCTTCAAGCCATAGGGTTTTTCAAGTCCAATAATAAGGCCCTCTCGATCGATAACTAGCACGCACTGCTAACAACACGCCCGGCATATAACTGGCACGATCCCATGAGTCATGCCGAATAGTTAACGTCTGTCCCATTGAACCAAATATAACCTCTTGCGAAGCAGAATAACCATTGCTGCGTACCGAGTGGACTGACACCCTTCGACCAGCGCCCTCGAGCACCCTGCCCATCAGCAACTTCGGTTTCGCGACCTGGTGCCAACGAAACATGATCACGTGCTGCGGCAATACGACGAGCCCGTATTCATCGCGGTTCCACTGGGGGCATCTTTTCTTATGACAATGATGGATTCGATAACTTCTGCTTCGGGGAAATACTTTGCGGCCATCTCGGCAAATTGCATCATCAACACCGCACCGATAGTGAAGTTGGGTGCATAGAATAGCACGTATTGTCGCATGCCTGTTCGGCTAACTTTTCAAGATCGGCTGGGAGTAAGACCGGTCGTTCCCACGACACAGTTGATAGTGAGCCGCCAGACAGCTGCGAATATTGTCTGCAACTGATGACGGCTCGGTAAAGTCAATCAGACATCAATAGTATCCTGCGCGGCAAGAGCCTCAGGAACACTTTGTAGACGGGAAATGCGGCAGGTGTCTGGTGCGGGTCGATACCGCATCCAAGTCCATATCGTCGGCAGCTAAGACAGCAGCAACTACCGTAGCTCCCATCCGTCCAGCACAGCCACTTACCGCAACATGTATCATGTCATTCTCCCAACGTCGCATGTTAATCGCGCTTACGTGACCGAGGACGGCGATGATCGCCTTTGCGCACCTTGGTCACCTGGGCGGCGACCAGACTGACGGCGTTCATGCTGCCCGCGATCGCTACGACTGATCGCAGTATCGCGGCGTGGACGTGAAGAGCCTTGCGGTGCATCGGGTTTATCAATGCGATCAAGACTGATTTTTGCCGTTGTCGCCAACTTCGATAACTTCAACCTTGACAGCATCGCCCAGGTTAAGCACATCTTCGACCCTGACCCACACGGCCATTGGCCATGCGGGCTGATATGAAGCAGGCCATCTTTACCAGCTGTCAGCTTAACAAAGGCGCCAAAGTCTTTGATACCTACCACTTCGCCGTCGTATATTTCGCCGACTTCGGGCTCTTTAATAATGTCAAGAATAGCCTGCTTAGCTGCCTCGCCAGCAGGGCCTTCAACGGCAGCAATATGAACCGTACCGTCTTCTTCGACCTCAATCGTCGCACCAGTTTCGTCTTGGAGGCCGCGAATAACTTTGCCACCCGTGCCAATAACGTCGCGGATCTTTTTCAACCGGAATCTTGATAGTCTCGATGCGCGGCGCAAACTCAGACAGTTCAGCACGTGGCTCGGAAATTTGCTCAAGCATAGCAGACAGGATAAAGGCACGTCCTTCCTTCGCCTGCGCAAGCGCCCTGCCAAGGATTTCAGTCGACAGACCGCGCGCCTTGTTGTCCATCTGCAGAGCCGTGATGCCACGAGCGGTGCCAGTTACCTTGAAGTCCATATCCCCGAGGAAGTCCTCAAGACCCTGAATGTCGGACAGGATGACCGTTTCGTCTCCTTCTTTGATAAGGCCCATTGCAATACCGGAAACAGGAGCCGTAATGGGCACGCCAGCATCCATAAGGGCAAGCGTTGATCCACAGGTAGATGCCATAGAGCTTGACCCGTTGGACTCAAGAATCTCAGAGACAACACGAATGGCATAGGGAAAATCATCTTCGCTGGGAAGCACGGGAATAAGAGTTCGCTCAGCAAGGGCACCATGGCCAATTTCGCGACGCTTTGGCGCTCCCATACGACCAACTTCGCCCGTGCAATAGGGCGGGAAGTTGTACTGATGCATATAGCGCTTGCCTTCGGATGGATCAATTGTGTCAAGCCGCTGTCCTTCGCGCAGTGTGCCCAATGTACACACTGAAAGTACAGCGTCTGGCCACGCTGGAACAAGCCTGAACCATGTACACGCGGAAGATATCCCGGGCGGATATAAAGAGGACGAATCTCGTCGGCAGCACGCCCATCGACCCGCTCGCCCGTTTCGATAATCATGGCACGCATCGCCCGCTTCTCGAGCGCCTTCAGAGCAGCGGCAATATCGGAAGCCCACGCAGCGCGCTCTTCGTCGCTGAAATCACTTTCGCGTACAGCTGCTTTAAGCGCCTCAACCTTTGCGATACGCGAGCTTATCAGCATCACGCAGAGCAGCAGCCATCTCGGCTTCGTGAGCGTTAACGCGTTCGGCAATACGCGGATCAGCGGTATGAATGGCATATTCAAGCGGCGTACAATCGAGCTGGTCGAGAAAAACGCTGTTGGGCGTCGCAGAAGGCGGCAATGGCTTCTTGTCCGAAGTTCATTGCGGCAAGCATGTCTTCTTTACGCTTCATTGGCATTCCTGCTTCAACCATGCTGATGTAATCGGCAGTACCAGCAATCGTTAGCTCAAGATCGCTTTCTTCCTGTTCAGCATAGGTGGGGTTAACGATACATCGCCCGTTTCACGTTGCGGGCAATACGCACAAGCAGCAGGACCATCAAACGGTGCACCGCCAGCAAGCAAAAGCCGCCGAAGCGCCGCCAACGCAAATGCAATCAGGTGGATTTTGGCCGTCAGCAACAAACGTCGTAGCAACAATATGTACTTCTTGCTTAAATCCATCAGGAAAGCCCGGACGAATAGGACGGTCGATCATACGAGCCGTGAGCGTACCCTTGTCAGGAAGCTTTTCCTTCGCGCTCAAATAACCACCTGGAATGCGGCCAACCGCGTACATCTTTTCCATGAAGTCGACGGTCAGTGGGAAGAAGTCATAATCTTTTTCTTCCTTCGAAACGACCGCTGTTACCAAGCAGGTTGTTTCACCTCAGTCACCAACACGGCACCCGTTGCCTGCTTTGCCAATTCGCCTGTTTCAAGACGATAGGATTTACCATAGAGTTCGAATTCTTCAACAACTTTTTCATGTGTCTCACTTTTCTCGTTCCTTTAGGGCCGTAGTGCCTAAAGCTTCTTTGTAGTAGGGACCTCCCCCACTACCCGAGCAGCCACGCCCTGCGCGACCGACCGTGTTCGCTCTGGTGGAAAAGCAAAAGCCCGCACAAAAATGCGGGCTTTAGGCATTTACACGTTATCGCGGATACCGAGCCTTTTAATAAGGTCACGATAATGCTCGATGTCACGGTTCTTGATGTAACGCAAAAGACCACGACGCTTACCAATAAGCATCATCAGACCACGACGAGAATGGTTATCCTTCTTGTGGGTCTTCAGATGTTCGGTAAGATTACGGATACGCTCCGTCAGAATGGCGACCTGCACCTCCGCACTACCCGAATCGTGTTCGTTTTTGCCATATTCGCGCATCAATTCTGCAGTGCGCTCTTTGGAGATACTCAGCTTTGTCAGCCATGATCCCACCTTTCTTCGGGACGTGACGTCCACAACACTCGCTTCCGCCGAGCGTCATGCGGTGGGCGCGTGCACGCCAAGCAGGAAGTAGTCTGTCACCAGACAGCTTGTCCATTATAGGCGCTTCGTGCGCCGATGCATTCTCGATCAGGTGATTCTATCGTCTGCACACAAGCGGCCTCTGCTTCAAGTGAACACCCCCTTTTCACGCCGCCTTAAAAAGAGTCCGCAGGAAAAGAAGAAAATTCATCGATTTCAGGTTAACCCCAAGGCACCACGCAGCCAACTGCGACACAGATGCAGCACGTGAAAGTGCGGTGTCGATATCGCAATCAGCCTGTTCCACCTCGTCAAAGGTCATCAATGACAATGCGTGTGCCCAGTTGAGGTATGCAGAGAAAGCGCCACATGGACATGGGATGCGGCACAGTCGAGCAAAGCGCCCCGCCGTCGATATATGAAAAAGCGCACTTCGTCTGTTGGATTGTCTTCCAAAAGCGACTGTCCACAATCGATGCAGGTGTCAAGCGAAGGGCGAAACTCAGGAGTGCAAACAGCTTCAAAAGATAGGGCAGCCGTCACGGACATAATACTATCTCTTCGCAGGTCGATAGATGGTCAAGAATGGATTCGGTCATAGAAATAGGCGAGGAACCGGAAGATCCTCATGTGCACAGCGACGCAGCGCATCAAGAATAGGAGCCGCCGCAGCATTGCGAATGATGTCACTACGCAATGGAGCATGGGCAGCCGCAAGACGCGCTTCGCTGACAATTGCCAACCCACGACTCGGCGCAAAGCATGACATCACATACCCCAAAGAGATCAAGACGTGCTGCAAACGGATTAGAAGGCTTTAAGGCACCGCGTGCCACAAAAACTGATACGGGACCCATCTTCAATGAGCGCATCGACAATAGCGTCGCTTTCACGCAAGCGATTGCGATGCAAGACGATAGCGCGCTCATGCTGTGCAGGACGACCCATTAAATGCCTTCGCCATAACCAAACCGTCTGATCTGATTGAGATCGCGCCGCCAGTTCTTTTTGACTTTCACATGGTCCAAATACACCCGACAGCCAAGCAACTGTTCAAGATCTATGCGCGCAGCCTGCCCGATAGCTTTTAAAGCTGCCCGCGTTTGCCAATAATAATGCCCTTTTGACTTTCATGTTCAACAAAAATCGTGGCAAAAACGCGTTCGAGATCTTTGCGTCGTACGTATTCCAATTCGTCAACCACCACGCCAATAGCATGGGGTACTTCATCGTAAAAGCTGCGCAGAATTTTTCGCGAATGAATTCAGCAACCACCACTTCAGAGGGCTGATCGGTTTCATATCGGCAGGAAACCAGCGTGGGCCTACCGGGAGTAGCGATGCCATTTTGTTCAGGAAGAATTCAACGCCCTCGCCGCTTACGGCAGAAAGTTGAATTTTTGCATCCCAATCAGCAAGTGCTGACGCCGCTTCCATCTGCGCATCAATCGTATCTTGATCGATGAGATCAATCTTGGTGATAACCAGTACCTTTTTGCCTTGATAGAGCAATTATGCGAGACACCCATTCGTCCCCGTGCCGACAGGGTTTAGTACCGTCGACAAGAAAAGCAACCACATCGATACCGTCAAGCGCTTGGATGGCTGATTCATTGAGTTCTTGGCCAAGCGCATCATGTGGCTTATGAATGCCTGGCGTATCAATAAGCACCAGCTGAAAGGTATCGGTAGTTTTGACCGCGCGAAAGCGATGGCGCGTTGTCTGAGCGGTATCGCTGGTAATAGCCACTTTTTGCCCATGATAGCATTGATAAGTGTTGACTTACCCTGCATTGGGACGACCGACAAGGGTGACAAACCCCGATCGAAACGATGTGTCATCACCAGATTGTGATTCAGAGTGTGATAGCGTGGTTTGAGTAGTCATTGATTCACCCACTGAAGCTAACAAAAAAACGAAATAATATGAGGAACAAACACGAGCAGCCCAATAATGCAAGAAGCTATCGACAGGGGCGAGCACGGCACCAGCAGCAAGATCTTTTCGCAACGCCCGCCTGCTCATCAAAATGAGGGCATGACAAATCGATAGCCTGCTCAAGAGCAGTATTGAGACATTCAGCCGCCAGTACAGCGCCAATGCACAGAACGATAAGACACCATTCAACGGGGCTAAGAGCACAGAGAACTCCAGCAAGGGACAACCACCAGCAACCACGGTCTGCACGCGAATGTTAAGACCCAGTCGATACGCCTGAACTATGCCACGAGCCGCATATCGAAAAAGAAGAAACAAACGGCGTGGAGAGTCCCATCGGGCTTCATAGGGAAATTCCTCCACGCAGCGAGCAGCTCATCTTCGCGCGCTTCCATTACCTGAGCTTCTTCTTCAACCATATGATCATATCCACAAAGATGAAACAGACCATGGCACACCAGAACTCTATTTCCTCTGCCAACGTCGTGCCAAAAAGAGCCGTCTGTCGTTCAGCCACATCAACTGCCACAACAATGTCGCCCAATTCGTAGGGAATCTCCACCTGATCAGCTTCGTTGTTGACGCTGAAATCGTCATCATAACCGTCGCACTCAAAGCTTAATACGTCGGTTGAACCCACTTTGCCGCGATATGCTTCGTTCAGCTCAGCAATACGGTCATCGTCGACAAAGCTGATAGAAACCTCGGTAGAGGCCGGCTTGCCTTCAGCGGCGATAATAAATTGCGCAAGACTTTCAAGAGGCATGCCTCAACACGTTCTGCGTCCATAGTCATAATTGATTGTGATATCCACCGTTTCAGCCTTTCATAAGTGCACCGCACGCTGAAAATGCTTTCAAGAATTCTGGGGCTATTATAAAGCGCATTAAACCTGAAACGTCCCGTGAGAATCAAAGCTCTTCAAATGCATGCGCGCCAGAGAACCGCGCGGTATCGCCGGGTCAACCGAAACGGGATAATACGATTCACTCATTCCCAAACCATGTGATTCAACAAGTACGTCTTCGCTTGTTCCGATGCGTCGAGTGGCTTCTTGCCAGCGCACCTCACGCGCCAGCTCTGAAAGAATATGCGAACGGTTAGCACTGACCAGTGAATCTATTTGATCAGTGCGCGCTGCTGCTGGTGTTCCCGCGCGCTTCGAGTAACGAAATACGTGGACTTTCGAAAAGCGACACGCACGCACCATATCAAGGGGTTGCTTGAAAGTCCTGATCAGCTTTCACCGGGAAACCCGCAACAATAATATCGGTCGACAACGATACCTCCGGGAACAGCTGTGCGAATACGCTCAACAATCGACAAAAACTGCTCGGCACTATACGGGCGCGCCATTTCGTGTAAGACCTTCGACGACCCTGATTGAAGAGGCAGATGAAGATGACGACACACACGCCCCTCTTGACGGGAAAGCACCTCTATCAATTCATCCGTTGCATGAAGTGGTTCAATGCTCGAAAATACGTACTCGCAGCTTCGGCATCTCGTCAATAGCTGCTGAACCACCTTGCTAAGTTGGCATTGTTACTGGTATAGGTTCCCCAGGTTAATGCCGGTTAAAACTACCTCGCGCACGCCCGCACCGTACAGCTCGTGTGCTTCGCGGTCACATCAGGAAGAGGTCGAGAAACGCTTTTTCCCCGCGCAACATGAACAATACAGAACGTACATGCCGCGCTACACCCATCCTGTATCTTACGTCAACACGGGTGGGAAAATCTCCCCAAAAACGCAGGTGACGGCGCACTTCCTCGGCAATAAGCGGCTCTTCGTGAACTGCTTCAAAACAGGTATCGGCAACCTGATTCTTTCCGCATACAACAACGCGCTCATCCATGGATAAAAATTCATCTGGATCAAGTGCGGCTGACAACCGGTAACAACAACCGACCGAGCGCCCATAAAATCACGCAAGGCACGGCGCACGGTTTTCGTGTCTTTTTCTGCTTCGCCCGTAACGGTACACGTGTTGATAACAACAACATCGGGATACCTGTCGTCAGATAGCTCCGATCCTCGAGCTGAGCAGCGATGGTATCCGACTCGACCCGATTAACCTTGCACCTACGTTAATGATGGTGTATCTCATTGCAGGACACCCAGAGTCGACAGAGCAAGCGCTGGCGCCACAATGACCCGCTGTTTCAGTGCGCAAGATGGAAGGCCCCAGAGTTACGGCGTAAAGCCGGTGGTCCCATATGCAAGAAATAATCCACTTCATGTGCGTCAGACCACCCTCAGGGCCGATGACAAGCGCAACGCGAGCGTGGGCAGCCGTCTGTCCACTCAACTGAAGTGCTTGAGCAGTGCCTCAGACACCACCATGTGCTTCTTCCCAACAAATAAGGATACACGTAGCATCTGAGTATTCTGCCACTTCGTCGCAGCGATACGGAAGAGTAACTTCGGGCATACGCGGCTGCCCTGATTGCATAGCGGCGCACTTTTGGCAATCGCACGCCACCGACCGACCCGCTTGTGTGCTTTATCACCGTCAAGTTTCACCACACTTCGCTCGCAGGCTAACGGTACAAACTGCGTTACACCGAGCTCGGTCGCGTGCCGTATAACAACATCAACCTTGTCACCTTTTGAAATACCCTGCAACAGACATACCTGGGGACGGTCGACAGAAGCAGAATTATGCGCCGCAATACGCACGCACATGCCTGCTGCATCGAAGGAAACAATCTCGCACTCAAAGTAGTCTTGTGCCGCATCAACAACAGCCACATGTTCACCAGCTGCAAGACGCAAGACCCGCGCGTGGTGTTCATCTTCGGCAGAAAGACGCAAAATAAAGGACTTTCCGTTCACAGGCAAGCACCTGAGAAGGAAGAAAGAAGCGTGCCAGCTCATGCGGATTCCTAGTTAAACGCGTCTCGATCTTCTGGAAGGGTGTTTCTCTTCGGTGTATCCTCGCCCATTTCTTCTGCAAGCGCTGCAGCAATTCCTCGTTCGCGCTTCGAGCTTTTTCGGAATGACCACATTCACATGCGTAAACAAATCGCCTCGCGCTTCGCTTTTGAAGCGTGGCACTACCATACCTCGCGTCCGAACAACCTGTTCGCTCTGACAGCCTTCAGGAATAACAACGGTTACTTTTTCACCTTCGAAAAATGCCATCAACTTCAACTTCAGCGCCAAGTGCGGCTGGTACATTGAAATGCTCACGCGCGTACGCAAATTGTCGCCATCGCGCTGAGATAATCATGAGCGACGACGACGGCATCGTCACAATAAGATCGCCCGCGCTGGCTCCTTGCATGCCCGCTTCGCCAAAGCCAGAAAGGCGCAACTGCTGACCGTCGCGAATACCAACGGCACCTCAACGGTAATGCGCCGACGGTCGGGAACTCGTCCCTCGCCCTTCGCATTCTGGACAAGGATCCGTCAGCAATAGTACCGGAAAAGCCGTTACAGCGCGGACAGGTCGAAGCGGTCCCGCATGTCTCCTAAAAAGGTACGCTGAACGGTAACAACACGGCCTCGTCCATGGCAATCGACATGTAGTTTCCTTTCCATCAGGACCCAATCCCTGCCGCCGCATTCGGGACACGGCGCAAGGCGACCGTAGACACATTTCTTTCTTCACACCAGCGGCCACTTCTTCAAGCGGTAAGCCGCAAGCCCACGCCCATATCACGCCCCTCACGCCGCATACGCACGCCACCTTGACCGCCGCCAAAGAAGCTGCTGAAGATGTCGCCCATGCTGCCGAATCCGCCAAACAGATCGTCGAGATCGACATATGGTGCATTGCCACCAGCACTACCAGGGATAGTGCCAAACCGATCATACTGAGCACGCTTAGCCGGATCGGAAAGCACGTCATATGCTTCGTTTAATTTCTTTGAACTGTTCCGGCATCATCCGCTTTATTGACATCAGGATGAAGTTGCCGGCACGACGTCGGAACGCCTTCTTGATCTCGTCATCGGTGGCTGTCTTTTCAACCCCGAGTACTTCGTAGAGATCTTTGGACATGAAACGCTCTACTCCTTTACCGATCCAACGCTCACCATCTTTACAAGAGCGCTAGCTGTCTTCCTTATGCGTTCTGTGTCACCCAAGGCGCTCTGCGCTGTGCGCACCGCCTTGATAACTTGTGCGTAATTCATCGTGTTGGCCCAATGACCGCCACAATTCCTTCGCTGTGGCCACGACCGTAACGACCAGCCACCACCGACACTCCCGCAAGAGAGGCGGCTCCGTTTTCGCTTCCGATACGCACTGTGGTATTCCCATCGCTATCAACATCGTGCAGTATGCACGCAACAAAATCGTATCGTCTTCAAGCACTTCAAGTACGGGCATCAATGCCTGTGCCTGCGCAAATTCGGGTTGTCGGACCAACGCTTTGAGACCTTCTTGATGAGCACGCCCTGCCGAGCCTTCTTCAACAAGGCGTAGCGTCTCGCGTATAAGAAGGCGTGTTAAATGGTCGGGAAACTGTTCCTCGTCAATATGATGCGGTATATCATCTGGTTGTTTATCGACAATCAGCGCGTTTTAAGGTCTCCTCGCACGGCATGTACTTCATCAGGTGATACTTCGCGGGGACATTCCACCCGACGATCAAGCACCTCGTCCTTCTTCAGTTACCACCACAATCATGACGCGCCGCGCTGAGAGCGCCACGAGTGTAATCTGTCGCACTGACAGCGAAAGTGTTTGTGGGGGCAATACGATCGATAAGCATTCTGTCAGGCGAGCCAACGCCGACGTGGTGCGATCCATCAAATCGTCGAGTTCAAGCGCTGAATCTTTCCAGCGCCCAGCCGCACGGCGAGAATCTTCATCAAGGTCTTCTTCGCAACATACAGTTTCCCAACAAGTCATCGACAAATGCGCGATACCCGAAATCGGTGGAATGCGCCCAGCGGACGTATGCGGCTGGTTTAATATAGCCTGCATCTTCCAACACTGATAGTTCGTTGCGCACCGTTGTGAACTGACGCCCAAACGATAGTTCTCAACCAGCGTGCGCGAACCAACCGGCAGGGCGTGCGATATGTGGCTCTTCGATCGGTGCAGCAAGCACCCGTTGCGCCTATCAAAGCATCTTTGGTTCACGCTCCTTTCCGGTTACTCTTCGCAGCTACTGCGACTGTTTGGTGAAAAGGCTCTTCAAAAACGCGTCAGCTGTTTTTACAACCATCACCAAAATACGCTTTGCGACATACTTTGCTGAAAGGGCATTCTAGCAGCCAAGCCTATCGAGTGCTGATACTGTCTTCCAAAAAGATACCAACATGTCACCAGAGATGAGTCAACGTCGATGTATCGACGTGTTGACATCCATGAGGCGCACGCTGTTACCAGCGAATCCTCCGATGCAGATGAAATATATCAACCTGTTGAACGCCGTGAGGCGCACGCTGGCATACGCAATGATCGTGTTAGTACCCATGCTGGCTAGAGCGCTAAAAGTGCCCATGCTAATTAGGGTGCCAAATCGAAGTGCTCCATAGAGTTCATTGCCAAGCAGCCATCCTTTGTCCGCTTGACTGCCATACGCCATCCGTATGTTCAACGCAGACCGAGCGAGACAAGCGATGAAAACGTATTTGGTGCCTGCGGTAGCAACTTCGCCGCTTCACTAAGACGTATATCGGAAATACCCTTTGTTAGGCGCATACCTAGCATGAGATCTTCTGCTTCGCGCTGATAGCGATCGAGTCGCTCAAGAATATATCCGTCCTGACTGCGCCAACGTCCCTCGTCGTTCTGTTCCATACTAACGGCTCCCGACCCTATACCGAGATACGGTACTCCTGTCCAGTAGAAACAGTTATGGCGGCATTTCATATCCCATACGAGCATAGCTTGCTACTTCATATCGATAGAAACCAGCCTGCTTAAGTATACGTGAAGCATCTATCATGGCATCAGCTTGTTCATCTTCGTCCAGCAGCAAAGCAGCCCTCACTATATAGGCTATAGAATGGTAGCCTTCGATGGTGAGCGGTAAATACCAGCACGCGAAACACCGAGCGCGATAGCTTCCCGCACAGCTGAAAGAAAACTTTCCAGGCGTTTGACCAGGGATACCGCAGATCAAATCGACTGATACGTGTGAAACGATCCTGCGCATCGTCGATTGCACGGCGCGCATCATCGCTGAATGAGGACGCCCAATATACCGAGCACCGTATCGTCAAAATCCTGTACACCAAGGAAAGCCGATTGGCTCCCAGCGCCCACAGATCACGCACCATACGCCGTGTCAGACTTTCGGGATTTTGCCTCAATAGTGCATTCAACCGTATCGGTTAGGTGCATTGAAAGAGATAGTGCATACGGTAACCGAGTAAGGCGGGCGGGTCCTAGAAAATGCTAGTGTCCCCCACCAAAAATAGACGGTTTCAATATCACTCAACAACCCGTCGCGCCCACGGGCACGCAGGGCAAGTTAAACCGCTTCAACATATGCATCCATTTCGCTGTTGTGTCCTGGAACATGTGATGCAAAATCGCAATACGAACATTTTTGCCCGACAGAACGGAACATGCACATAGAGCGCTTGAAAGGATCGTTCATTGCGCATCCTCACGCATTTCAAGTTCGTCGAGACGGCGATCCATTTCGTCAAATGCAGCCTCAAATTCTGCAAGCGACCGGCATCGATTCAACGCTTCGCGCGCCTGTGAGGCACCTGGTTGACCCTTGCAGTACCAACCCTGCTTGCGCATCACGCACCAGTGTACGCGGCTCCCACCTATGAGAGCCTCGCGCGATGGCGTCGAGCAAGCGCGACGCGCTCGCGTAAGCTGGGTGGTTGTGGTGCTGGCTTACCAGCGAGTGCTGCTGCCACGTCGGCGAACACCCATGGATTTCCTTCAGCTGCTCGTGCAATCATGATGGCATCGCACGCAGTTTCACGCACAGCGTAACCGCATCAGCGCCACAACAGACATCCCCATTGCCAACCACCGGAATCGCAACCGCTTCTTTTTACGCGACGAATAGTCGCTATGGCAGAACGTGCCGCGGTATAACTGCGCGCAATCGCCCATGAACCGTTACCCCGCAGCTCCTGCCTGCTCAACACGACGTGCTAGATCACCCGCAGTCTCGCAGCCAGCGCGAACCCGCGCCGCATCTAACGGTAACCGGAACATCGACGGCGTCAGCAACAGCAGCAACAATGCGTACAGCACGGTCGGGCTGCTGCTGCGCATAAGAGCCGATCCATCGCCTTTGGTAATAATTTTTCGGGCAGGACAGCCCATGTTGATGTCGATAACAGCAAGCGCTTCGCCAAGACATTTCGCGTACACGTGCGCCTGGTAGGCCATGGTAGCAGGCTCATGTCCAAAGAGTTGCACGCCAACCCTGTGTCTCGTCTGGAGAAAGCGCAAAGCGTCTTCAGTGCGCTGATTTTCATACGACAGCCCTTTAGCGCTTACCATTTCGGTAAACGTCAGAGAAGCGCCCTGTTCAAGACAGAGCTTGACAGATAACCGGGATCGGTTACGCCAGCCATAGGAGCTAACATAACCGGATGCGTTTGCCATAAATGCCAGCCAATCCACCTGATGCCCTATACGGTTTTCGATAGACCTCAGGGCACCCATAAGCCCTAAGACACGCGATAATCACCATTAAAAGAATGGCCAGAAAGCATCCACAGCCAATTGCTGTCTGTTTAGAACCAGCCATGCGTCCCGCGTTGGCGGCCGCCCTGTCATCAGGCTCGTCAATCCAACTGCGTTCGGTATCGTCTGTGTATCTGCTATCATAGTTGCTATCACTCGTCGACCTTCAATGTATTCATAAATGCTTCTTGGGGAACTCAACATTGCCGATTCCCTTCGCGCGTTTCTTACTCTGTCTGCTTTTTCCAACAGCTTGCGCTACGACTGATGTCGCCGCCACTAACACTTGGCAAGAACATCCTTACGTTTTCAGCACTGACTGTCTGACGCGATAAAACACGCCCACCAACAGCAGCTTGGATGGGCACTCAAACATCTGCCGCGGAATACCTTTCCCAAGTTTTTCAGTGAGCACCCGCCCACGATCGTAGGCTTTATCTTTTTGAACGATAAAACTCGGCTGCGTCAACAGGCTTGCCCGCCAGCAAGATATCAAGCCGAGACCAACTTGCTGGCTTATAGCCATCAAAGTCATAGTCGAGACTTGCGTACTCCTCGTGTATTCGACTTCAGCTATCGAAGTAGTCCATAATGAGTTCCGACAGGGAATCTCCCCGACCATTTCGACCGTCGTCGGGCTGAGGTAGTTCATCGTAATAAATTCACCGCGACGCGCCACCGTTAAATCCATAACAGCACCGACATAATCAGGCGGAATCAGTATCTTTGCCTTGAGATACGGCTCTTCAATATGATCGATTTCACCCGGATCGGGCATCTTGCGGCGAACGCAGGCTTACCATTTCTCCCGATGATTTGTAGACGTGATATTCCACACTTGGCGCAGTTGCAAACCAAATCAAGACTGAATTCACGCAGCCGTTCCTTAACAACTTCCATGTAAAAAGTCCCAAAAAGCCTACGCGGAACGAAGCCAAGCGCATGCAGGTCTCAGGTTCCCCAAATAAAGGGCTGGATCATATAGGGAAAGCTTTTCAAAGCGCTTCTTTAAGCGGCTCGTACTGGTCGCCATCAATTGGGGAAAAGCCCCGTAGACATAGGGTATCAGCTTCACGATAGCCCGGAAGTGGCTCGACGGTTGTATTTTCAGTAGATGTAATGGTGTCACCAACTTTTACCATGCGATATCCTTCAGTCCGTCACAAGATAGCCAACCTCGCCCATGCCAAGACATTCCAACGGCTCTTCCGCCGGATGACGTGCGCCAATTCTTCAGCGATCATCTCGGCATTGGTGGCCAACAGACGCAGGTGCTGTCCACAGGCAAAGCCGTCCGTCAACACGTGCGCACGAGCGCTACCACACCACGCATACGCACCGAAAATAACTGTCAAAGATAAGCGCGCGCAGTGGCGCGTGTGCATCGCCCGTAGGGCGGGAAATGTCACAGACAATGGCTTCGAGCAGATCATGCACGCCGACACCCGTTTTACCACTGGCAAGCACGGCATCATCAGCGGGGATAGCAAGGCCATCTTCAATTTCTGCTTTGACACGCTCAGGTTGCGGCGGCCGTAGATCAATCTTGTTGATAAGAGGAATAACAGCCAGATTTTGCATTCATAGCCATCATCGCATTTGCGACCGTCTGTGCTTCGACCCCTTGAGTTGCATCAACCACCAACACAGCGCCTTCGCAGGCGGCAAGACTGCGACTGACTTCGTAGGTAAAGTCAACGTGCCCCGGTGTATCAATCAGATTGAACTGACACGTTTCACCATCATCGGCGGTATAACCACCCGTACTGCCTGACTTTTTGATGGTAATGCCACGCTCACGTTCGATATCCATGTTATCAAGCAGCTGCGAGCGCATATCGCGCGCAGCAACCGTACCGGTCTGTTCCAGAATACGGTCGGAGAGCGTCGATTTACCGTGATCGATGTGCGCAATAATGCTGAAATTCCTGATATGGGAAGGATCGGTCATAGCTGCTTTCTTTACTGCTGTTATACCCCTGCCCTTCCGATTAAACGTGACAGGGGGTGGATCAAATATCCGCTAAACGGAACTCATATTGTATCGTGAAATAGAACGCGTATCGGCACCCCTATTGAAGCGCCGAAATCCACCGCGGTGCTTCTTAGTTGAAACACCATCAACATGTACTGCTCGCTGCAGCAATAGTTTGTTGATATCTCGAAATACCGCTGCAGCAGTTGCCCGCAGGCGTGCAGGAGATGCATTTGTACGCGCTCTTCCTTCACACGCCACCCGTATGGCCAAAATCTGGCAACCTGATGCATCGCGTATCCGGCAAGACGTTCGCAAAAGCACACTGCTTAGCGCGGATCTGCGAACAAGGCTGCATGGGATCATCGTTACGTCGGGTCGGCTGCTGCCGCATGAACGGAAAAATCCTGACCGTTCAATCTATCGCATTTCATTTGGGTTCTCGAAAATGCGTCGGATACACCGTATTCCACCCTGGCTTAAGACTCCATCCCGCATTTTCTGCATGCCGCCGGTCAGACAACACGCCGCGTTGCGGCAGAAGGCGGGAATTAAAGGAGTTCCAGCACGTGCAAATATCAAGTCGAAGAAGCGTATTCATGCCAATGAAAAGGCGCGTCTCGTAATCGCGCCGTCAAAACGAACTAAAGACGGCTATTCGTGTCGTCAAGATGCTGTTGCGGCCGGCAATGGCGCTGCCGCCAGCTGGCGCCCATCGTGCACGCCAAGCTGCTGATCGTGCGCGGCTTCAAGGAGTCATCCATCAGAACCAAGCGGCTAACCGTAAAAGTGGCATTATGAAAACCGCTAACACCGTCGTCACCGATGACTCGTGCCTACAAGGCACCGGAGAAGCGTGCTACCGAGCAAAGTGGTGGTACCAAGAGGCCGCACGTCGTGCTGAACGTCAGAAGAGCCTATGAAGAAGCCGCCAAGGTAAGAAAAGAATCATAAAGTACCAAGAAGCTCAAGACTGCTGCAGGCTCGTCAAGGCCGCTGAAGCGCTGAAGCCGAAAGGGCAAACGAGGCCGAAGAGCCAGAACAGTCCACTGAAGGCTGCTGGACTAGCCGAGCTGAATGCGTTTCAACTCAATACATACAGTACAAACACTCGAAAAAGGGAGCCGCCTCCCTTTTTCCGAGGTGGCCCTCCGACGATTTCTTGGACACATCGCCACATATCCTAAGAACAGTCGATACTCTTCTGGGCTCTTTTACACTAAAGCTGATCCGTTTGACCTTTGAGGGTATAAACAGAAACACACACACATCCGCGCGCAGCCCAGATTAACTAACCGTTTGCCGACAAATTATTCAGTTTCATGACAAGATGTCTTATCAACAGACAAACACAGCCACCAGGACTCAAAAAGATTCTTCAGGATTGGCACCGCTTTTCATAGCTAGCTCAGTGTCAGCGCTTTCAGGGTGCTCGGTGAAGTTCTGACACTGAAAACCCGCGCGCCCAGGGTAACACGATTTTTACCCGCCGGCGGGAAGATGTGTCAATCAGGAAGTGTTTGAACCTGACCTCGATTAACGAGCGCCTTCGTCATGATAAGTTCGCGAATACGCGTAACACACGACGGCGGCGATAAGCTGAAATTCCAAGCCGCGCTCGAATAACAAGACAGCGCTCAACACATGACTGAAAAGCGTCGAAATTCACATGGCTTAGCTTCATTCGTAGGCTACAAGCGCTCGCATTCAGTTTCATTGATTGCATCGCTTCCCGGTGAGCAAGAAACAGTTTGCGCTATCCTCCAGCGTTGAGAGCGACGGTGTTTTCTCCCCAAAGATCAATCAGGGTACCAATGGCAGCTTGCAATAGATACCTTTGTGAAGCCGCAAGAGCCGAAACTTTCTTCGGTAAATCACGGCGGGTTGGCGGCACAATCAACAACTGCCTGAGCACCTCAATTGCCCCCGCGTCACAGAATACAGCGCGTATTCTTAGCAAGCCCGAGTTGCCACCAGACAGAGAACTGTCTCGGTTGTTGAAGGCGCAGCAAGATATCAATGAACCTGGGCAACGTCGCTCCCCTTCAAGCGATCAGCTGCAAACACCTCAACAAGGCGAACAGGGCTGTAAAGGGAGTGTAGCAGATGACGATAGCTTCACCTGAGCCTGTGCCCGTCAAATTCATCACGATTAGTGACAGGTCGCCCTCACGGGCAATACGCTCATGCCAGACGACGGATAACCGCCCTCTTTCTTGAGGTCGTCAGTACCGTAACAAGATAAGCAGGGAAGCAAGGTGTTGTCGATGCTGAATCATATCGTCATGGTACGCGATCCGTATCAATGTACATGTGTCAACAACAATCTGTACAACATCCCCGCATGCGTCAGTTTTGTACGAAGGACATCGCTCTTCTTTTGTTTATCTACCCGACTGGTTGCGTGAGCAGTCGTGCGACGTGATCACCTGTTGAACGGACTATCGATCACTTCCTGCTTCATTTGTTCGAACAGATCTTCCATAATGACACGTGGATGAATTTCTTTTGCGATGCGCTCGTCACGACCGCTATGGCAACCCTGTGGTTGCAAAACTAACAAGAACATCTATCGGTCCACTGCCCTGCAGACAATGTGCTCTTTCAGGCGTTGGTTTTGAAATGCTCGTCAGTAATAAAAGTGCTGTTACATCAGCCGTTCCATCGCCATTCGTATCACTGTTAGCTGAAACAGCACCCCATGCCCTGCCCATTTTCGCTTTTCGATGCTCATCCGAGAATTAGATATACCGTCATCGACATGCTCGTCAATCGCGATGACCTATTGAGCAACATCCGTTTCTTGCCCCGCGTGCATTCGGTAAAGGGTTTTCAAGTAGCAGGCCATTGATCTGTGTGTTCTTGTTATTTGGTGCGATGGTATCTTCCTTTGTTTGCTCGTAATTCTGCTCAAGTGCAATAACGATCAATGCCTATTCACCATAGACGCATCAAGTAGCGCGCGTATGCGTGGATGCATCCATTACCACGAGCGCATCAAGATGATTAACATCGTGTCGTGCAGGTGCTACCAGACGAGCGGGCCGAGATGACTGCCCAATAAGCACTGCTGAAGGACATCACGGACCAGTATGGCACTATCCCCTTCAAGATCCAAAAGCACCAGTTCACTCGCGTGCAAAGCAGGAGGCACAATAAGGATACATACCAAGGCGCCCGTTACCACACAGGCAACACAAATGGCAGCGGGCACCGAAGGTGTGGGCCACAGAACATACAGTACGCCAAACACAGTGACGTTACACAGAGCAATACGGAGAGTTCAAGGGCGACAGGAATACTCGCACAGGAATGTGTGCACAGAGATGGGCAACATCACAAAGTGTCTGGGCACAGAGACACGGTATACAGATACGCTCGAAAGAGGCGGAATAAGAGTCGCGATAGACGCAGTATTGAAACGCGATCGTACAGGTAAGCGCAAAACAGCGGCAGTAGCACACATTAGCCAGCGGAGAAACAAGAAACTGATCGAATACACTTATTGAAAATGGCAAAGTCGCTCGATCTGGCTCGCAATCGTAATGCCAAGAACATCGGCTATGGGTTGTGCATGTCCAAAAGGTACCCCTATCCATGCGCAAAAATAACGACCGAACAGAATAATCCTCACGTTGCAGCGGCTGAAAGTTGAAACGATGCTGATAGGGCATTCGGCGGCCATAGATAACAAGCATCCCACACACCAGGCCAAGCGGAAAGCCGCTAAACGCAGACGTGCGACGCGAAAAGGCAATACAATCGCTGACGCATGGCACGCTCTCGAGCTGATATCGGCACCCCGCAAACACACTAGATGCCCGCGACAAGCACAGCATATTACGGGGTCCTTTGCAGGCGAACGCGCGCGAATGGCAGCAACCATCATAAAACCGCCAGATGCGACCCACTTACCGCAACTAAATGAGCAAGCCCACATGATCGCACCGCACGATAAACGCTACTTCCTGCCAGGTCAGATCGATCAGCGCAGATAAGCGCTTTAACAGAAGAGCACCCTCCCTTCTTGATTGCCAGCACTGAAAGACAGGCATGCCGTGCGGTATAGGGCAGCGCAGGCGCTGGCTTCGAACCGCCTCAGTGTCTGGGCATGTACATCACCAGCAAGCCCTTGTTGTGTCAGTCGACCCCATGCTAGCTTTTCACCCCGTAATTCACCGTGGGCGGTAAATACTTCCCAACAGGAAAAGCTGATTCATTCTTATCGAATATAACCGAGACCCGCTCGAAGGAACCAGATTCAAGCATACAGAGCGCCTCTACCGAAGAATTAAAATTCGCCCGTATGAGAATCTTCAAGTGCACAGAACGTATGACTCTGCGCACCATCGTGCGCAATCTGATCGACCGCCGTTAAGCATCAGAATAAAACACCGTACTGATGGCAAGACCGAGGCTGTGCCAATCAGAAGCGAAAAGCACGTAACAAATGTGATCGTACGTATACCAGTGAATGGCGCAAAAAGCACTAAAGCACGAGTGATCCCCAATCAAAAGGATTGAGGAAATATCAAGTACGTATTGAGCCACCAAAGGGATACGCAACTGCTGCTGCGCCAGCGCAGCACATACATGAGCGCGAGCGCGGTCTTGAGGGTATTTTGCAACGGACTCGTATTCACCATGCTCGATCGTTCTGCCTGCGGCTCGTATTCAGCGAGTACGCCGCGGCCCACACGCGGCATGCCGATCGCTCTGTGCAGAGCCGCGTTCCAGCACATGATTGTTCTGCGTACGGTCGCACGCAGTAGACATGCCAACGCTGATCGTTCTGCACACTATCGGTCGATACCCGGTCAGACGGTAATAAAAGTCTGCCAGCGCGGCATTTTCTTTTCCCAATACCCGATACCTGTTTCAGATCCTCCTTGGTGGCAAAACGACCCTCCGTTTGACGATACGTAATAATGTGCCGTGCTTTGCTACTCCTGGTAGGCTGCATAGTTCATTAGCATCTGCTGTATTGATGTTTACTTTCTGGTACGCGACGACCCATCTACCCGCTGAGTGCGATGGGAACACTTCGATGACGTTGATGCGGATGACGCAGAAGAAGATGCACCAGATTGATTGATGGCGGTGTCAGTCGGTTTGCTAATCCTGGAACATATATCTACTCGCCATCTTGCACCACACGCCAGGTTCAATCCATTGGCATCGGCATCTTCACTCATGCCACCAGCAGCTTCCACCGCTGCTTCAACACGATCCGTTGACAACAGTTCATCAGACACCAGGACTCATGCATGCCCGCTGACATGCACTATCGCTGCTTTTGATCCAGATGCAGAATGGGCACGGTTCGTAGCTCCGTCAACCTCATCACTATCAACCGCATCATCAGACGAAACCACTTCGGTCGCGAAGGCGAGTGTGGGTTTGTAGTATCTGCTTCAAAGCGCTTTGTGCGCAGCACAGGCAACAATGTTATGAACCATCAAAACTAGCGCAACAAGCACCAGCAGTATCACACGGCAGAGTAGGTCTACTTGCAGACGAAAGATGCAAACGACAGTGAGGCGCTCGGACGTGGCGATAAAGGGCATGAGGGTCTCCTCGGTAGAGATAATCCTTCAGGGACCTCAAGACCTACCTCACGGTATGTAGGGCAAGCTATGCCGTTAATGTGCGGGAATATGGCAGTTGTACGGCCGAGGTAGTCGACGTCGTATGTAATATTCTTACATGGCGCTCGGACGTGGCGCTTGCGAGAATGGTCAGTCCACACAGTGACCGTATTTAATGCCGCCCATGTTGTCGGAATCTGGCGACTGTGCAACACGAGGTGGGCGATAAGCTGGACAGGTGTAATCACGAACTTCGGCAGCTGCCACGATTTCCTTAACCCAATCGTCTTGCGGAATTTCGCCTCTTCAGCAGAACCTTATCCATCTTTGCGTGCGTTTCGGGATTACGCGGGCATAAAGAGTGTGCGGCAATCGGGCATCCTCTGGCGAAATGAAAATGACCCCAGTCGCTGTGCGTCGGCAATAACTCTCGCTTATCAGTGCCAATAAGCGGACGAAATATGGAGCAAGTTGACGTGAAGCAGTTGCAAAATAGTATCGATCGTTTGCGAGGCAACCTGACCTAGCTTTTCACCGGTACCAGCGCCCGCACCCTCCTGATGTGGCAATCGCTTCGGCCACTTTAAAGCATAAGGCGTCGATACGCAATAACCCGCAGTTCAGGGAGCAACAGTGAAGGGCAATCTGCGCTGGTAGTCACCAAAGGGCACAACATACACGCGTGCAATCACCCATCATGCTCGAGCAGGTGAGCGATATCATCAACAAGAAACTCACTGGTGGCGCTCGTTTGGGGACGACCGCTAAAATGCACTGCCTATACAAACAGCACCATGCCGCGCCATCCGCCAAAGCGCAACCGGCGATCAGTACCGCTGAAAGCTTAGCGCCACAGCGTCCACTCGATCAGCGGGCGGACCCCACGCGCATGCTGCGTGCATCACACATAGGCAGCCGATTGAATAACCTCAAGCACCAACCTGAATGTCCATGTCTCAGTCTTTACCGCTTTATCGGGAAACGCTTCGCATAAAGCTGCACCAACCAGCTGATTTATCTGCATGGAATCAATAGGAAATCGGTGTGATTTCTTCGAGCAGCCACTTTAAACGATTGAAAATCGCCAACGCATCCAACAGTGCTTGACGAGCTGCTTCAGACATTTTCCTCAATCGCACGATCGCACGCGTATCCACAGAAACCCGCGCGACACCAGGCACTTGTACAATGGCTTCTTCGATGGCGCAAGCGGTTTCAAAGGTGGTACCTTCCTCAATAAACACCAAAAGACGCCCAGATATACGATGGATCGTAACAATAGGTTGATCGTGCAAAAGCGCCTCAAGATTGCGCAGCAAGCGCATTTCAAACGATGCGCGATTGTGACGCTCAGGCCAAATTTCTGATAATGAACCAAACAGATGCGTTGAAATTCCACGGTATACCCTGCAAAGATTGGTACGATGAAAACCCGCTACCCAAAAGGGCAACGGCGCGGCCTGCTGACTATTTAATATGGTGTTGACCAGTGCGCCTGCGCGTCAATGGTTGCAGGATCCCAGGAGACTTCCCCCTTGGATATTTCGTCAAACGCAATAGAGAGCGGCTTTTTGTTTGAAGCACGCGCAATTTCAACAGCAGTCTGCAACTGAATAGCACGATCGCGCTGGCGCGCAGCATGTCGTTAATGTCATGCGCTCGACGCGAAGCAATCGCACAAAGAAGAACCGATCGTTATCGGTTTCTTCGAAAGCTGATCGATCTTTGGTTCGATAAGACTCCATGTTCTTTGATCCTGATTCTCGTTCCGCCAGCGATTCGATATAAGCGACCAGCTGGTCGGTCGCTACATCAAGTTGTCATGTAACCGTGTAACCGGCATGCCTTTCTTTTTCTGCGCAAGTTCCACTTCCGCTGTCGCCATCGCGTTCAGCGATCGCTTCAGGAGTTTCACTTCCCCGACGCTTCGAGGCGCGACGCAGCTCTTCCATACGCGGAGGAGCTATAAAACCAGATGGCACTCTGGCATATAGCGTTTAACCTGAAAAGCACCTTGTACATCTATTTCAAGAATAACTTGAACGCCCGCAGCTAAGCGCTCTTCTACGCTTGCGCGAGGCGTACCATATCGCATGCGGTGTGCGAAGCCCATTCGAAGGAAGCCATCTTGCGCAACAAGATCGTCGAATCGATCGTCAGAAAGAAAAGAAATATGAGACACCATCAACTTCCATGCACGAGGGGCACGGGTTGTAGCTGAAATGAAACCCATGCATCGGGGACGCGGTCAAGGACACGCTTTTACGAGATGTGCCCGCCACCGCGCCGATGGACCTGAGATAACGAACGGGTTGCCAGTTCGCGACACTAACCGAGACGCTCAGCAGGGGAAACTTCCTGCGCATCGCCGAGACCGCGCAAACGACGGCTTTCAGCAATGTGCAGCTCAGCCCATAACTTTCTCCGGCCTGCCTTGCCATAGCCGGAGAGTGTCTCAGATCAAGGTGAAACCTTCATGCGACCCACAGCAGGATCGTCTTTCACTACCAAGAACTTTTCCAAGGTGAGGCTGCCGCTCTTCAGATCGTCGCGGATCTCAGCACGCTTGACACGTCATGCCTTGGCCTTTTCCAGAAACATGCCTTACGTTCTTCAGGAGTAAGCTGAGATTGCCATCTCAGATCTCCTTGCTTTCTCTCATATGGGCACCCTATTGCGCTTACCCATAGTAATACAAAAATCCTGTTCCATGTACTTTAATTTTCGCCCATGGTACTGACACATCCTCAGCTGGCATAAATTAACTGTCAGACGGTAAAATCATTCGTTATCTGGCGGTTTCTGGCCTTTTGTGTTTCAAACTCGAAACAATTTCCTCAAATGCGGCAACAGGATCGCTCGCCTGCGTAATGGGGCGACCAATAACCAGATGCGAGGCGCCCTGAGCGATAGCAGAAGCTGGATCAGCCACGGCTCTGATCGTCGAGCCGATCCACGTGATCGTGCACCAGGTGTCACAATATATGCATCGGTACACGTGGTACGCAGAGCTGACGCTTCCTGGGGAGACGCAACCACACCGTGCTGCCTGCGCGGTATATGCCAAGCGCGCCATCGCACTTTGATCGAGCAATCGGCAGAGCAATGATAGCGATGAAAGAGCAGCTTGATTCATGCTCGTAAGCACCGTAATACCAAGCATGACGGAGTTCCTCTGTCAGCAGCTGCGCATATGGCACCCTGTACCGCAGCGCGCATCGTTCTTCGCCGCCTGAGGTATGCCATGGTCAACATATCGGCACCGGCATGCGTAGCGGATGCCGCAGCACCAAACACCTGATGTGGAATATCATGGAACTTCAGATCGAGAAAAATACTATGAAACGTTCTTTTAAATCGTGTAATGAGAAGGACCAAGCGCATAAAGAGCGTCCGTGCCAACTTTCAGCCACCGTGCGACAGCAAGTATATCAGCAGGGTTCAAGCGCGCGGTCTTTTTCACAATCAAGCGCCACGATAATGCGCACGTGCTGGTGCGTTTTGCCATGAATGCGTGCAACCCCCTACTAAATCGTTGACTCGTCAACACCGACGTTCGCAGTGAGGCTTGAATACCATCTATCACCTGCTGTGCTGCAGGGGTTCGTGAAATTGCCGTCCCGACTGCTACTGCTGTTGCCCCAGCAAGCATGAATTCCACCGCATCGGTGCCATTGGTGATACCGCCCATGCAAGCGGCGGCGGTGAAACAGCGCGGCTCGCTTCCCACCATGCGCAGCGCCACTGGCTTGACGGCTGGACCCGACAAAGCCACCCACCACACGGGCAAGAACCGGCGTGCGACTGTCTACAGTCAATGGCCACTACCGAGCAGGTATTAGTCGGGTGAGAATAGCATCGGCGCCCGCCCGCTCTGCAGCGCGCGATTTCGCAATATCCGTCACATTAGGAGAAAGCTAACGATCATCGGGCGATTGGTTTTACAGCGACGACCTGACACTACCGTTTCGACGCCATCACACGTCGTCCCGAGCGTCATACACCCTGCATCAACATTCGGACAACTGATATTTACCTCGTAGGCACTCACCCGGTCGTCTTCAAGCGCCTCGATAACCTGCACATATTCCTGCGGACTACGACCAGATACATTCACGATAATACCGGCACGTCAGACTGCGCCAGCCGAGGCGAGATCGCCAGCACGCAGAGCAACGCCGGGGTTTTGCAATCAATGGAGATTAAGCATGCCGGAAGGAGTTTCCGCAATACGAGGTGCATCATTTCCCGCCCAGCCTGAAAGGGATACGCCCTTTGTCGTAACCGCACCAAGGATGTCAACGGATACAAACGGATGATATTCACGACCAGCCGCATACGTCCCCGACGCAACCGTCACGGGGTTTTTCATCGCTAGGCCGCCGAGATTAACCGCGAAATTAACCGCTGTCATGACCACACCACCTCACGTGCATTAAAGATGAGACCATCCAACACAGGCGCGTTGTCTTCCTTTCGATGTTTCAACCACACAGGAAAGGCAGGCGCCCACCACGATGCGCCATGCGACGTTCAAGCGATACTTCGCAATAAACGCCTGCCTGATGTGCTGTATCGGCAATGCGGCGCATGAGTGGTTCAGGTCCGCAGCACGCAACCAGATCATAGTGATGAGCTTCGAGCAATTCAGCAGCAGGAATGGTGCAGAATCCGCCACACCAGAGCTACCGTCATCGGTAGCAACATGAATGTGCTCCAGTTGGCTTCAAAGCGATCAAAGCGTTACAAGAGGGTATTCTTTGTTTGAGCGCCAAGCACTACATCAACTACTGCACCCCAGCGCTCTACAGTGCTCGCGTTTGCATAAGCAATGGTGCGGCACCACGCCGCCTCCCACAATAGCACCCGCGTGATGTCTTGTGGCGGTGACCACCCCCGACCAACTGGCCCGATATTATCAACCAGCTGGTTTGCAACAAGGTGTGTCATGGCGGCTACCAAACCCGCGCTCTTGCGAGTGAGAACATCAAAGGCAGCCAGACGGAACAACGACATCGTAAATCGAAAAAGGTCGCCGCAGAATATGGCCCTCCATACCCGGCACGCGCAGGTGGATAAACTGTCCCGGTTGAACTGTTTGGGCAATGCGCGGTGATTCGACTACGCATGACATACAGGTTTGGACCAACCGCGCTGTTCTCGATAATGCGACCCGTCTCACAGACGAGTTCGGCTCTCTCCATTGCTTCTCCTATGGGTTTTTCTACTGATGGTGGGTATTCATCGCTAGAATACCACCAGTTATCCAATATGCGGGCATGTGCTCGCCTATAAGCAAGCCCTGGTCACTGCCGATAATGTGCGCCACTATCGCCTCTATCCACTGCAAGCACGCTTACGCTTAAGACAGATCTCAGTACGTGTTTCTCCTACTGTAGACAAGAATTTTTGCCGTCCTGCATCTTGGCAACGCCAGCAACGCATACACATCAGTTGCGCGACCATGCGGCGAGCGCCGATAAAGACCGGGTTTTTCGCCTTGCTCTGAAGTCTTCGACCGTGACGGTCCAGGTGGCTTCAGGGTCGAAAACCGTCGGTCAGCTGGACTGTCTGGCTGAATCGATACTCTCAACCTGAAAGAATGACGGCGAGGGCGATAGCCATCGCTTCCACCATCACGAACAATCGAGTAACACCCGTTTCGACAAGCTGGGTCCAAAACAAGCGCGAGCGATGTTTCAAGACCGGTCATGCCCAGCAGCAATCTCAAATTCGCAATCCTTTTCCCAATCGGTATGGGGCGCATGGTCGGTAGGCAAAGCATCAATCGTGCCATCAGCAAGCGCCGCGATAAGCGCGTCGTTGTCGGCCTGTGTGCGTAGCGGCGGGTTAACTTCAAATTTGTGTTGTACGTTTCATCAGGCGCATCTTCGTTCAGAACAGATGATGTGGAGTAACTTCACACGCTAACAGGCAGGCCTTCGGCTTTTGCCCTGACGACCTCTTCAACACTGCGCGCGCGGTGGTAATGCTGAATGTGCAGATGAGGTCCCGGTCAGGCGACAGAGGGCAATATCGCGTGCACTCTGCGAGTTCTTCACCCGCTGCGGGCCAGCCAAGAATACCAAAGGCGAGTTGACGCAGCACCTTCGTTGATTGTCCCGCTCCAACGAGACCAGTATCTTGGCAGTGCGACATAACTGCTCGCCCGAACTGGTGCGCATAATCCATGACTAAGCGCATAATGCCCGCATCTTGTGGACTTCCCCCATCATCGGTGAATGCCACCGCACCGTGCTGACCATATCTCCATTTCGGAAATGATCTCACCCTTGCGACCATGCGTCAGAGTGCCAGAAACATGAACGCGACAAGCACCTTCGCGGGCAGCAATACCTTTAACCGCTTCGACCGCTACCCCCATTATCAATGGCTGGTTCGAGTGTTCGGCATACACGCAAACTGCCGTAAAGCCACCATGCACTGCTGCACGGGTACCGCTTGCAATATCTTCTTTCTGCTCGCCGCCGAACTCGCGTAAATGAACATGCATATCTACAAGCCAGGGACAAGATACTTACCTGACGGGTCACGTACGGTCGCACCTTCTGTCGCGAGGTCGTGGCCAACCTCGACAATACGGCCGTCTTCGATACGGCACATCACACCGCCATCGAGCGCCACCTGCGGATCAACAACATGCGCTCCTTTAAGCGGTAAAAGCCACTTTTCGCTCCCTCCCAGCAGCAGGAGATACAGCGCTGCCATGCCGTGTGCGAGATACCGGCTACACCTGATCGAGAATCATCGAACGACTCGGGTGATCTGCCATGTAACTATCAAGTTCAACACCGCGGTTGATGAAGTTTTCGGATGACAAATAATGGCATCAGGACGCATTAGTTGTTCGCGTTGACGCGTAAGTCCGAAAAAGCATGTTGTACTCACGCAGACTCGGGAATGGTGCTCCCTCTAACCGTTCACGCTGAATACGCAGCATATATACGACATCCAGTTCAGGCAAAACCGCATCAAGATCGGCGGTAACCGCATCGGCACCGAGCAATTCTGGCATAGCCGGCAACAAGGTATTCGGTGCAATCAAGGTGACGGTACAACCCGTAATTTTTAACGCCGGTACAAGCGAGCCCGCAACTCGTGAATGACCGATGTCACCCTCAATACCAACCGAAAGACCCTCAAGCGTTCCTTTCGCCCGCCAAATGGAAAACAAATCCAAAAGCGCCTGAGTGGGGTGATTGTGCTTGCCGTCGCCTGCATCAATCACAGCCGCATCGGTATGCTGCGAAATTAAATGGGAACACCAGCATGTTTGTCACGCCTATGACCATATCGATTTTGCGGGCATCAAGCGTTTCAAGGGTATCAACAAGACTTTCGCCCTTCACTAACGACGACTCTCTTGCCCCAAAGTTCAAGCTATCGCACGATAAACGCTTTTCAGCCAGTTCAAGCTTGAACGCGTGCGGGTCGACGGTTCATTAAACAGCTTATTGACAACCGTCATGCCCCGCCAGAGCGCGGCACCTTCTTAATCTGCGTTCATTGACTTCCGCAAGAGAAACCGCAGTTTCAAGCGGTTGCATAATGTCATCTGCCGAGATATTCGCGAATATCAATGACGATTCTGACGATTGAAGCCATTACTCGTTCCTCCCAAAAGAGAGCCGCACCGGCACGCGACCGGCTCAACGGTAAAAACGTCCACCTCAGATCGTCGTCGACTTCCTCAGGACAGACGCACGCTTTCATCAACTGCTGATGGCACGTTTTTACCAACGTAGATCAGCACATGGGCAGCTCGCGATGACCACGATCATCAGCACGGCAAGCTGCTACGGTCTGTGGGCGTCCAAGGTCCATGAGCGCATCGAGCGCTGCACGGATCGATGCGACCGGTAAAGAGAAATGTCATCGACAAGCACAATGCTTGCCGTCGATATCAGAGGGATGTTTGACCATGTACCTCGGGGCAAGGTAGTAAGATAATCGTCGCGATAGAAGCTGATATCTAGATGGCCTAAGGAATGTCCACCCCTCAATATCTGCTATCTTCACGAACGAGTTTTTCAGCTAGCATGTCACCACGTCGTGACGATACCAACCAGCGCCAAATCGCTGGTGCCATGGTTCGCTCCAGCACTTGATGTGCAATACGTGTCAGCGAACGTTCGATTTCTGCAGCATCCATGCACACAGAACTCGCTTGTCGGTTTCCGTTCACACATCCTCCTCAGTCAGCGAGTGCGTACAGAACGACCTTGTGCCGATGGGACGCCCCCGCTCCATCGATGCCGCCGTAGGGCATAAAAATGCCTTTGCGACAGACAAAAGGCTCCTCGTTCAAGAAAGACGCTTTAGCTTTTACTACACGCGCCTTGCAAGCCTTGTCGGTCTCTCTGTACCGCTTTTAAAGACGCTTGCATATAACCACAGATAGGCGCGCTTGGCAAGGAAAAGCACGAAGATGCAATATCCTCGTGCTTTTATTCTTTCACTTCGCTTTTCCGTACCATACAGAATTCTTGATACAGTACCTACCTCAAGTTTGCGAAAGTCCCGTCATGTCGCGTGTCCGCCAGACCCGTCAAGTAGGTAAGCAGCCAGTGAGATAAAGGACGCACATCAAGTCACCATGAGCAGCTATGACGAAAACTACAGCTCTCATCCCTAAGGCCAGTGCCTTCTGATTGGGCTCGAGCAGATTTTTTTTGCGCGCTGGGATAACGGCGCGCAGCGCTGTCATCATACTTTCCCGCTTACAAAAAGCCGTCTCACGGAAGGCTTTTTACCCGTAAGAATGACGTTAGCGAGTTTTGGAAAACCGTTTTCTTCAGCCAATGATGTCGCAGGCGAGGCGATATATGGTGATGTCATCACGCCCATCGACCTCTTCAACAAGAGTGCTATCAACAATCAGCAACCCACCTGGTTTGATAGTCCCCATGAATTTCGCCACACTGGGTTGGTTCATGGCAATAACCACATCCGGATCGGTCACGAGCGGGCTGCAATAGGCGTATCCGAAACACAAACGCCTACGGTTGCAGGTGCCACCACGCATTTCAGGACCATAGCTTGCAGAGCCAAGAGACTTCTCTTCCTTCCTGCAAGCCTGCCTGAGCAGATGATTTTACCTGCAAACGAAGCCCCTGTCCGCCAAAACCAGCAAGGATGAATAGGGGTCTGCGCCATAGCTAGTCTTCCTTCTTGCCTGCCTGCGCACGAGCCGCAGCAGCATCGCTCGCAGTATCAAAACCTTCAGCAACAACGTCGCGGTACACCCCAAGCGGATAGTATGAAAGCATGTTGTCTTCCATCCAATTGATCGCCTCTAAGGGAGTCATACACCCAGTTGGTGGGACATGTACCGACAATTTCGATCATGGTATAGCCACGGTTTTGCAGGCGATATTCAAACGCTTTGCGAATAAGCGCGCTTGGCCTTCCGCACCTGTGCGGGATTACCCACCGAAACACGTTCGAGATACGCAACGCCGTCAGCTGAGCAAGCGCTCACAAACGCGAATCAGAAATCCCGCTTCAGCCACATCACGCCGCATGGGGCTTGTCTGCGTTACTTGCTGCGGTAGTGTAATGGGTGCCATCTGCCCGCCGGTCATACCATAGATAGCATTGTTGTAGAAAAATGACCGTAATATTTTCGCTACGGGTGGCAACATGAGTGGTTTCAGCCATACCAGTACGCGCAGGGTCGCCGTCGCCCTGGTAAGCGACACGGCATTGTTGGGAAGTACGCGTTTGACAGCAGTTGCGACAGCGGGAGCGCGCCCATGTGCCGCCTCTATCATGTCGCATCCAAAGTAGTCGTATGCCATCACGCCGCAACCGACCGGTGCTACGCCAACCGTCTTGCCTTCGATATCAAGTTTATCCATTGCTTCTGACACAAGACGATGAACGATACCATGCCCACAGCCAGGGGCAATAATGTGTTTGAACGGGCCAAAGCGATGCTGGCCGCTCGAAAACTACTTTCTGTTTCTGCCATGGTTACACCGTCCTCTCAGCCGCGCGCTCAATAGCGGCAAGAACGCCTTCAGGAGTAGGAATCGCTGCCACCCGTGCGACCATAGAACGAAACCGGACGTTCGTCGTGAATCCGCTAAGCGAATATCATCAATCATCTGCCCATGCTCATCTCAACGGAAAAGAAATGCCTTCACATGGTCAAGCATTTCCTGCAAGCATCGTTGAGTATGGCCAAAGCGTGATCGGACGCAGTAAGCCGGCTGATATACCTTCCTCACGTGCCTTCAAAACGGCACTGCGCGCAAGCACGAGCACTGGCGACCGTAGCCACAACAACATATTCGAGCATCTTCAGCTCGGGACCCTCGAAGGCGCTGTTCGGATTGTTCAATGCGTTCGTAGCGTTCGTAGCGGTGAAAAAGCTTTTCTCGAAACTTATCAGGCGAGATAGGCGAGTTTGCAATATTATGCGGCCAGCACTTCACCGATGTCCTGATGTCGCCCACGGCTTTTTCGGGAGGCTCGCCTTTTTCTTCAGGCAACTTGACTGCTTCCATCATCTGACCAGCAGCTCATCGGCAGAATAATTACCGGCATACGATATTCGTCAGCTTTATCAAATGCCAAATAGGTCAGATCAGCCATTTTCTTGCACAGTCGACGGCGCGTAGACAATGTGTCGAGAAATCACCATGACCCATGGCGCGCGTTGCTTGCCAGTAATCTTGCTGTGAGGGCTGAATACTGCCAAGACCTGGGCCGCCACGCTCAACATTGACGATTACACCTGGAAGATCGGCGCCAGCCATGTAAAAATCCCTTCACCTTTAAAAGAAATTCCCCGAGAAGAAGACGGGGTCATAGCTCGCGCACCTGCACGCGCACCATAGAAGACATATTGATTGCTGAGATTTTCGCTTTCTGCCTGCAAAAGGTTCCACCAATACGCGGCATAACCTTGCTCATATAAGCGCGATTTCTGTCTGGGGCGTAATGGGATAGCCGAAGTAAAAGCGACATCCGGCACGCAGCGCAGCAGCTGCGAGCGCTTCGTTACCTTTCATTAAAACCTTATCGCCCATTATCGACTCCTTACGACCGTGATGCTACATCTGGGCCATCGTTGCACAGCTTGAACAGGCTGTACCAGGCTGCTTCAGTTGGTCAAAATGGCCGGATGATACCCTTTTTCATTGATGCGATCATCTGCTAAGGCGACGATACCTTCAGGGCAGGCATCGACGCACAGACCACATCCTTTGCAATAGGATTCATCAACGATGATTCGAGACACGTCTGCACCCTCTTATATAGTTAAGCTCGATGCGCGTCTGCTTAAAGCGCACGGTAGGGCATCCACCCCTGCCCCAGGCGTATCCCAAGGAGCTTTGACGTATGGTCGCACGCAAAAAGCGACTTTCGCCGGCGACAGTGTCGCTTTATCGAAACGTCCGTGTAATTTTCACCGGAAACGCCCATTTCGGTGTCCTGCTCCGCCAACACGGATTCTTGCAGCATTTCAAGCGGATAGGTAGTTGTCACCAAGGGAAGGCTCAACTTCGTGGACACCACGCGCGCAAACCGCTCCCCTTCTGCAATGACTGCCGCTGTTGTTTCACCAGCAAGATGCGCATTGCTAATCACACCCGTTGCCTGCAAGCGCCGCTTCCTCAAGGCTTTGAAGCATTTGCACTGCGGCATCAGCGTCGGGATGTTCTTCACGACAGGCATTGACCACATAGAAAATTGCATAGAATCGCTGCGTGCGATTGGGGCAGCTAAACGTCCCAGCACGCGCGCGCCAGCATCGTCGCCACCCGCATCGGCGCCAGTAACCCACCTGGCCGCATACGCGCTGCATCAATGGCCGCCTCGACCTGACCCGAAACAACGGGTGTATCAAGTGACGTTCCGGCAAACGGAGGTGCAATAGATCAACACTGTGAGTGTAATACCTCGACACTATCACTTGAGCGATACAGATTCACCACATCAAGATCAGCCAACACTACCTGCCGACCAGCGCGTGCGGCTGCACCATAGCTAAGTTAAGCGAAGGTTGTCTTGCCAGCACGCACTAGCCGCACACCGCAACAATTGAGGGTGAGTGCAAGAGATGTCGGTAGCGTTGGAAGAGCCGCTAGTGCATCGACCTCTGACATTTCTTTCTTGGCTCTGTTAAATAGCGAAACCTCAGACATCAGCCCACCCCCTTCAAAGCGTATGGCAATGGCGATACCGAACGTATTCCACTATTCCTCACGCTCTCCGCGTACAAATGATATGTGGGCGGTGACATAGCTGCAGGCGGTCCGATCAGAGACGAAGTACCAGACTGCCAAAATAACTCTGTAATGCAGCCAA